>JACCDP011127211.1_pt1 | contig 12227 bp, 7 predicted proteins | sample 7445841 | NCBI WGS metagenome assembly JACCDP01 (sample SAMN15323441, study PRJNA562643) | freshwater metagenome | isolation source: river surface water | place: USA:Blue River Watershed | collected 2017-08-17
CTTTCAAAGAAAAAGAAGACCGATGCGGCAAACATGGCCATGAGGCCCACGAAGAACGTGAAACCAGTGACATCCCCCGGTTGGAGGGAAGCCATCAAAAAGGTGTTGTTTGGTACCATAAATGGGGGTTTAAAGGTTGATAATTTAAAAACAACCCAATTCACAAAAAGTTTACAATCAATGACTTTCAACAACCAAAGAGGCCTCTAGACCGTTTAAAACGGCCCATTTGTGTATAACTAATGGTGCATTAGGTCAACCCAAACCCTCTAAAAAGCAAAAACCCCGGCTCCTGAAAGGAACCGGGGTCATTGGGACTCGTTGATAGGCTACTTGGCTAAGCCAAGTCAGCGATAACCAAATTAGCGCACAAAGCGGGTGCTGTGCAGCACCGACCCTTGGGCATTTTGCTCAACGACACGGAGCATGTACTGGCCCTTCGCAAGACCATCAACGGCAACCTGCTGGGCAAATACACCTGAATTTGCTTCAAAGCCAGAGCTCAAAACAACCCGACCCATTGCATCGAGAACTTCCACATTCAAACGAGCGGAAGACTGAAGCGGCAAACGGATACCCAACTGCTGAACAACGGGGTTCGGATAAACGCTCAACATGGAGGCACCTGCTTTGAGAGAAGGAATCCGAAGGGTTGCACCCACATGGGCCTGGGCCCATACATCGGTCATTTCGGTTTCGGTTCCAAGGGACCATTCGGAAGCCTTCACATCGCGGTTTGCATTGATTTGCAATTCCACAAGGGTTTGACCGGCCTCGGTCAATTGGCCCTCAACATGGTACCAACCCAAACGGAGTTGATTTCCAACAACTTGGTAATCCAATTGACCACCGTTCAGTTTGGATTGAACGCCGATTACTTCAACACCCGCAGGGATGTTGAGGACCAAAGAAACAGATCCCAACGAAAGGGCCTGCTCGGTGGCTATTTCAAGGGAACGGCTGTACATCCAACCCGCATCGGTCAGGCGAAGGCCTGTGCTCCGAGAAGCGGTGGATGGGCTGTAGGAACCGTTGATGTCTCCGAAACAAATGGCCTGCAAGTTCTGGGTCATATTCGACGAACCCACCGTTACCGATGGATTGCTGTTGGCAAAATTGCCAACGCTGAACGAGGTAATACCACCCGAAAAACGACGGTTAATCAACAAGGCATCACCGGAGGTCACGGTATTGGAACCGTTCACATCGCTCGCCTTGAGACGCAGACCTGTTTGAACCAAGGCGCCCACCACGTGACGGGTTGCCAAAAGCGCATCGGAGGCTGTTACACCACCCCATGGCTTGCTGGTTGCTCCGGTAAGTGTATAAGTGCCTGGTGCAACACCGGAAATCGAAAAATCACCCATTGCGTCGGTGCTGTCAGAAGCAACCACCGTCGTACCGTTCATCAAATTCACCACCGAATTGGTCATGGCCGTATTGGCAGTGTTATTGTAGCTGTAACGGCCGCTGAGGGTAGCCAAAACAGGGGCTGGAGGATTGCAAGAACCAAAGGCTACTGCAGGCAATGTCGTTGGCAAGGCAGGTACAACATAGCGACGGTTGTACGAGCCAAAACCGTTGGGCTGACCGCAAGTTGAATCGGCTAGTAATTCGTCCTGACCCCAGCTGCTACCGTTGATAAACTTGTAGAGCACGGTTGTACCGGTGGCCAAAGGAGTGGAATAGGTCCAAATATTGGGATCGGCTGGATCCTGGGTCATCCGAGTGGATGCAGGGTTCCAACCATTCAAAGTACCTGCAATACCAACACCCATGGAGTCAATTGTCAAACCGGTCATGTTGACACGGAAGGTGATGACAGGGTTGGAAGCAGAACAAGAACCAAAGCCTACGAGGCTCAAGGTCGAATTCACCAAAGGCACAATCAAATAACGGTTACCGGTACCTGGGAAAACACAAGAACCGCTCACCGATTCGTCGTTACCCCATGCATTTCCATTGATGAACTTGTAATAAATGGTATCACCGGACATCAACCCGCTGTGGGTATAGGACCAAACCGTTGGATTCTGGGGATCTTGGGTCAACGCAGAGGATGAAGGATTCCAGCCTTGGAAGGAACCGGCGATATGTACGCCGTTCGCACTGACGGTTTGACCCTGCATGCTGAGCATAAAAGTCACATTCACAGGAACCGGCGTGAATACGGAACAAGAACCGTACATGACGGCGGACAACAAATTGTTACCAGCTACGACGGTATGCGAACGGTTTCCTCCACCCTGCCCGTTAATAGCACAGGCACCAGGCACAAATTCTTCGGAACCCCAAGCATTTCCGTTAACATATTTCCATTCCACAACATCTCCCAACGGAAGATTGGTGGTGTAGGTGTAAATATTACCGTTGTGAGCAGCAGGTGTCATCGGTGTACCGGCAGGATTCCAGCCTTGGAAAGAACCAGCGATGTGAACCCCGTTGGAGCTGACGGTCAAACCGGTCATGTCCACTTGGAAAGTGACCGATTGCAAAGGAACCAAACCGCTCTGGCAGGAACCAAAGAAATACAAAGGCAGGGTGTCATTCCCGTTACCAGAAACCGTGTAACCTCGGTTACCACCAACTGCACAGGCCGAAGGAATGCTCTCATCCTGACCCCAGCTGTTACCATTAATGAACTTGAACTCCAAGTTATCACCAGGCGTCAACTTGGTGGTGTAGGTCCATATGTTGGCATTGTTAGGATCTTGAGTCATCGCGGTGCTACCAGGATTCCAACCGTTGAAATTACCGGCGATGTGGAGGCCTGCACTGTTCGCCGTTAGGCCGGCCATGTTAACGCGGAATGTAACATTGGTTGCCAAATCCAGGGTGTGCAAAATGCGTGGGTGGATGTATTGCTGGATGGTGTCAATGAAAGTTAAACCTTTGACACGGGACATGCCGGGGTTCCCCAAAAGACCCTGCTGATGCAAGGACTGTGCATTGTAGGAACCACCTGTCTGCGCGTTAACAGCGGCCACGACGAAGGTCAGGGTTGTAGAATCCCACCAAGTGTACGGATCGGTTTCGTTGAAGAACGTTGTGATGGAACCACCAGGACCCAAAGGCAGGTTACGAACCGGACGGATGATGGGCCAAAGGCCTTCACCGGAACCCGTATTAATCTGATCATTGGGAGCGGGGTAGATGTAAGGAATCGTTTGGTTGTAATTGCTACGAGCTACGTTGGAAACCGGGTCACGGAATTTGTTAACATCGGCAAAAGGAGCATTGTTACCGTAGGCATTGACAAGGCCTTGGTAAATACCAGCGCCTTGGACTTCAACTACATTTTCGTTGGTGGTTGGAACAACCACAATACCCTGACGATAAGGCGCAAAGGGATCGCGTACGGAATGGAAGGAAACCATGGGGACTTCACCGCCGTCCAACCAAGAAGTGTCGGCCATCGCACCGCCCACATTGATGGCCATGCTAACCGCAGAGGAATAGCCCGGCCAGTTGTTTTGGTTGAGCAGACCACCAAAACCATCGAGGTTACCCACGATGTTGGAGTCGATCACCGATTGACCGTTGGGCAATTGGAACTTAGGCAAACTCACTTCGGACCACTGATTCATGGTGGGGTAGGCCAACGCCACATAACCACCGGAACCCACGCCAAACAACGTGATTTTGCTTTGGTCAATTTTGTAGGGATTGCCATCAATGGCCACCGTTTTGCGCATGAAGCGAACCGATGTTTTGATATCATTGATCGCCCGATAAACCGCATTCAACAATTGAGCGGTACGCTCAAGCTGGGTAGCGGCCAATGGGTTCCAACCTACACGGTATTTGGGGGCAATGACTACATAACCCCTCTTGGCCCACTGCCTGCAAAAATTGACAGCTGAAGAGTCGTCAATACTGCCTGTGATGCCACCGTTGATGACCGGAGGCAAAAAGTTACCGGTGTGGATGTACACCATGACCGGACGTGCCTGGTTCGCGTCAACAGACTGCGATGGCTGGTAAACCCGCATGGTCAGGTTGGCTACAGGATAGGTCGTGGTGGGCGGGAAAAAGTGATGGTTGGCACCGTAAACCACGTTGTTGGTCACGGTAATCTGGGAATCCGTGAAGACCTCGGAGAGGTAACGGTTGCCCTGAGCCATGACCCATTGCCCCATACCTAACAAAAGGAATAGAGCCGTAAGAAGGGTTTTTCTCATACTGAAATTTTTAGTTTGTTCAAATCTAACGCATTCTCTTCAAAGGCCCAAGAGATTGTTCATGATTTTTTAACGGGTCCATCCCCGGAGGAACGCCGGCGCACCGAAACTTGGGCTTGGGGCTTGCGCAGGGAGCGATGGACCACCGGAGGCCCGTCCAGACCCAACCTGCTGGCCATTTCCTTCCAAGGACCGGCATAATCATCGGGCGATCTGTTCTCCCTGACCACCGATGGATTGGCCTGGAAACGATCGCTGAAGCGGGTTGAGAAGTACGAAAGGCTTTTGAAGCCCGTCAAAGCCGAAACTTCCGAAACATTGCCTCGGCGGGTTGCCAAAAGGTGAAAGGCGGCGTTGAGTCGGTGTTCAGATAGAAATTGTTTGGGGCTCATCCCCAGAAGCCGATCCAATCGCCGATCCAATTGCGAGCAACTCAGGGAAAGGGCATCCGCCATATCGGCCACCTGCAAATCCACCCGGTGCATGTTTTGGCGGGTGTATTCATGCAACAACCCCAAAAATCGCTCATCTTCGGAGGTTAATGGGGCTTTTCTGTCATCGTAGAGGTATTTCTGATACGAATACCGGCACACGTTTTGCAAATGTTCCACCAATCGTCGGCAGCCCAACTGAAACAAAGATTTTGAGCAATCGGTAGGCAGAATAAGGTCCGCACCGGCCTCCAATGCCTGTTCCCATAGGAGCGGGCCCGGTGGATCCGCCAAACAAAGGATGGGCAAATGAGACAGCCGGCTATGGCCACGTATATAACGTACTATTCTCCATGGCTCTGGATGCATAGCACGGATAACGAGGACCAAAAGGTGAGGGTTAACGCGATGCGCTTTGGACATGACCGCTTCACTGTTAGCGAATTCTTGGACCCGGTAATGAGCCGCAAGCTGAGTTTTGAGGCGTTGGCGACCCACAACCAGGGAATCGACCAACAAAGCAAGGTTCTTGTTTGACATGCGATGGTAGGTGTTTTTTTTTTGAACACCCCACAAAATTCCAATCCCAAATCAGACCACTCGCTGCTGGGGACCTAGACAAATTCTACGACAAAAAACCATACAATCGTCGAAAATCGGGGAGTGTTTACATCAAAGGCCGGTAAAAAACAAGAGTCGTACCCCTACAAATCCCCATACAACCCTAGACAAATGACCTAATAGGTAAAAAATCGGTGGCCGGCAAACCAAATTTCCTCTGCAGCGACCGAACCCATCCCTCCTACCACCATCGCTGGGTTCCAGGAGGGGGGTAAAACCAAGAAATGAGCATCCAAACCCGCCTGCAGACGACCGCAATGGGCCTCAAGGCCCATCGCGAAGGCCGCCTGGGATGTCATGGCCTCCAATCCCTGGAGGGGGCTGAGCCCACAGCGCAAGACCCCTAAACACCAATTCAACCAAGGATTTCCCGAAGGGGCCGAACCAGGGTTGAGGTCCGAACCCAGGGCGACCCTTTGCCCTCTGGCCAGCATCGCACCCAAAGGAGCATAGGGCAAGTCCAAATAGAGGGAACACAAGGGCAATCCCACAGCCACCGGTGCCCGGGGTCCTAGAAAGGCCCAATCCTGGTCCCCCATCGTTTCAAGGTGATCCATGCTGGCCAAGCCCATCCGACAGGCCATTTCAACCCCTCCTATAGAGTGAAATTGATTGACATGAGCCTTCGTAGGCAGCCCAAGGCGATCGGCAGCCAAGGCCAAGGCCTCCAAATCATCCACCCCAAAATAGCCTTGCTCGCAGAAAATATCCACCGCATCTACCAAGCCCTGATCGTAAAGCCTGGGGAGCCAATCCTGGACCACGGTTTGGACGTATTCGTTTTTTTGGTGCCGGTATTCAGGCGGAAGGGCGTGCAGACCCAAAAAAGTAGTTACCACCCTTACCCCGTTGCGCTGGGCTAATTGCCGAGCAACTCGAAGGCATTTGGCCTCTGCTTCCAGGGACAAACCATAACCGCTTTTGATTTCAAGGCAGGCGACGCCTTGTTTCATTAAGCGAAGCAAACGGCCTTCGCTCTGTTCTAACAAGGCCTCCTCGGGCAGGGATCGAACCTTGGATACGGTGGATAGGATCCCCCCCCCTGCCTCGGCAATCTGCGCGTAGGTTGCACCGCCCAAGCGGGCGACCAATTCAGAAGAACGATCGCCGGCCCAAACAAGGTGCGTATGCGGATCACAAAACGAAGGCATCACCGACCGCCCGTTCAGGTCGGTTCGCTGGACTTGATGATCGACCATGGCCTGCCGCCAATCGGCCCAGCGGGCCTCGAGTTCAGGAACCGCCGAAAGAAGAACCGGTAGAGCACCCTCGACCCAAGTACCAACGCCTTTGATTTGACCCTCCCCTACCAAAAGCCAAACATCCGAGAGGGGTTGATCCAATGGTTGTTCAGGTAAACCATGCCCCCAGAGGGAACCGATCGATGTGATCCAATGCCAGGATTGATTTGGTTGCATGTTGTGGGGGATTGCAGGGGAAAATTAAGCCCAATTACAATTTTGACCACAATATTTCGATTTCTAAAGGCTGTTCACCGGCTCGTCCAAGCCTCCTTTTTTAATTTTGTTAGTGAAATTTTTGAAAATGAAAACGGAACCCAACTTTCGCATTGCAACCAAGAAGATTCTCTTTCCGACCCTGCTATTGAGTCTCTGCGCATTGATGGCCTGGTCCGGGGCTCGCTATGCCTTATGGCAGTCCGAGCGAAACACCTTTTCGGCCAATTGGCCTCTCCCTATCGACCAATCCGCCAGGTTGACGACGGCCTCTATCGCCGGTTTACCGGACTTCGTCGATGCCTGCGAGCAAAGCACCCCGGCCGTGGTCTATATCAAAACCACCTCCACCCAGAACATGCGCAGTTTTAACGATTGGTTTTTTGGAGACTTCTTCCAGCAAAACCCCCAAACGGTTCTCAACTCGGGATCAGGGGTCCTCATCTCAGCGGACGGTTACCTCGTTACCAACCACCATGTGGTCCACCAAGCCCAAAAAATCGAGGTAGTCCTGGCGAATAAACAAACCTATACCGCCGAGTTGGTGGGGCAAGACCCGGGGTCGGACCTCGCCCTGCTCAAAATACAGGGAAACGCTCTCCCATTTTTGGCCTTTGCGAATTCAACAGATCTACGAGTCGGTGAATGGGTTCTGGCAGTTGGGAATCCATTTAATTTGACCTCCACTGTGACTGCCGGTATCGTTTCTGCCAAGGGACGCAACTTAAACCTTTTGAACAATATGTTCCCGATTGAAGCTTTTATCCAAACCGATGCGGCCATCAATCCCGGAAATTCAGGGGGTGCACTGATCAATACCACCGGTCAACTGGTAGGAATCAACACCGCTATTTTATCCAAGACCGGATCCTACAACGGCTATGGCTTTGCCATTCCATCAAATATTGTTCGCAAAGTGGTTGCGGACTTGAGAGAATTCGGCAAAGTCCAGCGGGCCTTTATGGGAATTGACGTGGTGGATCTTGATGAAAAATTGAGAAAAGAAGCCGAATTAGAGCATATGAACGGAGTTTTTGTGACGTCGGTAAGCCCCATTGGTGGAGCCCACGATGCAGGACTCCAAGCCGGTGATGTGTTGATTGGTCTCGATAAAGTCCCCTTGCGATCCAAAGCCGATTTTGATGAACAATTGAGTTACCATCGTCCCGGGGAATCGGTTGAAATCACCTTGGAAAGGAAAGGAAAAACCCTTACCAAAAAAATCCGCCTTACCAACCTCAACGGGGATACCGAAATTCAAAAAAATTCCAGCGTTCGTTCTTCCGACCTGGGTTGCGAATTGGAGACCTTGACACAATACGAATTGGACCGTCTCAAGACCAAACACGGGGTACGTATTGCCTCCATTCAGGCCGGTACCCTCAGCCGTATGGGACTACGCGAAGGATTTGTGATCACACATATCAACAAAACTCCGGTGAAGACCCCGTTGGAGGTGATTGATGCGTTGTCCCAAGTCCGAGGCCAAACCGTGATCGAGGGTTTTGACCAAAACGGTGGGCGGGCGGTCTATTCCTTCTATGGTTTTTGATCCGATCCACCGCCGGGCTTGGCAATGGATTCCCGCATGTCGGTATCAGCTTTGATGTTCTGCATCCGGTAATAGTCCATCACCCCCAATTGCCCGTTGCGGAACGCATCGGCGATGGCCAAAGGAATTTGGGCTTCGGATTCGATGACTTTGGCGCGGGCTTCCTGGGTTTTGGCCTTGAACTCTTGTTCAAGCGCAACGGCCATGGCTCGCTTTTCTTCGGCACGGGCCTGGGCGATTTTCTTATCAGCCTCGGCTTGATCGGTCTGCAAACCAGCACCGATGTTTTTGCCCACATCCACATCGGCAATGTCAATGGACAAAATTTCAAAGGCGGTACCAGCGTCCAGTCCTTTGTTCAGCACCACTTTGGAAATTTGATCTGGGTTCTCCAGAACTTCTTTGTGATTGGCCGCGGAACCAATGGAGGAAACAACGCCTTCCCCAACACGGGCGAGGACCGTTTCTTCGCCAGCGCCCCCTACCAATTGCTTAATACTAGCCCGTACGGTCACCCTTGCCCGGGCGATAAGTTGAATCCCGTCTTTGGCAACCGCTGTCACAGGGGGGGTATCAATGACTTTGGGGTTGACCGACATTTGGACTGCCTCAAAAACATCCCTACCAGCCAAGTCAATGGCGGTGGCTGCTTTAAAGTCCAGAGGGATATTGGCTTTTTCGGCCGAAATAAGGGCTCTGATAACATTGTTCACGTGACCTCCCGCCAAGTAATGTGTTTCGATTTCGTTGGCCGTCACATGAAGTCCCGCCTTGGTGGAGGTGATCATGGCGTTGACCACAATGGCGGGTGGAACCTTGCGTATACGCATAAGAACCAAATCCATAATGCCGATTTTGACGCCCGAAAAAACGGCCGTAATCCACAAGTTAACCGGAACAAAATACAAAAGGGTAAAAAATGCCAGGGCCAATGCGCCAGCTAAAAACAATAAAAACATCAAGTCACTCATGCCAAAAATTTAATGAAATAACAACAAATAAACGAAAACAATTCCCATTACATACGCTCGGGGGCAGCAATACCCATCAGCCCCAGGGACTCTTTGAGTAGGGCACAGGCTTGCCGGCACAACGACAGTCGAAAGTTCCTGACTTCCCGGTCAGGTTCCTGCAAAACAGGGCATTCGTGGTAGAACCGATTGAAGGCCGTGGCCAATCCATAGGCAAAGTCCGCCACATGGGACGGATTGTTCCCCTTGGCGGCTGCCTCAACGGTTGGTTTCCATTGTGAAAATTGACGCAAAAGGAGACGTTCGGTGGCGTGCCAGTTTTCATAGACCGTGGTCAACGGTTTGGTCCCCTCCTGGGCATTCTCTGAACTTGCTTTGGCCAAAACGGAGGACAATCGAGCATGGGCGTATTGAACAAAGGGGCCGGTATGACCTTGCAAATCCAAGGCCTCCACCGGGTTGTAAACCATCCGCTTGGTCGGATCCACCTTGAGCAAATAGAATTTGAGGGCGGCCAAGCCAATTTCCAAAGCCAAGGTTGATTTCTGGTCGTCGGACAGGTGGGTCAATTTATCGGATTCGGCCAATTTGGCTGCGGCCAGGGTCTGAACCTCGTCCATCAAATCATCCGCATCGACCACCGTTCCCTCCCTGGATTTCATCCTTCCCTGCGGTAGGTCTACCATGCCGTACGAAAGGTGATAACAACGGGCCGCCCAAGGAAAACCCAGCTTATCCAAGATCGCAAACAAGACTTTGAAATGATAATCCTGTTCGTTGGCCACGGTATAAATCATCCGATCAAAACCCCAATCGTGTTGGCGTTGTTCGGCGGTTCCCAAATCCTGGGTGATGTAGACGGAGGTTCCGTCGCTTCGCAACAAAATTTTGGAATCCAATCCCCGGTCTTGCAAATCCACCCAAACAGCTCCGGATTCATCTCTTCTGAAAAGACCTTGTTGCAAACCCCTTTCTACTAGACTTTTGCCAAGCAAGTAGGTTTCGGATTCGAAATAATTCCGGTCAAAGCCAATACCCAACCGTTGGTAGGTGACCTCAAAGCCTTCGTAAACCCAGGCATTCATTTTCTTCCAGAGTTCGACGACCTCGGGTTCACCCTGCTCCCAACGCTGAAGCATTTGCCGGGCCTCTACCAAAATAGGAGCTTCGTTCTCGGCTTCTTCTCGGCTGCGGCCTTGGCTCACAAGCTCCTGAATCTGGGCCTGGTAGGCCCGCTCGAATTCCACATAAAAATGCCCTACCCAATGATCTCCTTTGACACCGGCCGAGCGCGGATCCTGGCCTTGACCGAATTTCTGCCAAGCCAACATGCTTTTGCAGATATGGATTCCTCGGTCGTTAATCACCTGTACACGAATCACCCGATGCCCCAAGGAGGACAGGATACGATACATCGCATCCCCCAATAAATTGTTACGAACATGCCCCAAATGAAGGGGCTTGTTGGTATTGGGGGAACTGTATTCCAAAACAATGGTCTCGGGATGGAATTCGACATCCCCACCCTGCTGGTTCAGCAAATAACCCTGGGACCAACGCCAGCGCCAATACGCCTGGCTCAACGAGAGATTGAGAAAACCCCCGACCGCATAGGCCTGGCTGAGGAGGGGCGATCCGTCCTCCATCCGAAGGGTGGGCCAAAAATCATTCAGGCGTTCCGCCAAAACCGCCGGAGCCAACCCAGCTTGTTTCGCAGGACCGAAAAGGACCAGGGTGATTTCACCTTCAAATTCGGGACGTGTTTCTTGCCAAACCGGACGAGGCAGCGCATGGGCCCATTCCGGCTGTTCGGCAAACCAGGCCAACAGCGGTTGCTCCAGACGCTGGGTCAGTAGAGAATTCCATTCCATCATGACCGCAAATTAAACATCTTCCTCCCTGCCGGAGGGAACTTGCTGATCAATCGCATTGGCCACTTTGACCAAAATCTCAAAAGCCATTTCGGCCATCAGGTTTTCCTTGTCCAAGGTTGGATTGATTTCCACCATTTCAAAGCAACAAACTTTGGGGTTGCGAACCAGGTTCTGAAGGAGTTTGCCTGCTTCGCGTTCGTTGATACCCCCGGCGACCGGCGTTCCCGTTCCCTGGCTCAGCTTGGAGTCCAGGCTATCGACATCAAACGAAATATAAATGACATCGCAGGCCGCCAACGCGTTCAAGGCGTCCAACGCGACACGCTCCACACCCTTGCGGCGTAATTCGGCCACGGTAAAGACCTTGACCTTGTTTTCACGGATCAAAGCGGCTTCTTCGGTCTCCAAATCCCTCAAAGCAATGTAAACCAAGTCCTGGTAACGCAGCATGGGCGCAGACCCGGCCATTTGTTGCAAGGCATGCCAGCGTTTGACCGTGGCCGGCTCGGGCTCCCGCACCGCGCTCGCTCGGTTGTCTTCGCCCAATGCCAGAGCCAAGGGCATCCCGTGCAAATTGCCCGATGGCGTGGTCCACGGGGAATGAAGGTCGGCATGGGCATCGATCCAGATCACGCCGAGCCGCTGCCCCGGCCGCGCCTTGCGGATCCCCGCCAAGGTGCCGGCCGAAGTGCTGTGATCCCCCGCCAATACCAAAGGATAGGCCCCTTCCTCCATGCACCCCTGCACCGCATCCCTCACATTCTCCATCACCTCCCCCACCCCCTTGAGGTATCGGGCAAAGGGAGACCCTTCCGGGCCGTAGAGTAAATCGTTGCGGTGAGGGACCTCGGTCCTCGGCATTTTGTGAAAAAACCGGCTTGCAAAATCGTGGGCGGCTATTTTGACCGCATCCACGCCCAGGCTGGCCCCCCGGGTCCCTGCTCCCAGTTCCGATTTCACTTCAATGAGGTGCAAGCGGGATTGCATCCGTTGGGCAGGGGTTGGGATAAGGTTGAGGTTAAATCGGAATGAAGGGGGTGTAGGGGGGTCAGAAATCTTTAAATTTGCGCCCCTTCATCCCCAAAACGCCTCCACTTGCAAAGCTACGCAGAATTTTTGGACCTCAGTGTGGGTTTCCCC
>JACCDP011263562.1_pt1 | contig 12227 bp, 2 predicted proteins | sample 7445841 | NCBI WGS metagenome assembly JACCDP01 (sample SAMN15323441, study PRJNA562643) | freshwater metagenome | isolation source: river surface water | place: USA:Blue River Watershed | collected 2017-08-17
ATATCAAAGGTCAAGGAAGTCTATATAGTAAAAGTACATCACCTACATATTATATGACATCTTTGATTGATATAGAACGAACATTTTCTATAAGTATATGGGTTAGAATTGAAGCACCTGATAATATAGATATTCTAAATATATTATCTATAGGAAATAATGATAATAATTTAATACAACTATATATAAATCAAAGTTATGAAAAAGAATTTCGTCAAGGTTATGATTATGATAGAAGAATTTGTAGAATAGGTTTTAGAATTGGACGTAATAATATAAAATCATTAAAAATGTTTGAAGAAAATTATAATTATAAATGGTTACATATTGTTACAACTTATAATAATAATACTAAAAATATAAAATTATATATTAATAATATTCTACAGGAATCAAAAAATATTTTAAGTAGTTCAAATCCTATAATTGGTAATAAATTAATTATAGGTCGGACATATAATGGCAATGGTTATATAGGATGTATAGATGATTTAAGAATTTATAATAAAATTTTATCACAATCTGAAATTAATGATATATATAATAATAAAGATATTGTAATATCAAGTGTTGAACAAAATAAACCGACATTCACTCTTCAACCACGTCCAATACCATCTATGTTATATGATACTAAAATGGAAACAGTTATGTCTAATTCACAACAAACAGTTTCAACTAATATTACACCCGATGTAAGAAATAATAATCAATCTATTCAGCAATATTTATCAAATTTATCATTATCAGATGATTCTTTGAGACAAACGGCTAATACAGAAAATCAAAATATAAGCTATATTACAACTTTATCAAGAAGCATTCAAAATCAATCAAACAGAGAATTATTTGGAAATATGGATGAATTACAAACACAACTTCAAAATAGTCAACAACTTTCAGATAGATATAGAAAGAACACCGAAGAAGCAATAGCTGATTTTAATAATAAAGCTTTATTATTATTAGATTCTAAAATAAAATTAAGCAAATCTGAAATAGAACAAGAATTTGATAAATTTAATAAAATATTTACGGAAATAAATACTATGAAAAATGAAATTGATGTTGCTATACCTAAATTTGATATATTTAATAATATAACAGATACTGAAGTTAAAAGATTAATAACATCAGTAAATTCTATTAATCAAAAACAACAATCTGATTTAAATTTAAGTATACAATTATTACAACAAGTTACAGATAGATTATTAACAGAGCGTTTTAATCATATTATTTATAGTTTAGCTATGAAAATTAGTTCAGATATGAGAAAATTAGCAATTACTGAAAAAGAAAAACAAAATATAGTTCAAAATTCTTCTGAAAATGTTTTTGAAAATTTTATTACAAGAGATTTATCGCAAAAAATATTTGATAAACATAAAATAGAACAAGAATTAGAAAAATTAATAGATAATTCTACATCATTAATTCAAAATGTAATGACAGAAATGTATACTGCCCAAATTAATAACATAAATGAACAAATTAACCCCTTTAGCATTCAAAAAATTAATACACAAACAGAAATACAAAACTTACCTAAAATAGCCACAGATTCTATATTAAGAATATTTCCTCCAAATTCAGAACCTACAAATATATCAAATAATGATACAGTTAATACAGCAAAAATTAACAATGAAACATATATTGTTGCGACAAGTTCATCATCAACTGGTTATTCTTCAAGAAATTTAATAGATAATAATTTTATTTCAATTTGGAAAAGTGCTATAAAATTATATTCGCCAGAATATAGCGGGAATAGTAATATAAATAATAGTTTTGAAAATATAAATGGCGAGTGGATAATATATCAATTACCTCAACCTATACATCTTTATAAATATACATTTTTATCAACACAAAATAGACCACGAACGTGGAAAACATATGCTTCAAATGATGGCAATAAATGGATATTATTAGAAGAAGCTTCACAAAATAATGAATTAAGTAATACAAATTATGTTAATGATATATATACAAAACAATTTAATAAAACAGAAGCATATCAATTTTTCGCATTTGTTATAACATCTATAACTGACAATATTTCAGGTGATGGTTCATGTTCATTAGGAGATATTAGATTATATGGAGAATTAACATGGTTATCAAATTCTTTAAATTTAAAAGATAGAGTCATTCAAAGTAAACAATCTTTATTAAATAATAAATTAAAATTCATAGATCAAATAGATGGATTAAATAAATATGTTCAAGATAATATTATTAATATGAAAAAATCAATTAATATAGAATTTGAATTACTTAAAAAATCTTATGAATTATATATCAAATTTACAAAATTACAAGAAAATAAATATGCGAATGATATATATTCTATTGAAACCACAGTACCTGATATAAAAAAAACACTTACAAGTAATATTCATAATATACTTAAAATAATTGCTAATAATATAGTTTTATCAGGTTTAAAAAAGGAAGGACAAGGAATAAATCAACAAAAAGATACGATTAAATCATTTGAACATAAATCAAATGCTACATATGAAGATAAAAAAAGAAATGAAAAAATTAAAATATCTACTTCATATTTTATTTTAAGATTATTTATGTTAACGTGTATATTAATTATTATTACTAGAAATTTTGAAACAAGTTATGTATTATCTTTCATATTTATTGTTCTTTATATTTTGATATTTTTATTTTATATTATTGATATAATTAAAATAGTTAGAACAAATGCATCAAATATTTACTGGGGTAACCCTAATAAACAATATGAAATATAAGATATGTTAAAAAATATATATATATTTTGTAGATATAGTGTAATATGGAAATACCTGAAACACAATATAATAATATAATAAATATAGTAACAAAACGTGCTTCTGAAGCAGATGGAGAAATTTTAAATAACCTATTAACTGATGAAATTTCAGAACATAGATTGATGGGAATATTATTTTCATTTACTTTTCCAGAAAACAACATATCTGTAATAAATTATTTTTTAAAATTTGAAAGAACACATGATTATGGAGATATATTTAATAATACAATTTTTTATGATTATAGATTTAATAGACAATTTGATAAAATTCCTTCAACTAGTAAAAATATAGTAGATTTAGATATTTCATTTTATAATAATGAAAATATTATAAAATATTATTTTTTATTAGATTTAATTTCTGAAATATATGGATTTGTAGCTGATAATATTAATAAGAAAGAAAAATATGTTACTGTTAAATGTAGATATATTATTAATGAAGGCGTTTTCACATTATATAATGAAAATAATAAGGATTATTTTAGTTTTAATATAGAATATGACTATAATATCGATGGAGTATCTAGTTTTTATATATCAAATGTATCAAATGATGTTGAAGTCGATGTTGTAAAAGAAATGATAGGAATTATACGTTTAGATGAAGCAATATTACAACATTTAAATTATATTCATAAAGCTGATATAATTCATAATAGTCGTGAATATATTTTTAATATTCAAGCATTTTATAAATTTTGTAAATTAAAATTAATATATTATACTCTTTTATGTATAAAAAATAAATTACAATCGTCTGAAGTTTTTCAAAAACAATTAATTTATTTTATTGATAAACATTTATCATATTGTTTTATTAATCTTAAAAATAGTATTATGATAAATAATGTTGATAATAAAAGTGTATTATTGACTAATAAATTATTAACAATATCAGATGATATAAAAAAAAATACAGTGAATATAAAAAGAAAAAATGATAATTTAAAAAGAAATAGCAAAATTTCTAAAATATATGATAGAAATTATATTAAACCAATTTTTTATTTTAGTATTGCTATAACTAGTGTAATATTAATTATTTGTGTAATTATATATAATACTGAATTTAAGAATTATATAAATTTTAATTTTGATATAATTTTTTTAATATTTGTAATAATATTATATACTTTAATAATTTATATAATAAGAAATAGAAAAGAGACTTTCATAAATGATCAAACACAATTTTATATTTCAAAAATGTTATCAAAACATCCTAAAATATTAATGACATCAAATGAAACAACAGAAGGACAACTTAAAATTAGATGTAAATCAAGTACTAAATATCCATCATGGGGTGATGCATGGAGATTATTTAATGGTAATAAAGGCAATGAAGGTGTGAATTCTTTTCATACTAATGGTGGATATAATCCTGTAAATGGATTAAGTACTAATACATATTTTCCAAATTATAATGGGGAAGTAATTATGATTGATTTGGGTGTAAGTATGATTTTAAAACAGACTAAATTTTTTACTAGACCAGGATTAGTTCAAAGATTGCCTGGTATTTTTAGAATATATGGAACAAATGAAAAAACAAAATTTGATAATAATAATTACATAGGATGGGATATTATCCATGACCAAACAACAAAATTGTCATCAACTATAATTGTTACTGCTTTAACAGCTCCTCCTGTAAAAGGAATAGCAGGAGGAAATGGTACATTTGTAGGTAATGTAGATGATTGTAGAAATGGATGTTTATATTATTCTTGTTATGGTGGTATGGGAGGTATAATATATAGATTAGGAATACGTTATGATCATGAAGATTTTTCTAAAGTTATATATAATAGTCTTCAATTAAAATTTGAAGAAACATATTATAATTGTTCAGCTATTAGATTTTATTTTAATAATAGATATACTAATCCTCCAGGAACATCATTAGTAGTATCCGCAAAAGTTGGAGCAAATTGGCGAATTGTACAAGATAATATTAAAATATCTAATGCTAATTATTTTGAAACATTTGCTTATAAAGATCATCCAGCTATAGCACAAGCAACAATAGTTCCATTAATTGAATTACAGAATACTATTAATTTAGAAATAGATAATATAAATCCATATAGATATTATGCTCTTGCTGTTAAACAATTAGTAGGAAATGATAGTTGGCTTAATTTTGCCGAATGGGAATTATATGGAATAGATCCTCCTATTATTGCTATAACAACTGATAATATAGCAGATGGTATAACAATATGGGAAGATAAAAATTATCAAGGTAAAAAACAAATATTAATCCCTGGTTTATACGATATTATGTCTATTAATCCTGACGTAAATGATAAAATAAGTTCTATCGAAGTTCCATCTGGTTATAAAGTTACATTATATAAAAATCCTAATTTCCAAGGAAATACATTAATTTTAACTCAAAATGAACCTAATTTAGCAAATAAAAATTTTGATAACGTTATATCAAGTATTAAGGTTGAATATATTCCAGAAGTAAATCAAACAAAATATCCTACACTTATTTCTAATTCAAATAAAGAAAATGAATATATTTTAAAGTTTGAAGACGCATCTAAAATAAATGCATTATATGTTAATGATAATATTGAATGTGATATTATGTTAGTTGGCGGAGGAGGCGGTGGAGGTTTTAATGGAGGAGGAGGTGGTGGAGGTGGACAGGTTCTTTATTATACAGATAAACAATCTTGGAAAACGGATAGAAGTTTTACTCTTACGCGTGGCGCATATACAGTTGAAATAGGAAAAGGAGGTAAAGGGGCAATAGCCAATAATACTATTGCTGATAATGGTACTGCAAGTATTATAAAAAGAATAAATGGAGGCAAAGTAATTTTATCTGCTGATGGTGGTAATGGTGGAGGAAGTAAATCAAAAGCTGGTTTACATGTAACATTAGGAGGTGGCGGTGGTTCTGGTCAAACAAATAAAGGAATAGCTGAAAATAAAACTTTAAATAAAAATGGTTTAACTTTTAAAGTTTATAATGGTTATTTTAATGATAATGTTAATTTTTTCAAAAATAATACTCCTCAAAAATCTGGAATAGTTGATGAGATAAAAAATATATCAGACGCTACACAAGGAAATAAATCTAGTTCTAATACTAATTATTCTGTAGAATGGTTTGGTTATTTTTATGCGACAGTTACAGGTAATTGGAAATTTTTTATAACATCAGATGATGCATCATATTTATGGATAGGTAACACGGCATTATCAGGTTATATAATACAAAATGCTTTAATTAATAATGGAGGAACACATGGAAGTCGAGAAAGATCAGGAACAATACGTCTTGAAAAAGGTAAATATTATGCGTTTAGAGTTCAATTTGGACAAAGTGGTGGTCCTTCTGGAATAAATGTATCATGGACATTACCATCTAATACAATTAAAATTGATGATGGTGATGGATATTTTTTTACAACAAATACACCACAATCAGAAGTAAAAAGTATAGCTGGTATAGGGGGATTTAATACTTCTGATTCTGGTGGAGGAGGAGGCAGTGGTGCTGATATTTTTAGAAAAAATGGTTCCAATGCTAATATAATTAATGCAGGTAATGGTGGTGTTGGTGTAGAAATTAATATAACGGAAGAAAAAAAGATTTATGGTACTGGAGGCGCAGGAGGTACATCATCAACAACAAAAAAAAGAGCTGTTACGATGAATGGAGGAGGTTTAGGTGGGCTTGGTTCTGGTATTAAAGCAGATAATGGTATTGTTAATACAGGAGGTGGAGGAGGAGGCGGAGGTAATAATAGCATTGGTGGAAATGGTGGTTCTGGTATAATTGTTATTAGATATAAATTTGATTATAATTCATATATAAATAATAATATTAAAAATATAGTCAATAGAACTCGTGATAGTATTAAAATAGCAGAGGATAAAGTAAAATTAGCTGAAGATAAATATAAAGAAATAGCAAAAAAAGAAGATGATAATAGAAAAGCCCTTGATGATATTCAAAAAGAAATAGATGATCTTAATAGACAATTAGCAAATCCAAATATTACTCCACTTGATAGAGATATAGTTACTAAAAAATTAAAATTAGCAGAAGAACAAGAAAAAATAAAACAATCAGATGATAAAATATTAAGTGCTGATAGAATAAAAGCGCAAATCGAAAGAGATTTAGAACAACAAAATCTAGCTACAGAAAGATTAAATAGTGCTAAAATAAATTTACAAAATGATATTGATAAATTAAATAATATAAATAGTGAAATTAATAGATTAAAAAATGATTTAAGTGAAGCAATATCAAATAAATCAGAAAAAGATGAAAAATTAAAAAATACATTAATAGAAAAAGGACAAGAAGAAGCCAAATTAGCAGCTGCTAATGTGAAAGAAAGTTTTAATCAAACACTTATTGAAAATGAAAATAAAATTAAAACAGAATTAGCACAACAATATTCCAATGTATTATTGGAATATAATAATGCTAAATCAATAGCTGATAGAGCATTAAAAGAAAAAAAAGATTTAGAATCTAGAAATGATACATATTCTATATCAAAATTAACTTTAGCAAATGAACAATTAAATAGAGCATTAGCAGAAGAAAATTTAATTAAACAAAAAGCAGCTACCGAAGAAGCTAGAATTAAAGCAGAAGTTAAATCAAAAACTGCTCAAGCATGTCAAGAATTAGCAGCTAATTTAACAAGACAATTTAATGAAATGAAAGCTAAACAAGATGCTAATACACAAAATATAGCAAGATTAACAACTGATACAAACACTTTATCATCTTCTATACAAACATTAACAGAAAATACAAATACTATATTAACTCAAAAAAATCAACAATATCAAGCTTTAGAAACACAAAGAAATTCACAAATTAATACTTTAAATAATAATATAAAAGCAATTCAAGAAAATATAGATAGTATAACAGCTGAAATAAATACTTTTGTAAAAAATACTATAACAGATAATCAAAGAAGTGATGATATTGAAAAAGAATTATTAAATTTGGCTCGTGAAATCGCAGCAAAAACTATGGAATTACAACAATATACATATGTTGTCAAAGTGTTAGATATAAATAATCAATCAAATGATATTGGTGTTAAAATAATAGTAAATATTAATAATACAGCAACATATATTGTAAATAGTATAGTTTTATCATCTATAATAAGAGAACAACAACATACAGTAGAACAAAATGAATTTATAGAAAATACTGATCAAAGATCTAAAGCAGATATTAATATTAAACGACAAGACGAAGCTATAATGATATCTACTATCAATTTATCTATGAATATGTTATTATTGAGTGTTATAGTAATAATAGTAAATAATAATATTAAAAATTCTTATATTTCGCCAATATATATATTAGGTATAATATATATTATATTATTGATACCATATTTATTTGAAATAATTCCAATAGTTAAAACAAAATCTACAAATAAATATTGGCAAAATCCCAACAAAAAATAATTAGATTTAATATATAATTATCATATAGATAATATAATGAATAAAAATAGTATATATCAAAACATTATAAAAAATTATAATATATCACCTAATTTTTATACTAATATAAGAATGGATATTATAGATACTGATACATTATGGAATGAAGAAACAATAATGAACATTATATTTTCTAAATATATAACAGATACCGTATATACTGAAACAAATAAAACATATATTAATTTTTTATTAAAAAATAATTATATTTTTTCTTATGAAAATGATGATTTTATAGAAAAAATAGAATTTTATGAAGATAATATGGTATATAAAAATAAAAATGATAAAGATGATTCGTCGCCTACTATTAATAAAATGATTATAGATTTTGATGTAATATCATATGCTTCAATTGATGCTTTTACATATTTATTGTATTTAGATATTATAGCAGGAATATATGATAAAGTGTATTATATAAAAGATAATGAAGGTAGTCATAAAATAATATCAGAATTAATTATTCCATGTAGATATAAATTTAATGTAGATACTAATACATTTGAAACATATCCAATGGGATTTCATGAAATAAAATTAAGAATAAGTAGAACAGATGATATTAAAAATCAAATTAATGATATAAGTATTATTTCTGAAGTAGATTTAATTAGTCCAAATGGAAGATTTATAACACAATATAAAGCAGATATTATTAATCATTTAAATTTTTTAAGTGGCGAAGATGTTTCATATTCTGATAAAAAATATTTAAAAGATATTTCTTATTTTTACAAATTTTGTAAGTTAAAAATGTGTTATGCTATTTTTCAAGCTATATATTTATTATCTAAAAAACCAGGCTCGGCTATAGATATAAGTACTAAAATTTCTGAATTTATGAAAAGAATTATTTTAGCAGTTTTTATAAATTTTAAAGATATGATAAATATACAAGCAGGTGGTAATAAATATGAAACAAATAAAAATGTATTATATAATACTAATGTTATTAATAATACTAATAAAATAGATATTTATAATAAAAGAATTATTAAAAATAGAGATATTTTGTCTAAAAAAAAGAAGATTAATAATGTAATAAAAGATAAATCTAAAGATATTAAAATAATCAAAAATATTAGTATATCAATTTTATTATTTGTTGTAATTACATGTCTTATTACTGTAATTATTCCATTAAATACATATGCTAAAGGAGGTTTATGTCTAATATTAGCATTAATAGTAGTAATTATATATATAATATTTAATGTGTATATGTCTTCTAAATCGAATATTGAAGAAACATTTTTAGATATAACTAATTTGACTTCTAAAAGATATCCTCCTATAAAAGGAACAAATTTACAAGTATCATCTGATAAAAAAACTCAAACATTTACTGTATCTGGACAAAATTATGGAAATGGTGAATATATTATCAGTCAATCTTCAATTTGGAATAATTGGAATGATTATATGGGTGTAAATTCTTTTGATTTTTCAGAAAATCATTATACAAGAGGAAATTATTCATATAGTTCAGGTGTACCTGCTGTAGGTACATATTCAACTAATGGTAGTTATGCAGGAAATATAAATACTGTATATAATGGTAATGTAAATTATAAAGGTGAATGGATTCAAATTAAACTTCCAAAAAATATACTTTTAATATCATATACAATTATTTGTTATTCTACTAATTGGGGTCATCTTAAATCATTTGTAGTATTAGGTTCAAATGATGGAAATACTTGGAAATTATTAGATAATCAAACATTATCTACATTAACAAGTAATAAATGGAATTTTAATATTTCAAATATTGATTTTAGCAATTTATTTTCATATTACAGAATATGTGTAAATACAATTAATAGTGGAGGAGCTACATGGTATCTTTTAGATGAGCTATTATTATATGGTGAAGAAGGTGATGTTGTACTTGATAAGTTAGCTTTAGAAAAAAAACAAAAAGAAGATAGTGAAAGAACGAAGGCATTACTTTCAGATTTAGAAATAAAACTTAATGCTGAAAAAGATGCTAAAAAAAGGGAAGATGATGCTAATAAAAATTATCAAGAAGCTGTTAACAGATTAAGAATTATAAATGAAAATTTTGAAAAAGCAAAATCTGATTTAGAAAAAAATAGAGATAATGTAAAAAGTCAAATAGAAGTACGAGAATTAGCTAAACAAAAAGAATCAGCTGATTTAGACGTTCAAATAAGAAATGCTGAAAATTTAGCAGCTCAAAAAGCATCAGAACTTGCTACAAAAGAAGCTGATAATATTAGAAACAATCAATTATTAACAAATTCACGAGATTTAAATACTAGAAAAACAAATTCTATAAATGATTTAAAAGATGTTAGCAATAATGCTATGAATGCGTTTCTAGATTATGTAAGAGCTAGTGAAGATAGTGAAATAGCAATGGCAAATTTTATAAAGGCTGATGGTTCATTAAAAACAATTACAGCATCTGTAAGAGCAAAAATTGAATCAACAGCTCAAAATATAAAAGATGATTTAGAAATACAAACCGCGCAAAAATTAAGAGATATTGCTAAAATAGATGCTGATCAAAAAATAGCAGATGAACAATTAGCAAAAATTAAATTAGATTTAGAACAAAAAAAATTGAAAAAGGCACAAGATGATACAATGGCTAAAAATTTACAAGATGCGAATAAAAATATGACAGATAATATCGCTCAATTAAGAGTTGATAAAAAATTAGCAGACGATACATATAATCAGGCTATTTTAGATAAACAAACTGCTCAATCAAAACAATCTATATTATTAGCAGAAGCTAATAGAGAGTTTAATTTAAATAAATCAAGTTTAGAAGAAGTTAACGCAGAATTAGCTAGTAGAATAGCTAATGAAACAACTATAAAAGAAGAGAAAAATAAAGAAGAAAATGAGCAAAGAAATATTGAATTACAACAAATTGCTATTGAAGCAGCTGCTGATAGTATTATTTCATTTAATAATGAAATAATTAATCAAAAAAATCAAGATATAGAACAATATAATCAATTATTAGAAGATAGTAGAAAACGTTTAGAAGATATATCAAAAACTAAAAGAGATCTTGAAAATGAATTAACTCGTTTACAAGCTAAGTCTCAAACTGATATATCAAATGCTGAGAATAGATATCTACAATTTGATTTAGATACAAAAAGACAAATAAAAGATTTAGAAGAACAAAAAACACAAAAGTTAGCAGACTATGCAGCATTACAAATTGAAAGAAATAATAGAGATATAGAAGCTATCGCGGCTAAATCAAGAAGAGATGATCTTGAAGGACAATTAGCACAAAAAATTAAAGAAAGAGATGAACTTGTTGCAAGTGTAAATTATCAAAAAGATATTACAAATGAATATGAGATATCTTATATTCTAAAAGATGTTGATATATTATTATTAAATAATTTAAATGATAATATAAATGGTATAAATTATGATTTAGTTGTTCCATTACTTAATATTGAAGAGAATGCTTATGATAAATATTCATCAGATTTAACAGCATATGCTAATAAAGCTAAACATGATATAAATGTTCAAAAACTCATTATACAAGAAGATATGAATACTATAAATTTATATATGTTATCATCATTACTTGTTTCAACTAGTTTCGGAATAAATTATTATTCAAATCCCGTAATAGCTATTATTTCTGGAACAATATTTTCAATATATATAATAACTACATATAGTATTCGTAGTAAAAGAACCGTAAGGACTTCCGCAAAAAATAAATATTGGGAACAACCTAAATCCAAATTAGAAGAATAAAATTTATTTTTTAATATATTTTTATGATATAGATAATATATATGAATAAACCTAGTATATATCAAAATTTAATTGATAATTATACAATTAAATCTGATGATTTTTTAAAAGAAACTTATCA
>JACCDP011318642.1_pt1 | contig 12227 bp, 10 predicted proteins | sample 7445841 | NCBI WGS metagenome assembly JACCDP01 (sample SAMN15323441, study PRJNA562643) | freshwater metagenome | isolation source: river surface water | place: USA:Blue River Watershed | collected 2017-08-17
AGGCGGTGCATCGGGTTGAGCATGTCCAACAAGCTCAGGTATCGGTCGATGGGCAAGCCATCCCAGGTAGGCGTACCTACCTCCTCGAAGGGAATGTCGGGCTCGGGCCAGTTGACGAACCGCACCACACCAGCGGACGCCGCCTCGTTGGCGACCTCGTCACGGACGAAGGTCCGCACCAGGCGCTCGCGTCCGCGCTCGCCACGCAGGTGCGCCACGAGGGCCAGCACAGGCCTTTCACCGCTGTCGAGGGTGACGAAATCGACAAAGTCAAAGAGGCGCGGCTCGGCAAGTTCACGCAACTCGGTGTTGACATAACCGCCGCCCAAGGCGATGCGTACTTGGGGGTGTCGGCCACGGATCGCCTGGGCGATACGCAGCGCGCCATAGACGGAGCCCGGGAACGGTACCGAGAGCAAAACGAGATCTGGCTGGTGTGTATCGACCGCCTCCAAGGTCAACTCCGCGAGCAGGCGATCGAGCAGGTTGGGCGCCGCGGCCAGTGCCTGGGCAAGCGGCTCGAAACTCGGCTGGGCCGCAGCCAGCGACTCCGCATAGCGGACGAACTCGAAACGCGGGTCCACCGCGTCACGAATCACGTCAGCCAGGTCGTTGAGGTACAGCGTCGCCAAGTGCCGGGCGCGGTCGGTGGTGCCCAGGGCGCCGAAGGCCCAGGCCAGGCCATCTCCGCCCGCACTCTCCTCATCGCCCGCCTCACCGCCATCCTGGCCAAGATAAACATCAAGCGATGCAAAGCGAGGCCCCTCCGGCAGCAGGCCGCGACCGACGATGCGGTGTGCCAGGGTGTCGTCACGCCCTTGGAGGAATGTGATCACCGGACCGATCGTCCTCGCGTAGCGGGAATAGTGGTCCAGGAAGCAATTGACCGGCGCACTGCGAGTGTTCTCGGGCATGGCCTGCGCTGCCGCATACAAGCCCTCCAGCCCCGCTGGGCTGAACAGCCGCAGCACAAGTGCCAGAGCCAGATCTGCCTGCGCCGCCTCGACCGCGCGCGAGCGCAGGAAGCCCGTGAGGTAGGCGGTCGAGGGGTAGGGCGTGTTGAGCTGCGTCATCGGCGGGATGAGGCTCAGCACCCGCAGGGCGGAGGAACTGGACATGGCGTGCGGCCGCAGTCTCCCCTGCCGTGCCAGCGGCTCGCGAGGCTGCCATGGGCCTCAAAACCGCCAGGTGGTCACTGGTTCGCTTCATGTCGCCCAGCGCGAGTGTGTCTTGGCACACACTGAAACGAGCAGGCCCATCCGGCTCATGCGGTGGCATAGCCCATCGCCTGCGCCCCGGAGTCATGCCAAGATGTGGTCATGCAGATCTGGCACCTTGATCTCAAACTGGACCGCGGCACCTTCCACCGTGCCTGCGCTCTGCTGGACTCGCAAGAGCGGGCACGCTGCGACCGCCTGGCCAGCAGCACCTTGCGCCATCGCTATGCGGCCGCGCATGCGGGCTTGCGTCGGGTACTGGCGCATCGCTTGCACTGTCCGCCTGCGCAGATCCTTCTGGGCCGCGATCCCGGCGGCAAGCCCAGGCTGCGGCCTGGACCTGGCAGGCCGTTGCATTTTTCGCTATCCCACGCCGGGGACCATGCACTGGTGGCGATCAGCGCGGAGCATCCCCTCGGGGTCGATCTCGAACTGCTTCCACCGGAGCAGGAGGTCGCGGCGGATCTCGCCGCTCAGATGTCGCCAGAGGAGACCCAGGCAATCGCTGCCCTGCCAGTGACAGCGCGCGGTCTTGCCACGCTGCGCTGCTGGGTACGCAAGGAGGCTCTGCTCAAAGCGAGTGGCCACGGGCTGGCGCTTGCGCCGGCTGCGCTGTCGGTGTCCTGTGACGAGTCGCCGCGCCTCCTTGGCAGCGCCATTTCCCAATACGAGCTTGGCCACTGGCACTTGGCCGCCCAGGAACACAGCGGCGCATGGACCGGCGCCGTGGCCTGGCCCGGCGCGCCGGAGACAGTCGAGTGGCTGCGCTGGCCCGAGGACGCTGCCCGCGCGGACGCGGGGCGGCACGCATGACACAGCGCTCCCCTCCACTGCCATGGCTGGAGCCGGGACAGCCCTTTCCGGACCCAGCGCAGGCCTGGGGCCCACAGGCGCCCGCCCCCGGCCTGCTCGCTGCCGGTGGCACCCTGGACACGGAAACGCTGCGGCAGGCCTACAGCCAAGGCATCTTCCCTTGGTTCAGTCAGGGCCAGCCCATTCTCTGGTGGAGCACCGATCCGCGCATGGTGCTGCATACCGCAGAGTTCCGGCTCCATCGATCGCTTCGCAAAACCCTGCAGCACTTCATCAGCGACCCAGCCTGCGAGCTGCGCGTGGACCATGCCTTCGATGCAGTCATACAGGCCTGCGCGGACAGCCCGAGGGAAGGGCAAACAGGCACTTGGATCCTGCCGGAGATGGTCGATGCCTACCGATCCCTGCACCGGGCAGGGCTGGCCCACAGCATCGAGACCTGGCGCAAGGGACAGCTCGTCGGGGGGCTGTACTGCGTCGCGATCGGCCGAGCTGTGTTCGGCGAGTCGATGTTCACCCGCGAGCCGGACAGCTCCAAGGTCGCACTGGCGGGCCTGGTTGCCCTGGTCCGTGCCCAAGGCGTCGCACGCATCGACTGCCAGCAAGAGACTCCGCACCTGGCGTCCCTGGGGGCCCGGCCTGTGCCTCGGGCGCAGTTCCTAGAGGGGCTGCCCGAAGCGCTTGCCGCCGAGCCGCTGTCATGGCAGTTTGACTCCGTATACTGGCGAGAACTCCTGCATTCCTCCCCGACTTCTTCGACGGACGCGTGACGCACCTCCAGGACCTCCCGCTACAGACGCTGCAGTTCTATGCAACGGCGCCCTACCCTTGCAGCTACCTGCCCGGGCGCCAAGCGCGATCGCAGGTGGCGACCCCGAGCCACCTGATTCACAACGACGCCTACTCCGACCTCGTCGCGCGGGGTTTCCGACGCAGCGGCATGTTCACCTACCGGCCCTATTGCGATGGGTGCCGAGCCTGTGTCGCACTGCGGGTCCGGGTCAACGAATTCACACCAGACCGGAGCCAGCGGCGGGCTTGGCGGCAGCACGCCAACCTTCAGGCCCGGGTCCTCCGCATGTGCTTCATGCCCGAGCACTACCACCTCTACCTTCGCTACCAGGCAGGCAGGCACAGCGGCGGCGGTATGGACCAGGACAGTATCGACCAATACACCCAGTTCCTCCTGCAGAGTCGGGTCAATTCCCGCCTGGTGGAGTTCCGCGAAACCCTGCCCGATGGCAGCCCGGGTCCCTTGCGCATGGTGTCGATCCTCGATGTGCTGACCGACGGCCTGTCGGCTGTCTACACCTTCTACGAGCCCGAAGCCGGCGCCAGTTACGGCACCTACGGCGTGCTCTGGCAAATCGCCCAGGCCCGCCAACTGGGGCTGCCCCGCGTCTACCTGGGCTACTGGATCGCCGAGAGCCCCAAGATGGACTACAAGGCGCGCTTCCGACCGTACGAAGTGCTGGACGAAGGGCAGTGGGTCGACCCCGCCGAGTTCGGCAAGGCGGCCGCTGCACCGGGGTGAGAGCGGCGAAGATTTCATCAAGTAAAATGGGGCCCCAGAAGGGATGCCCATGAAAAAGACCGCAGGCGGTGCTGCACCCAAGCCAACCATCCAGGTGATCGAGCGGATGTTCGCTCTGATTGACGTGCTGGCCTCACGAGAGGACTCGATGCAGCTCAAGGAAATCAGTGAGCGCACCGGGCTGCACCCCTCCACAACCCACCGCATCCTCAATGACCTGACCCTGGGTCGCTTCGTCGACCGACCGGAGCCAGGCAGCTATCGCCTGGGCATGCGCCTGCTAGAGCTGGGTAATCTGGTCAAAGGCCGGCTGAATGTGCGCGACGCCGCCCTGCTGCCGATGCGGGAGTTGCACAAGCAGATCCAGCAGCCGGTGAACCTCTCCATGCGGCAAGGGGACGAGATCGTTTATATCGAACGGGCCTACAGCGAGCGCTCCGGAATGCAGGTGGTGCGTGCCATCGGCGCCCGGGCGCCCCTGCACCTGACCTCCACCGGCAAACTGTTTCTGGCTGCCGACGACGCGCCACGGGTGCGCGCCTACGCCACCCGGACCGGTCTGGCCGGACACACACGCAACAGCATCACCCAACTGCCCGTGCTCGAGCGGGAGTTGTACAAGGCCCGGCAACACGGTTTCGCCCGGGACAACGAGGAATTGGAGTTGGGTGTGCGCTGCATGGCGGCCGGCATCTACGACGACCAGGACCGTCTGGTGGCCGGCCTGTCCATATCGGCGCCAGCCGACCGGCTGGATGAGGCCTGGCTGATCCGCCTGCAGGCCACAGCGGCCGAGATATCTGCCGCTCTCGGCCACCATCAGGAAGTCGCCTAGGGGCACCCCCAGCGGCGTGGCATTGCTGGGGCAAGTGCCTCAAGAAAAACGGCCCCCGTAGGAGCCGTTTTTGTGCGCGCCCAGCGGACAGCTGGAAGCCAATGCGTACCCGATCAGCCTTTGGAGCCAGAAAGGGTGGTGCTGGTGCGCATCGGTACGGCGCCCGCGGGGCTCAGGCTGCCAGCGTTTTGCTCGACCCAGCGTCGGACGCGCTCTGCATCACCAAGACGACTGAGCTTTCCTGCAGAGTCGAGAAAAACCATGATGAGCTTGCGACCCGCGATACGGGCCTGCATCACGAGGCACTGGCCAGCCTCGGAGATGTACCCGGTCTTTTGCAAGCCGATATCCCAGTCGGGATTCTTCACCAGGCGATTGGTGTTGTTGTACTGAAGGACACGTTTGCCGACAGCCACCTGGGCGCCGGGGGAAGTCGAGTACTCACGCAGCATCGGATCTACCGCGGCCGCTGCGACCAGGATCGCCAGGTCCTGGGCAGAGGACTGGTTCCGACTCGACAGGCCGGTGGGTTCGACGTAGGTCGTGGCCTGCATGCCAAGCTGGCGTGCCTTGCTGTTCATCGCGCTCACAAAAGCCGAGAGACCGCCCGGATAGGTCCGGCCCAGCGCATGGGCAGCGCGGTTCTCGCTGGACATCAAGGCCAGGTGCATGGCCTCGGCGCGAGTGAGCACAGCCCCGACGTGGAGCCGCGAACCACTGCCTTTTTCAGTGTCCACGTCATCCTGCGTGATGGTGATCACCTCGTCCATCGGCAACTTGGCTTCGGAAATGATGGTGCCCGTCATCAGCTTGGTGAGCGAGGCAATGGGCAGCACCGCGCTCTGGTTCTTCTGGAGAAGCACCTCCTGGGTGTCCTGGTCAATGACGAAAGCAACGCTCGACTTCAGGGCGAGATCGTCAGCGGTGGCGTGCAGGCCAGCGATCTGGCCGTAGGACGGACGGGCAGGCGAAGCAGCCATTGCGGCCCGGCGCTTCGCCTTGGGAACAGCTTTGGAGCCAGCTTTAGCCGCGCGGGCAGAGTTAGGCGCTTTGGCCGCTTTGGCCGCTTTAGCAGGCTTCGCCGATTTAGCCGAATTGGCGCTGGGCTTGCCCTGACCTGCTTCTGGGTTGGTGGCAGCCTGTGCAGAGGGAGCCAGGGCCGAAGCGGCAAACACGAGGGACAGAGTCGCCAGCAGCAGCCGCCAATGTGCAGAACCGCCAGCAACGCTGGCGAATGAGAGGTCAGCAGCAGGGACGCAGGGCTTCAGGGGCATTCTCGATTCCGGCGGAAATTCTCCGGGGCATCTCAACAGGTAAAGATTGTGCAATTGGTCACGACCTTTACCCGATTAGAACCCCAAAACATCACAAATTCAATGAGTTAGGAGCGATTTCTGAGACTCTGCCGAAATTATAGTTTGCCTCATCAGCCTTGGGCCGCCACTCGCTCGGCTTTACTCTGTAACTTGTTGAGCGCACTCAGGTAGGCCTTGGCGGACGCGACCACGATGTCGGGGTCGGAGCCCACGCCATTGACCACGCGGCCTGCGTTTTGCAGGCGAACGGTCACCTCCCCCTGACTCTCGGTCGACCCGCTGATCGCGTTCACCGAGTACAGCACCATCTCCGCACCGCTCTTGACATGGCTCTCGATCGCTTTGAGCGAGGCATCGACCGGGCCGTTGCCATCGGACTGCCCGTGCACCTCACTGCCGGCCACGGTAAACACCACCTGGGCCTGGGGACGCTCGCCGGTTTCGCTATGTTGGGCCAGCGAGACGAAGCCATACATCTCGTCACTTTTGCCAGCCGCGTCACCGCTGACCAGAGCCAGGATGTCCTCGTCGAAAATCTCGCTCTTTCGGTCGGCCAGGTCCTTGAATCGAATGAAAGCAGCGTTGATCTCAGCCTCGCTCCCCAATTCGACGCCCAGTTCGTTCAGGCGCTGCTTGAAGGCATTGCGCCCAGAGAGCTTGCCCAGAACGATCTTGCTGGCACTCCAACCCACGTCCTCGGCACGCATGATTTCATAAGTGTCGCGGGCCTTGAGCACGCCATCTTGGTGAATGCCCGAGGCATGCGCGAAGGCATTGGCGCCCACGACCGCCTTATTGGGCTGGATCACGAAGCCGGTGGTCTGGCTGACCATGCGGCTGGCTGCAACGATGTGCTGGGTATCGATGCCCACGTCCAGGCCGAAGAAGTCACGCCGCGTCTTGAGCGACATCACCACCTCCTCGAACGAGCAGTTGCCGGCGCGTTCGCCAAGGCCATTGATCGCGCACTCAATCTGCCGAGCGCCACCTATCTTCACCCCGGCCAGGGAATTGGCCACCGCCATGCCCAAGTCGTTGTGGCAGTGGACCGACCAGATCGCCTTGTCGGAGTTGGGAATTCGCTCACGCAGGGTGCGAATGAACTCGCCATACTGCTCAGGCACCGCGTAGCCGACCGTGTCTGGCACGTTGATGGTGGTGGCGCCTTCGCGAATGACCGCTTCGAACACCCGGCAAAGAAAGTCAAGCTCGCTGCGCGAGCCGTCCTCGGCGGAGAACTCGATGTCAGCGCACAGGTTGCGGGCAAAGCGCACCGCCTGCACTGCCTGCTCGAAAACCTGCTCAGGAGACATCCGCAGCTTCTTTTCCATGTGCAGCGGAGAGGTGGCGATGAAGGTGTGGATGCGGGCGCGATTGGCACCTTTGAGCGCCTCGGCCGAGCGAGCGATATCGCGGTCATTGGCGCGGGCCAGCGAGCAAACGGTGGAGTCCTTGATCGCATTCGCGATCGCCTGCACCGCCTCGAAGTCGCCGTTTGAACTGGCGGCAAAACCTGCCTCGATCACGTCGACCTTCAGGCGCTCGAGCTGGCGGGCAATACGCAGCTTTTCGTCGCGGGTCATCGAGGCGCCGGGCGATTGCTCGCCGTCACGCAAGGTGGTGTCGAAAATGATGATCTTGTCGGACATGGTGCGGTTTCCTAGGTTTCCGAGATAAGGTCCCAGCAGTTCCCCAAGTAAAACGGCCCGCTGCTGGTGGCATACGGGCCGTGAGAGGTTGTCGCGCGCGCGCTACCTACTCCGCCCGTTGGGGGATAGCAGTAGGGCCAGCGCAAAGCGAGTCATGGGCCGAAATGTATCACACGCGCGAATCACTTATGCAAGCCCTGTTCGTCGGGTTCATCGGTGGAGGTACTGATCACGCTGGTCGGCTGCCCCTTTGCCTTGCGCCATGCGTAAACGAAGTAGCCTGAGAGGCCGTAGACGACGAATAGCGAAAACAGCACGATGGGTGGATCGATATTGATCACTGCAATGCCCAACGCAATCAACACGATGGCAGCGAAAGGCACACTGCGCTTCATCGAGATGTCCTTGAAGCTGTAGAACGGCACATTGGTGACCATGGTCAGACCGGCAAAGAGCGCCACGCCGAACGTGACCCAGGCGACACGCCCTGGATCCACCGTCTGCTCGTTCATCAGCCAGATGAAGCCGGTCAGCAACGCCGCGGCGGCCGGGGATGGCAGCCCCTGGAAGTACCGCTTGTCCACCACAGCAGTGTTCACGTTGAATCGGGCCAGCCGCAGGGCCGCGCAGGCGCAGTACACAAAGGCGGCGATCCAGCCCCAGCGACCCAAGCCCCTGAGCGTCCACTCGTAAGCCACCAAGGCTGGTGCAGCGCCAAAGGAAACCATGTCCGACAGGGAGTCCATCTGCTCCCCGAAAGCACTCTGGGTGTTGGTCATGCGGGCCACCCGGCCGTCCAGGCTGTCGAGCACCATGGCCGAAAAAACACCTGCAGCGGCGAGATCAAAGCGGCCGTTCATGGCCATGACCACCGCATAGAAGCCGCCAAAGAGCGCGGCCAGGGTGAACAGATTGGGGAGGACGTAGATCCCCTTGGGGCGCCTGGGGCTCACTGCTGCCTCGGCGTCGGCCGGAGGCTGGCTGTTGTTTCCATCGTGCATGTGCGGCAGTGTAACCAAGGAAGAAAAAAAGGCCACCCGAAGGTGGCCTGGCTGAGACGGGCGGGACCGCTCAGTTGCGGGTCTGGTCGACCAGCTTGTTTTTTGCAATCCAGGGCATCATCGCGCGCAGTTGGGCACCCACCTTCTCGATGGAGTGCTCGGCGGTGTTGCGCCGGCGGGCGGTCATGCTCGGGTAGTTCAGGCGCCCTTCCTGGATGAACATCTTGGCGTAGTCACCATTCTGGATGCGCTTGAGCGCGTTGCGCATGGCTGCGCGCGACTGCTCGTTGATCACCTCGGGGCCAGTCACATACTCACCGAACTCCGCATTGTTGGAGATCGAGTAGTTCATGTTGGCAATGCCACCCTCGTAGATCAGGTCGACGATCAACTTGAGCTCGTGCAGGCACTCGAAGTAGGCCATCTCGGGGGCGTAGCCAGCCTCGATCAGGGTTTCATAACCCATCTTGATCAGCTCCACAGCGCCGCCACACAGAACAGCCTGCTCTCCGAACAGGTCGGTCTCGGTCTCTTCCTTGAAGTTGGTCTCGATGATGCCGGCCTTGCCGCCACCGTTGGCCATGGCGTAGGACAGGGCCAGGTCACGGGCCTTGCCACTGCAGTCTTGGTGCACGGCCACGAGGTGAGGGACACCGCCGCCCTGAGCATAGGTGGAGCGCACGGTGTGGCCGGGCGCCTTGGGGGCGACCATCCAAACATCCAGATCAGCGCGGGGCACGACCTGGTTGTAGTGCACATTGAAGCCGTGCGCGAACGCCAGGGACGCGCCCTTGGCGATGTTGGGCTCGACGTTGTTCTTGTAGACCTCGGCGATTTGCTCGTCGGGCAGCAGAATCATGACCACGTTCGCCGCCTTGACCGCGTCGTTGACTTCCATGACGTTGAGGCCGGCCTTGCCAACCTTGTCCCAGGAGGCACCGCCCTTGCGCAGGCCGACCACGACCTTCACGCCGCTGTCGTTCAGGTTTTGGGCGTGGGCATGCCCTTGAGAGCCATAGCCGATGATGGCCACAGTCTTGCCCTTGATCAGGCTCAGGTCACAGTCCTTGTCGTAAAAAACTTTCATGGTTCTTCTCTCAGGTTGAAATTAGTTGGAAGGAAATAGGTAGCCTGGATCAGGCGCGCAAGACGCGCTCACCACGGCCGATGCCACAGCCGCCAGTGCGCACCGTCTCAAGAATGGCAGTGCGGTCAATCGCCTCGAGGAAGGCGTCGTTCTTGGATTGGTCGCCGGTGAGCTCGACGGTGTAGCTCTTCTCGGTGACGTCGATGATGCGGCCGCGGAAGATGTCCGCCATGCGCTTCATTTCCTCGCGCTCTTTGCCTACAGCACGCACCTTGACCAGCATCAACTCGCGCTCGGTATAGGCCCCCTCGGTCAGATCAACCACCTTGACCACTTCGATAAGACGGTTGAGGTGCTTGGTGATCTGCTCGATCACATCGTCCGACCCGTGGGTCTGGATGGTCATGCGCGATAGGGAGGGGTCCTCGGTGGGCGCGACGTTCAGCGACTCAATGTTGTAGCCGCGGGCAGAAAAAAGGCCCACGACGCGGGACAAGGCGCCAGGCTCGTTTTCGAGCAGCACTGCGATGATGTGTTTCATTTTTTTCGACTCCTCTTTTTGCCGCCCTCCCCCGCGCACGGTAATGCGCGGGCTCGGCGGGCAATAGATTCGTTCAGGGTTAGGAAAAGGGTAGGCGGCCTCAGAGATCTTCAGACCCCAGCAGCATTTCTGTGATGCCCTTGCCGGCCTGGACCATCGGGAACACGTTTTCTGTAGGGTCCGTGCGGAAGTCCATGAACACGGTGCGGTCCTTGAGCTCGCGCGCCTCGCGCAAGGCGGGCTCCACATCGCGGGGATGCTCGATCAGCATGCCCACGTGGCCGTAGGCCTCAGCCAGCTTCACGAAATTGGGCAGCGCGTCCATGTAGCTGTGGCTGTAGCGTCCCTCGTAGTCGAGCTCCTGCCATTGGCGCACCATCCCGAGGTAGCGATTGTTCAGCGCCAGCACCTTGATCGGCGTGTTGTACTGCAGGCAGGTCGACAGTTCCTGGATGCACATCTGGACAGAGCCCTCGCCAGTGACGCAGTAGACCTCGGACTCGGGCTTGGCCAACTTGATACCCATCGCATAGGGGATGCCCACGCCCATGGTGCCCAAACCGCCTGAGTTGATCCAGCGACGTGGCTCGTCGAACTTGTAGTACTGAGCAGCCCACATCTGGTGCTGACCGACGTCGGAAGTGATGTAGGTATCGACACCCCGGGTCATGGCCGAGAGGGTCTCGATCACGTACTGAGGCTTGATGACATCCTGGTTGCCGCGGTCATAGCGCAGGCAGTCCCGCTTGCGCCAACCTTCGATGGTCTCCCACCAGCCGGCCAGGGCCGCGGCGTCGGGCTTCGCGCCAGACTCCTTGAGCATGGCGATGAGCTCAGCCAGGACCTCTTTCACATCGCCCACGATGGGAATATCGACCTTGACCCGCTTGGAGATGCTGGAAGGATCGACGTCGATATGAACGATCTTGCGTTCGTTCTGGGCGAAGTGCTTGGGGTTGCCAATCACGCGGTCGTCGAAACGGGCACCGACAGCCAGCAGCACATCGCAGTTCTGCATCGCGTTGTTGGCTTCCAGCGTGCCGTGCATGCCAAGCATTCCCAGGAACCGGGGGTCGCTGCCCTTGATGGCGCCCAACCCCATCAGCGTGTTGGTGCAGGGGTAGCCCAGCAGGTCGGCCATCTCACGCAACTCTGCGGTGGCATCGCCAAGGATGACCCCGCCGCCGGTGTAGATGTAAGGCCGCTTGGCCGCCATGAGTAGTTGCAGGGCTTTGCGAATCTGTCCGCTATGCCCCTTGCGCACGGGGTTGTAGGAACGCATCTCGACGGATTCGGGGTAACCGGTCCAGGCCGTCTTGTTGAAGGAGACGTCCTTCGGAATATCCACCACCACCGGGCCGGGGCGGCCGGAGCGGGCGATGTGGAAGGCCTTGCGCATCACGTCGGCCATTTGCCGAACGTCCTTGACCAGGAAGTTGTGCTTGACGATGGGGCGGGTAATGCCCACGGTGTCGCACTCCTGGAAAGCATCGAGGCCAATCGCCGCAGTGGGCACCTGGCCGGTGATGATCACCATCGGGATGCTGTCCATGTAGGCGGTCGCGATCCCGGTGACGGCATTGGTGACACCCGGGCCCGAGGTGACCAGCGCGCAGCCGACGTCACCGGTGGCGCGGGCGTAGCCGTCAGCTGCATGCACCGCCGCCTGCTCGTGGCGCACCAGCACATGCTGCATGGTGTCCTGCTTGTACAGGGCGTCGTAAATGTGAAGCACGGCACCGCCGGGATAACCCCAGATGAACTTCACGCCCTCAGCCTGGAGACATTTGACGAGGATTTCTGCGCCGCGCAGATCTTGAGAGGCGGCCTCGGCCGCAGCAGCCGAGGTAAGCTCGGCTTTATTGATTTCCATGATCAACCTTTCGATTTTTCTCTGACGAAAAACGTGGGGTGCTCCTTGCCAACCCTTGTGGGGCCGCGTCGGAACTTAGAGCACCTGGCCATGGGCAGCATGGATTCGCCGCCGGACCAGGACTCGTTTGCCTTTTGACTTGCAACCCAAGATTATCGCACCGCAACACAGCCTTGTGCCAAGTCGCGTGGTGGCAATGCCATAATCTTTACCGCTTCCGTGCCGGAGCTAGCGCCCAAGTCCCCAGCTGTGGGCCCCATATGGCGCCCGCCCCGCTTGCCGCGCGCGAAGACCTGATTTAACGACCACCTCGCGCCCCCCCTTGGCCACTGAACGCGAACTGTCCGACTTCCTGCGGGGC
>JACCDP011162218.1_pt1 | contig 12226 bp, 8 predicted proteins | sample 7445841 | NCBI WGS metagenome assembly JACCDP01 (sample SAMN15323441, study PRJNA562643) | freshwater metagenome | isolation source: river surface water | place: USA:Blue River Watershed | collected 2017-08-17
AGTGTTGGTTAGTTTTTACGCGGCAGCCGCCCCATCAGATAAAACTCCTCATTCGGCCGCATGCCAATCGAGTTTGCAATACGATTCGACATCCCAAAAAATGCGGTGATCGTCGCTATATCCCAAATATCTTCGTCGTCAAATCCATGCGTATGCAGCGAAGCATAATCAGCGTCATTAACCGCAGCTGAGTCTAAACATACCTTCACTGCGAAATCCAACATAGCGCTTTGTCGTGGCGTAATATCTGCCTTCAAATGGTTTACAGCCACTTGGTCGGCCACTAACGGATTCTTGGCGTAAATACGTAGCAATGCGCCGTGTGCCACCACACAGTACAGACAATCATTCTTGGCGCTGGTGGCAGTGACAATCATTTCGCGGTCTGCTTTGGAAAGATTCCCGGTCTCCTTTAGCATTAGCGCATCGTGGTAGGCAAAAAAAGCACGAAACTCAGCCGGACGGTGGGCCAGCGCCAAAAATACATTCGGTACAAAACCGGCTTTCTCCTGCACCGAGAGAATCGCCTCGCGAATATCATCAGGCAAGTTTTTCAGATCAGGTAATGGAAAACGTGAGACGGATGATGAAGTCGCCATTAAGCATCTTTCGCAAATTGTAATTGGTAGAGGTGTGCGTAAACACCGCCGGCTTTTAACAACTCAGTATGGCTGCCTATTTCGACGATGCGACCATGTTCCAATACAGCGATTCGATCGGCACGTTCGATGGTTGAAAGTCGATGTGCAATCACCAAGGTGGTGCGACCCTTCATTAAGGAGTCTAATGCTTGCTGAACCGCACGCTCGGACTCGGAATCAAGTGCAGAAGTCGCTTCATCCAAGATCAGGATCGGTGCATCCTTGTAGATCGCGCGCGCGATAGCGAGTCGTTGGCGTTGCCCACCTGACAAACGCATTCCATTGTCACCAACAGAAGTTTGAACACCATCTGGCAGACTGGCGATGACCTCCTCCAGATGCGCCGCGCGTAACGCAGCGTTAATTCGCTGCAAATCTGGATCAGGGTCGCCGTAGGCAATATTCGCCGCAATGGTGTCGTCAAACAAAACTACGTGCTGACTGACCATAGCGATCTGTGCCCGCAAACTTGCTAAGTCAATGTGAGCGATCGGCGTACCATCCAACAAAATCTGTCCGGCAGATACTGAGTAAAACTCCGGTACCAGATTCACCAGCGTGCTTTTACCACCACCCGACATACCCACTAAGGCTACCGTCTCACCTGGGGCGATAGTCAGATCGATATCCAATAATGCTGAATCACTCACGTCAGGGTAGTTGAAGCTCACATTTCGAAAGCTCAGTTCACCTTTGGCACGCTGACGCAGTGAGACACCGCCTACGCGCTCAACAGACTCATCCATCATCCCGAATACACGCTCGCAAGCCGCCATGCTTCTCTGCAACGGACCGCTGATGTTAGCGAGATGCTTCATCGGCGTCAGAATCAGCAACATTGCGATGATGAAAGACGTAAAGCCGCCAACGGTCATCTGACCATCACCGGCCTGCATCAACGCTATCGTGATAATGATAGCGACCGAAATCGCGTTAAGTAGCTGCGTGATCGGTTCAGTCGTTGCAGCCGTGCTCTCTTGCCGCAATATAAAGCCGCGAAGACGATCAGCACGCCGTGCAAATCGCGTTGCCTCATAGTGTTGACCACCAAACACCTTGATGACTTGGCGGGCCCGAATGGTTTCGTCGATGGTCTGCATGAGTTCACCATTCAGCTGCTGGCTCTCACGGATCAGACGCTTTAATCGCTTAGCTGTGACTTTAACTGCTACTGCTACTAGCGGTACGAGTGCAATCGTAATCAGTGTCAGCTTCCAGTTCAGCCAGAACAAATAACCGATCAGACCGAGCACTGTCAGACTATCTTTTATCAAGATCACCATCACACTGCGAAATAAGTCGAGTACCTGCATCACCTCGACCATCATGGTGTTTAGCACATGACCCGTCGCATTTTTATCGTGGAATCCAATCGGCACCTGAAGCAAGCGATTGAACATCTGCTGGCGTAACTGGGCGGCCATGCGACCCGACACCCATGCCATTAGGTATGCAGCAGAGAAAGTCGCTATCCCGCGCACCAGAAAAATGCCCACCACAAATGCAGGCGCGAGCCATATCGGGAATCCCGCTCTGACAAATCCGTTGTCGAGCAACTCCTTCATCAGCGCAGCAACCGTCGGTTCGGTCGCCGCGGTGATCGCTGTCGCGATAAAAGCCACGATGATGCGCGCCTTGTAAGGCGCTAGCAGACCAAGCAGACGCTGGACAGTTCGAGAGAATTTCATCAGTACTCGAACCAAACATTATCGGCGCTAAGCCAGTCTGACAATTTGGTACGCAAGGCGTCGTCGGCACGAACACGCCATTCATCGGAGAGTCGGATCTCGGCCAGCGCGCCTTGCTTGGTGTACTGCACCACAATCGGACAAGAGGCACCGTCTTGCTGAAACGGTTTGATCAGCTCACGCAACTTTGCAGCATCCGCCTGCCCATTCATCGAAACTCGAAGTGCTTTCACAAACCCGGCGCGGGCGGCAGCAATATCCATCACTTTGTCGGCAACGACACGCAGCCCACCAGAGAATCGATCTTCAGAAATCTTGCCCTGTACCGCGAGAAACTCATCTTCTTTGAACAGACTACGATTCGGTTCATACAACTCGTTGTAGACAGTGACCTCGACCTGCGCGCTGCTGTCGTCCAGCGTCACGATCGCCATGCGTCCACGCTGCGTCAGCTGAAACCGAATCCCTGCAATGATGCCGGCCAGAAGCTTAGGCTCGCGAGATGGCGCGAGGTCGCCAAGCTTCACCCGAATGAAACGCCTGACCTCGCCAGCATATGCGTCGAACAAGTGCCCGGACAAATAAAAGCCAAGCGCTGACTTTTCTTCAGCCAAACGCTGCTTGTCTGACCATGGCGGTACATTCACATACTCCGGGCTATGGTCGACACCTGAATCAAGACTTTCAAATAAGCTGACTTGATTAATCGCGGCTTCCGCCTGCTCTGCGTTGTCCATGGCTCGGCCGACGGAGGCCATCAAGACGCCACGGTTGGTACCGAGGCAATCCATTGCACCCGCCTTGATCAATGACTCAATCGCGCGGCGATTAATATGGCGCTTATCGATGCGCTTAACAAAATCAAACAAATCCTTGAAAGGCGCCGACTGACGCGCTTGCACAATCGCCTCGATCGCGCTCTGGCCGGTGCCTTTCACTGCACCCAAACCATAACGAATACAGTCTGCCTTCTTGCCGGCTTCTGCAACGGCGGTAAATCGATACGCGGAATGATTAATATCCGGCGGTAGCAGTTTCAAGCCGCAATGACTCGTCGCATCCTCGGCCAGAATCTTGACCTTATCGGTATCATCCATCGCCAGCGACAAGTTGGCTGCCATGAACTCCGCCGGGAAGTGTACTTTCAAATAAGCCGTGTGATAGGAGAGCAAGGCATAGGCCGCGGCATGCGACTTATTGAAGCCGTAGCCTGCAAATTTTTCCATCAGATCGAAGATCTCATCTGCCTTCTCGCTGGCGAGACCATTCTTCGCTGCACCTTCGCGGAAGATTTCGCGATGCTCAGCCATCTCCTCCGGCTTTTTCTTACCCATCGCACGGCGGAGTAAATCGGCGCCACCCAGCGAATAGCCACCGATCACCTGCGCCATCTGCATCACCTGCTCCTGGTACACCATGATGCCGTAGGTTTCAGAGAGAATGGCCTCAGTGCGAGGATCTGGATAATCAAAACGCTCACCGTGCTTGCGTCGACAAAAATCCGGAATCAGATCCATCGGGCCCGGGCGGTACAAAGCAACGAGCGCGATGATGTCTTCAAATCGATCTGGCCGCGCATCTTTGAGCATGCCTTGCATGCCGCGACTTTCAAGCTGGAACACGGCCACCGTCTTTGCCTCGGTCAGCAGCTTGTAGGTGGGCGCATCGTCCAACGGCAGCTTATCGAGGTCGAACTCGGCATGCTCAGGATAGAGTGCGCGAATGCTCTGAACTGTGCGATCCAGAATCGTCAGCGTAGTCAATCCAAGAAAATCGAATTTCACCAATCCGATGGCTTCAACGTCATCTTTATCAAATTGAGAGACAACGCCACCATCGGTACCTTGGGTATACAACGGGCAGAAATCCGTCAATTTTCCGGGCGCAATCAACACGCCACCGGCATGCATGCCAACGTTACGCGCAATACCTTCGACTTGCTGCGCCAGCGCGAGTAGTTGCCGGACTTCTTCTTCTTTCTCTTGTCTTTCCTTGAGCAAGGGCTCTTCTTTGAGTGCATCCTCGATGGTCACCAAGCGGCCGGGCTTGAACGGGATTAGCTTGGAAATACCATCGCAGAAGTTGAAACCAAAATCCAGCACACGACCGACATCTCTCACCGCACCTTTAGCCGCCATGGTGCCAAACGTAGCAATCTGCGATACCGCATCTTTACCGTAGCGATCCTTGACGTACTGGATCACGCGGTCACGGCCCTCTTGGCAGAAGTCGATATCGAAGTCCGGCATGGAGACACGATCCGGATTCAAGAAGCGCTCGAACAGCAAGTTATAGGCAAGCGGATCGAGATCAGTGATCTTCAACGCATAGGCCACCAACGAGCCAGCACCCGAGCCACGACCCGGACCAACGGGCACGCCATGGCGCTTGGCCCACAGAATGAAGTCTGCGACGATCAAAAAGTAGCCGGGAAACCCCATCTTGATGATGGTGTCAGTCTCGAACTTCAACCGAGATTCATATCGCTCGCGAACCGCTTCACGCTGCGATGATTCCGGGTAGCGCTGCTGGAGTCGCTCCTCCAAGCCCGCCTGCGACTGCGCCACCAGAAAATCATTGATACTCATACCGTCGGGTGTCGGGAAATCCGGTAGCTGAGCCTTGCCGAGCGTGAGCGAGAGATTACAACGCTGTGCAATAGCGACGCTGTTTTGTAATGCGGCCGGCATGTCAGCGAACAGCTCCGCCATCTCCGACTGGCGCTTGAAGTACTGCTCAGCGCTGAAACGCTTTACCCGTCGCGGATTGGCGAGTATCTCGCCGTCGGCGATGCAGACACGTGCCTCATGGGCAGTGAATTCTTCTTTTTGCCCAAACTGCACCGGATGGGTCGCGACAACGGGTAACGCCAACTTGGCTGCCAGCTGGGTTGACTGCCGCAGTAATTGCTCGCGCTGCGGACTACCGTCGCGCTGAACCTCAATATAAAAATGTCCCGGGAATATCTGCATCCAGCGCTGGGCACAGCGCTCAGCCAGAGCGAGGTTGCCATGCGCCAGCGCATGGCCGATATCACCAGTATTGAAGCCAGAGAGCGCGATCAGACCGTCCTTATGCGATAGCTCCTTCAACCAATCCGCCCGGATTTCAGCCCGCCCACGATACTGGTTGGTGAGCCACGCACGGCTCAGCAAATCGCACAACTGAAGATAGCCCGGGTGATTTTTGACCAGCAGCAGCAAACGCGAGGGCTTGTCACGCTCGTCTTCATTGCTGATCCAGACATCAGCACCCACAATCGGCTTGATACCCTTAGCGCGCGCCGCCTTGTAGAACTTGACCATGCCGAACAAATTGGCCAAGTCGGTGACCGCGAGCGCGGGCTGCTGGTCCTCCACCGCCGCTTGAATCGCCTGATCAATACGCACCAAGCCGTCGGCGATCGAGAACTCGGAGTGCAGGCGAAGGTGGACAAATTGCGGGGTGGTCATGACCCGTATTTTACCCGCTGACATCATCGAACCGTGGTGGAACTGAGGGGCTTGTGCGGTGCGGCGAAGCTTATAATGATGAGGTTTTCCAGTCTGCTAAGAGCCAGCCCATGCAGCCCTCACAGCCCATCGTCAATATTTCAGCTTACAAATTTGTCACGCTCGACGACACAGGCGATCTACGGCCGCGTTTTCTGCAGCGCTGTCTCGACCTCGAGCTGAAAGGCACGATTTTGCTGGCCCCCGAGGGTATCAATATGTTCCTCGCCGGTAGCCGAGCGGCGATTGACGGCTACCTGGCATGGATGCGCCAAGATGCGCGCCTGGCCGATATCGCCCCCAAAGAAAGCCTCTCTGAACGTCAGCCATTTCGGCGCATGCTGGTACGTCTGAAAAAAGAGATCATCACCATGAAAAATCCGGTGATAAAGCCGGAGTTGGGCCGTGCACCTGCGGTGACTGCCCATGATCTCAAGCGCTGGCTGGATCAGGGCCATGATGATGAAGGCAAACCCGTCGTGATGGTCGACACTCGCAACGCGTTTGAAGTCGATGTGGGCAGCTTCGACAATACGCTGGACTACCGCATCGATAAATTCAGCGATTTTCCTGAAGTGATCGCGCAGCACAAAGATGAGCTAAATGATAAAACGATCGTCACTTTCTGTACCGGCGGCATACGCTGCGAGAAAGCAGCGATATATATGCGCAATATAGGCTATCACCGTGTCTACCAGCTGGATGGCGGTATCTTGAAATACTTTGAGGAAGTGGGTGGTGCGCACTATAGCGGTGACTGCTTTGTATTCGACCATCGAACCGCATTGAACCCACAGCTCGAAGAGACTGCTACGGTGCAGTGCTTTGCGTGCCGCGCGGTAGTCACGCCACGTGAGCAACTGTCACCGCACTACATCGAAGGAAAGTCATGCCCTTATTGTGCGGACGTAGCTGCTGCCGCCTGATGCTCTAAGCATTCAGCTCGACTGGCTGCGCAAAATCGCCTAATGCCACGTGCCTAATGTCTAAGCGCTCGCGCCGCATCGCCCATCTCGACATGGATGCGTTTTATGCCTCAGTCGAGTTACTTCGCTACCCCGAGTTACGCGGCCAGCCAGTCGTGATCGGTGGTCGCTCGCTGCACCAACCGGAAATCAAAAGTAATGGCACCCGCGAGTTTGCAAGGCTACGGGATTACGCCGGACGTGGGGTGGTGACTACCTCAACGTATGAAGCACGCGCACTCGGCGTGTTCTCGGCGATGGGGATGATGAAAGCGGCCAAACTAGCGCCAGAGGCATGGCTGCTACCCGCCGATTTCGAGGCATATCGGCATTACTCGCGTTTGTTCAAACAAGCTGTCAGAGAAATTGCACCGCAGATCGAAGATCGCGGCATTGACGAGATTTATATCGATCTTACCGATCTAGCACAAGACTCGGTACCGCTGGCTAAACGTATCAAACAGGCTGTGCGTGATGCTACCGGGCTTTCCTGCTCCATCGGCATTGCGCCGAATAAGCTGCTGGCAAAAATCTGTTCTGAACTCGACAAGCCCGATGGCATCACCCTGCTGACCATGGATGATGTACCCACCAGAATCTGGCCGATGGCAGTTCGCAAGATTAATGGTATTGGCCCCAAGGCCAGTGAAAAGCTTGCAGCGCTAGGCATACAAACCATCGGTGAGCTAGCAGATCAGAGTCAGACTTTCTTGTTGCAACACTTCGGCAATCGATACAGCGAATGGCTTTATCAAGCCGCGCGCGGTCTAGACGATCGACCAGTGACCACAAGCTCGGAACCGAAATCAATCAGCCGCGAAACCACCTTCGAGCGCGATCTTCATGTCAAGACTGACCGCGCGAAGCTCTCCGAAGTATTTACCCGCCTTTGCGTACAAGTGGCAGGCGATTTACGGCGCAAGGGCTATGTAGGCAAAACCATCGGCATCAAGTTGCGCTATGACGACTTCAAGACGGTAACGCGTGACCTGAGTCTGCCAATCGCTACCGATAATGCGGACGAGATACGGCGTGCTGCGGGTGAGTGTCTGAAGCGTGCACCACTCGAGCAGCGCTTACGGCTACTCGGCGTCAGGGTATCGGCGCTACACAAGAAACAAGCGCAGAGCGAACACCTCGAACCGCAAGCAGCCTTGTTATTGGGATAGCGAAGAACCTTCATGTATATCGGTCGATTCGCGCCCTCCCCTACGGGTCCGTTGCATGCGGGATCACTCGTTGCAGCAATCGCTAGCTATCTCGATGCGCGCGCAAACCATGGTCATTGGCTAATTCGAATTGAAGATGTCGATGAGGCGCGCACTGTTGCTGGCGCCGCTGAAAACATCATTCAAACACTCGCTGCGCTTGGTATGCGCTCAGATGGTGAGGTCCTCTGGCAAAGCACTCGTCAAAATCGCTATAACGCTGCCTTCAATCAGCTTGCTAATGTAATCTATGCTTGCGCATGCAGTCGCAAAGAAATTGCCGACTCACGATTGACCTTGGCATCTGATGGCGCAGCAATCTATCCGGGTACTTGTCGCCACGGGCTAGCGCCGGGTCGAGCACCACGTGCTTGGCGAGTACGGGTGCCCGATGCCAATGACCCCCAAGCACTGATTCAATTTCATGACCGTTGGCAGGGTCTGATTGAAGAAAATCTTGCCGCGCATGTCGGCGACTTTGTATTGAAACGTGCGGATGGTTTTTGGGCGTATCAGCTCGCGGTGGTGGTAGATGACGCCGAGCAGGGCGTGACGGATATTGTGCGTGGCGCTGATCTGCTCGAATCAACTACACGACAAATCTATCTACAGCGATTACTTGGCTTTAGCACGCCAGGCTATTTACATGTACCGGCGGTGGTGAATGATCGCGGAGAGAAGCTATCCAAGCAGACGGGTGCACTGCCACTCGATGTGGGGAATCCCATCAAAGCACTAATCGAAGCAGCAGGCCATTTAGGACTGACGCTCAGCCATACACCAAGCTCAGTCGATGAGTTCTGGACGATGGCAATTCTCGAGTGGGAGCAACGCTTCGTGCGGACTTAAACTATTAAGTCTTGAATCTACCACCCAGTAGCGCAGCACGCTTAGGCGGAGCTTTTGCGTTGCGCGGATCAACCGGCTTCTCTTCCATGGGTACCGACGGTGCAGCAGGCTCGTACGGTTTCAGGAACCATGGGTCGACTTTTTCTTTGCGCGGCATAGGCGCACTCGCACTACGTGCTGCGCGCTCGGTACGACGTTCTGAACGATCGTTAGAACGGTCACCCTGACGATCACTGCGCTCTGCGCGCTCCCCGCGCGCGCTACGCGGTTGGAAATCTTCCAGTTCAACCGGTGTGAGTTTCTGCTTGATCAGTTTTTCTATATCAAGCAGCAAGCGCGCATCTTTTTCACAGTACAAGGATAGCGCATCACCGGAGGCTCCCGCGCGACCGGTACGGCCGATGCGGTGCACATAATCTTCAGCGTTGTACGGCAGATCGTAATTAATCACGCAAGGTAACTCGGCGATATCCAATCCGCGAGCGGCGACATCGGTAGCGACCAACACATCAATGCCGCCCGCCTTGAATGCTTCCAGTGCCGCCATCCGCTCAGCCTGCGTCTTATCACCATGAATTGCCGAAGCCTTGACGCCTGCTCTTTCCAGCTCACGTGCCAACCGCGATGCACCGATCTTGGTGTTAGAAAACACAATCACTTGCCGAATCTCGCGCTGCTTCAGCAAATGTACGACTGCATCACGCTTGGCTTCTTCTTCGACCTTGTAAATGATCTGCGTGACACGCTCAGCAGTCGCATTGCTACGCGCCACTTCAATTAGCTGAGGATTTTTCAGAAAGCTCGAAGCGAGCTTTTTTATCTCCGGCGAAAAAGTCGCCGAGAACATCAGGTTCTGTCGCTGCTTAGGTAGCAGATTGATGATGCGCTGCAGATCTGGCAAGAAGCCCATGTCCAGCATGCGATCTGCCTCATCCATCACAAAGATTTCTGTCTGTGAAAGGTTGAGGGTTTTCTGTTGGACATGGTCGAGCAAGCGACCTGGCGTTGCGATCAAAATCTCGACGCCCGCCCGCAGCGCCGCTGTCTGCGGCGCCATATCGATACCGCCGAACACGACAGCTGATCGTAATGGCGTATGGCGCGAATACGATTTCACATTGTCAGCTACCTGATCAGCCAATTCACGGGTCGGCGTCAGGATCAGCGCACGCACCGGGTGGCGCGCAGGTGAGGCGCTCGTATTTGCGTGCGGCAGCAGCTGCTGAATGATCGGGAGCGAGAAACCGGCGGTCTTACCGGTACCGGTCTGCGCGGCACCCATCACATCCCGGCCTTGCAGCACAACCGGTATCGCTTGGGCTTGGATCGGGGTGGGGTGTTGATAGCCCTGCTCGGCGAGCGCCTGCAGAATGGGCGGCGCAAGGCCGAAATCATCAAAACGGGGAAGCGATGCGGTGGCAGCTTCGGGGGCGGTAGGGGTGTTCAGCTCTGGCATTCGTCGGAATCGGTTTAGCGTCGAAGTATAGCACCCAAGCCTCTAGCCCGACGCACAAGTTCTTGATTGTAAAAGGAAACACTCTCAAACAGATGACGCACTCACGGCCCGGCACTGTGGTCGATACCGCCAACTCCGCTGTCAGCACCTCGCCCGGTGGCGAATGCTGCTGGAAGGTACTCTGACCTTTCAACTTAACCGCCCAATCGCGCTGATAAAGACCTTTGGATGCGCAGTAAAGTTTCTGCCAATAGTATTTCAGCTAGTAGCTTTCTGCGAATCTTGCACAGACGCCAGGTTACAAATCCAAGAGTTTTCATATCCTGCTTTTTTAAAAAGCTCTGCCTCATCAATCAAAGGCAAGCTTTCAAACCTCAAGAAACCTAGCATCGGTAATTTATTCAACCTCTTTGGAGCGGGCTGTTATGGACACAATCGGAAGAATCAGGACTGCCATTTTTGGAAATGCTGAGAAAAAAGAAATCTCACCTGATAAATCAGCTAAAAATCCACTCAACTCCCACACCACAAAATCCAGGGCCCATATAAACGGGGCGACAGATGACGGTCTGCAGGTGAATATCAGATCAACCGATCCCGCGAATTCCAAACCATCTTCCGAAACGCCACTAATAAGAAGTTTTGCCGCTAGCAGCTCTACTGCTCAGCCATCAACAAATGCATCTACTTTGCCATCGGCGCATAAAGGCGGCAGCGCCCACACGATACCCTCCAAGACGTCTATCACTCCCTCGGTAAACACGCCTTCAGCAACGCCAACAAAATTTACGCCTACTAAACAAGTGATATTTTCTGAAGATGTACAAGATGCGTATTACGACAAACTTCGCCCAGAGGCAAAGTCTTTAGTAAACCAGTACAACTTGACGAAAACAGAAGCAGCCGCGATTCACGCCTATACGCGAAATGAGTATTACAGGGACATGAATGCCGCACTGCGTGCAGTTAATAAAGATGGCAATGTAGACGCGTCCAGTGCTGACGCTCTGAAACGAGCCGGTATTACAGATGATGGATTAGCCGAAATGATTGCAGCGACAGTCAGCGGCATGAAGAAGCTTCCTCCGGACCAAACGGATACATCAGTATTCTTAGCACTGGGCCGGAACGACTCAGTGCCCGAAGAATTTTTTGAACCCTATGCCCAAGGCGCTTCAATTACTATGGGACCGTTTTACTCAAGTACTGTTTCCATGCCGACAGTGGAGGGATGGTGGGATGGTAGCGACCACTTCCTGAGCGTATTACAAAACGTCAACGGAAATGGACGAGATATTTCTGCATTTAGTGAATTCCCGAATGAGAAAGAGGTACTGTTCATGCCCGGCACGCGATTCATGGTGTTAGGCAGAACTGAGCGTACTGAAACACCAATGGGCACGCCGGGAATAATGGGTGCGTTTCAAACAAAAACCAAGATTCTGCTGCAGTTGCAAGAGGTTTCATCCAATCCGAATGATCCCTTGCCGCCAACCATTCATCCTTCAACTTTTCAGTCGCTTTCAGCGCCTATCGAAAAGAAACCGAAAAAGTCTGATCCGGTTAAGTCCGAAACAAAATCGGCCTATTTCGGGCTTAGGTAAGATTTTGGCTAGAAAGCGGTCGGACCAAGGTCTGAAGGGACAGACCTAGGAACCACTGCCGATTACAGAGGTTCTTGAAATCGTTTGGTGGGCCCCCCGTGAGTCGAACACGGCACCAACGGATTATGAGTCCGCTGCTCTAACCAAGCATGAGCTAGGGGCCCAAAACTGTTACGGTCAGTTGGGCCCGTATTGTAACGGGCAGCTACCGGATCGGCGAGGCCGCGCAGGCCACGCCGATGGTATGTTCAGGGTTAACTACCCTCGAGGAAACTCTTCAACTTGTCCGAACGAGAGGGATGACGCAACTTGCGCAATGCCTTC
>JACCDP011217665.1_pt1 | contig 12223 bp, 13 predicted proteins | sample 7445841 | NCBI WGS metagenome assembly JACCDP01 (sample SAMN15323441, study PRJNA562643) | freshwater metagenome | isolation source: river surface water | place: USA:Blue River Watershed | collected 2017-08-17
AGAACCGATCATGGACGTAAACAAAATATTAACAGCGGATATTCTCGATATTATTTTCGAGGGTAAAAATAAAGCGTACGGTGCTTATGATTTAAGACGCACCTACGAAAAGCGTGTCAAAATTGCCCTTGCTGGTACTTTTGCCATCTGCCTTCTTTTGTTCGTTGGTTCTATTGTTGCTAATTCATCTTCTAAAAGCAAATCTCAAATTGTTGTTGAAGACGTTAATTTGGAAAATGTAAAAGAAGAAAAAAAGCCTGAACCACCGCCGCCGCCACCGCCACCAAAGCAAGAGCCTCCAAAAATCGAAATGGCAAAATTCACTCCTCCAAAAATTGTGAAGGATGAAGAAGTAAAGCCAGAAGATGAAATCAAAGAGGTTGAAAAATTGGAAGACACCAAAATTGGTACCATCAACCAAGAAGGTGCTAAGGACGAGGGTATTGTGGCGCCACCAGTAGAAAAAGGTACTGGTACGGTAGAAGCACCAAAAGAAGAAGATTACGATAAGGTATTTACCGTGGTACAAATCCCTGCAGAATTCCCTGGCGGACTTCCTGCTTGGGCTAAATACCTTGAGCGTAACCTTAACCGTGATTTACCTGTAGACAATGGAGCACCTCCAGGAAAATACACTGTAATTGTATCATTTATCGTTGACAAAAACGGCGGTATCTCTGAAGTACAAGCAGAAAATGATCCTGGTTACGGAACCAAAGAAGAAGCGGTTCGTGTAATTAAAAAAGGACCATCATGGAAACCAGCCGTTCAAAACGGTCGAAACGTAATTTATCGTCACAGACAATCTATTACATTCATGGTTTCTGAAGAATAATTGGATACACAAGTATCTTACAAAAAGCCACCGAATTTCGGTGGCTTTTTGTTTTCATTCCATTTCGTGTACTTTTGACAAAACTTATAGCCGGTGGCAAGTCATGTAATAGATTGGGATGATACCATCGTAGCACTTGCTACACCGCCCGGAATGGGTGCCATTGGTGTTATTAGGGTAAGTGGGAAACAAAGTTTTTCCATTTTAAATGATTTGTTTACGTCTAAAAATTTATTGGAGCAAGCCTCACACACAATAGTAGTAGGTCTATTAAAAGACCAGGGCAAAGTACTTGACGAAGTGGTGTTGTCTTTATTTAAAGGTCCCAAATCATACACTGGCGAAGACGTGATAGAAATTAGTTGTCACGGTTCTGGATATATACAATCTCAAATTATTGCAGCCATTACCGCGCGTGGAGCAAGACTTGCTAAAGCAGGTGAATTTACGCAGCGGGCGTTTTTAAGTGGCAAATTGGATTTGGCGCAGGCCGAGTCTGTTGCAGATTTGATTGCCAGTAATTCGGAAGCTAGTAAGCGAGCAGCCATTCATGCCATGCGTGGTGGATTCTCCACCGATTTAGCAGCACTCCGTGAACAGCTTATTACATTTTCGGCCCTCATAGAATTAGAACTCGATTTTTCTGAAGAAGATGTGGCATTTGCCGACCGCTCTGCGCTTCATAAGTTAGTGTCTAATTTACAAGGAGCCACAAAACAGCTCGTAGATTCATTTGCATTAGGTAATGTTATAAAAAACGGCGTGCAGGTAGCCATTATTGGCAAGCCAAATGCCGGCAAGTCTACACTGCTCAATGCGCTTTTAAATGAAAATAGGGCCATCGTAAGCGACATAGCCGGCACTACACGAGACACCATCGAAGAAGTGTTAAATATTGAAGGCGTTTTATTTAGACTTATTGATACAGCAGGCATTCGTACCCAAACCGATGATGTGATTGAGCAGCTTGGTGTTGCTAAAAGTCTCGAAAAAATGAATGCTGCAGATTTAGTGGTGTATCTTTTTGATGCAGCAACAACTAGTTTAGAAGATATTGAAGTAGTAACCAAAGAGTTTACCGTTAGCGGAATTAAACATGTATTAGTTGCTAATAAAATAGATAGCATTACACCAGATAAACTTGCGGATTTGCAAGCCGCCGCATCCATTGTTTGTATTGCCGCTAAAAATAAACTTGCTATTGATACCTTAAAAACTGCACTTGTACAAAAGGCGGTTGGTGGTGATATTAATGCCGAATCTACGGTGGTTACCAATGCAAGACACCACGAAGCCCTTGTAAAATTGAGTGATGCACTTGAAGACGTTAATGCAGGACTACATCAAAAAATTACAGGTGATTTACTAGCCCTTGACATTAGACAATGCCTCCATTATTTAGGACTTATTACAGGTGAAATTACCAATGACGATCAGCTCGATTATATTTTCTCTAAGTTTTGTATTGGGAAATAATTATAGGGGGGTATTGGTAACATTTATTTCAGACAATTTTATTTAATCTAATTGCTTTAGTTTGGATTTAATTTTTATCCAAGTTTCTTTTTTTACTATTTCTTGATTTATAACTTTCCTTCCTCTACTATATTCAGTAATATATTTTGCCCTTTCTTTCGAGTCTGGGTGTGTATTTATCCAAGATAAATACTTTGATATATCGTTTTCTTTATCAGAGAGTCCGTATAAAAAAGTAGATAACCCTTCTGGATTGATGTTTGCATTAATCAGGTAATTAACAGCCATTATATCAGCTTCTTTTTCTAAACTTCTATCAAAAGCAGATGATGAAAGTTTTTCTATAATTGATTTAATTGCCTCAGTTCCATAATTACCGGTTGTCATTGATATGATAACTGAAAAACCAAGCTCCTTTAGAAGCTTTTTCATTACATGCTTAAGTTTAATATGAGCAATTTCATGACACAAAACCCCACTAAGCTGCTCCTGATTATCTGAATTTATAATTAGACCACTATAAATAACTAGATGTCCATTTGGTAAGGCGAAAGCATTTACTTCATCTTTATGAAGTATGTGAAACTTTATTTCTCCCCTTTCTATTTTATTTGCTAAACAAATTTTGGTGACAATACTATCAACGGTATTGATAATAAACGGATCATGATTTTCCTTCTCATTAACTTGAAAAGCTTCCCAAAAAATTTCTCCTAATTTTTCTTCAGTTTTGTTTGATATTTCTTGCGTCTTAAAAATTGATACCCAGTTAATTTGCTTGAACAAAAACCAAATACTAAAAAATAATGAAATTGAAAGTACACTTTGAATTAATAGCTTCTTCATAATACTGTTTTGCATATTAAGTTTGTAAGATTGCCATACAACCACCACTTTACATGCAAGCCTTTCCTTATTTGAATCGCGGTATATATAGTAACCATGAATTCCGCTATATTAAATACTAAAATTGTAAATAAATAAGCAATATAATTATTTGTGATAATTTCATCTGAAAATAAAATTGACATAGTCCACCAAAATCCAAAACTGTTTGTGATAAAAACGGTTACTTGAGACAGTAAGGCTTGAGTGCAATGCCATCGAACAAAATATGTTCCTTTTCTATTGCCGATATAAAAAACCAAGGTTGCTATTAAGTTTACAATTGGTAAAGGTAAACCTGCAATAAGGGCAATCAACGACATCAAGTAGCTGTTCGAAGCTTTTTCAGTTTCATGTTCTTCAGGATGGTATGAGAATTTTAATGTTTTTATCATAGTCCCTTTGTTATATTCCAAATCCAATTAAAAATTACAATAACTGCTAGAACATATTTTCTTTTTTTTAGCCAGGTTTCAGTATTCTTATAGAATATATAGAACGTCTCATTTTTTGTAATTATGTCAATAATAATCCAAATAGGAGAAATAGTCATGATAAATGCAATAAGATAGCCAAAAGGGTTCATTTTTAGCGCCTCAAAAAAATCACCGTTCAGAATTAAAGATATTGAACGAGTAGAACCACAGGAAGGGCAGGGTATATCTGTTAATTGTTTAATTAAGCAGCCCTTAAAAGAGCGTTTATTAATTATATTCAAACCATAATATATCCAAATATACCCTGCTGCACAAGCTGTCATTATAACTGTATACAGCCTATTCCTGTTTATTATCATTAATACAAAAACGGTTGAATTTTTTGCATATTTTTTTCTTTTGTAGCACTTTTAATCATAAACCAATCTATGATTGTCCAAATGCCAATGCCTCCGCAGGTTATCAGCTTCCCAATTCCAATTCCAGTATCTCCAATCATAAATCGGTCAATACCTAGTGAACCAGCTAAAATAGAAATAATTAAACTTGTTGATGGGTCCTTAAGCTCAATTGATGAGATCAAAGCCCATTTTGAATCATCTATTGCTAACAGTCTTTCTCTAATGCCGTTAATTTGATGACTCTCGAAAAATTTTGCATTTGACATAATATACATGTCTACTTTTTGCGCTTCCATAGTTTTATTTTTGTTGTTTCTACTCTTTTGGCTTTTCGAAATACGCCTTGTTTTTATAGTAGTTGCTTACTCTACTCTTTGTTTTTTTATTCCTAATGAAATTACAAATAATTCGAATATAAACAATATATAAATTATTTTTAAAATATCTTATTCCTCTGCAATCTTTCCATATTTTGCTTGCATCAATAGCTAATTATTGGTTTTTTCATGTTAGATTCATACTGGCACAACAATACATTTATGATTAGAAACCTGCTTTATATATGCTTCATTGGTATTTCCTCTCTGGTGCGTGCACAAACAGTTCATTCCAGTCAGTTCATTTATGATACCGCTTCCTTTGCGTCCTGTCATGCGTCCACCATTGTGGAAACACCTAAAGGAGTTATGGCAGCTTGGTTTGGTGGAAAATTTGAAGGCGATAGAGATGTAAATATTTATGCAAGTTGGTTTATCAATAATAAGTGGTCTGAACCCTTTCAAATTGCAGATGGTTTTATAAACGATTCCATTAGGTATGCGTGTTATAACCCCGTTTTATATTTGACATCAAAAAACGAGCTGCTGCTTTTTTATAAAATTGGCCCAAATGTTCAGGGCTGGACCGGTTGGATGAAAAGGTCAACCAATTACGGGGCTACCTGGAGTTTGCCAGAACGTTTGCCTGATGGCATTTTAGGCCCTATCAGAAACCAGCCTTACGAAATAGACGGCAAGCTTGTATGTCCGTCAAGCACCGAAAAAAATGGATGGAAAGTGCATTTCGAGTATACCCCCGATGCTGGTAAGACCTGGACTAAGGGACCAGATCTAAATGACGCCAACCCAATTACTGGTATACAGCCAGCAATATTGAGACACAGTGATCAGTTTTTACAAGCACTTACTAGAAGTCAAAATGGAACGGCCAATGAAACCTGGAGTTATGACAATGGTAAAACCTGGTCTCCTCTGCAGCAAACAAGTTTAATCAATAACAATTCGGGTATTGATGCAATTACACTACAAGACGGAAGGCACCTTTTGGTATATAATAATTGTAAAGCACCAAGTAGGTCACCGCTTAATGTGGCTATTTCAAAAGATGGGAGAAATTGGGAGACCTTGCTCGAATTAGAAAACGAAGTAGGCGCTGAATTTTCTTACCCGTATGTTATACAAACAGCAGATCAAAAAATCCATATAACGTATACCTGGAAGCGCAAAAAAATCAAGCACGTGGTACTAGCTATTAGGTAGGTGCAAAAGGGCAATAATTTCATGAGCCGAAGTCTCATTTTTAACTTCATCGAATGCGATACTTCCTTTATGTATGCTAGTAATTAGTTTGATAATAGCAAGGCCAATGCCAAGCCCCTGTTGCTCTGCTACATCTCTATGGTGCTGTTCAAAAAGGCGATATTGATTGAGTGCTGCTGCATTAGTATGCATTGTTTGATTGGTGACGCGAATACTTTTACCAGAAGCATCTTCAAAAATATCAATATTGACGGGTGTCCCTTTATCTGAAAATTTACAAGCATTCTCAGTTAATTCTTTTGCAGCTGTATGAATCAGTTTTGAAAAAAATAAGGGTGGCTTTGGCTCCGTGTAATCTAAATCTTTGACCCGATCATATTTGTGCATAACACTTTTTATAACGTCAATGATATGGTGTGGATCAGGTGCATCCATTGCTGGAATTTCTTTTAAGTGTAGTGCTTTTTGTAGCGTGTAATAGGTGTTTATTTTATCGTAAGTTGTAAGTAAACGATCGGCACTGATATGTAAGTAGCTGCAAAGGCTTTGTAATTTTTCATTGTTTAGGCTTATCGCATTTTCGGCGATCAGAATGTTAAAATTTATGATACCGTTCATGGGGTTTTTAAATTCATGACCTACCATGAGCTCGATGGTCTTTTCAAGTAAAGATGCTTTTTGGTTTTGTAGTTTATTTAATTTTTCATGTTTGGAGAGTCTGGTTTCTATTGCGCTTAGTAAATCTTTGCTTTTAAAGGGTTTGTGCAAGTAATCATCGGCTCCTAAATTCATTCCAGTTCGTAAATCGTTGGATTGTACTTTAGCCGTTAAAAAAATAAAAGGTGTAACAAAGGATGGATCTTTTTTTAAAGCAGTAAGTAATGAAAATCCATCCATTTCAGGCATCATAATATCACAGATAATTAAATCAAAGGGGTTGTGCATGAGCTCATTTAAACCTGCTTCTCCATTTGCAATGGGGGTAACGACGTATCCAGCCATTTCAACAATTTCTTGTATCGAATCTCGAATGTCTTGTTCGTCTTCAATTACTAATATCTTTTTCATTCAAATCGGTTGTAGGGGAAACTAATTAATATCGCCGTTCCTTTATGGAGACTACTTTTTATATGAATTTGTCCAAGGTGTTGTTGCACGAGGTAATGCACAAGCATAAGACCTAATCCTGTTCCTTCAATATTTCCAACATTGCTGCCTCTAACAAAAGCGGTAAAAATTTCTCTTTTATATTTTTCTGGCATTCCAATTCCTGCATCAACCACAAGTAAGGTCCACTTGTTTTTTTGAAAACGAATTTGTGCCTGTGGCGATTTTTTACCGGACGAATATTTGCAGGCGTTTGAAATCAAATTTTCAAATATCATTTGTAGCATATTGCTATCAGCAATTTGAACTTTTCGCGCACCTTTTGTAGTTACTACTATATTTCGGCCGTCTTTGTAGGGCATAAATGATTCTGTGGCTACTTTATGTAAAATAGATACCACATTACAGTTGCTTAATTGTATGGCTAGGTTCCCCGATTCAATTTTACTAATGAGTAAAAAGTCGGTGAGGAGCTTTGTCATTTTATCTACTTGATGTGTAATTCTAGTGAGGTATTTTGATGCAGCGATAGGCGTTTTTTGAAACTGATTGGCAGCTTGCATTTCCAAAATTTCGGCACTAGATAAAATAATAGATAAGGGCGTTCTTAATTCATGTGAAACCAGGTTGATAAAATTAGATTTTAATTGGCTTAGTCTGCGGGCAGAACGTTCTGCTTTTTGATGTTCCTGCTCAGCTCTTATAATATCAGTGATATTGGTGAAAAATACGGCTACGTGTAGCTTGTTGGTGTTGTAATCGGTAAATTTTGTAAAATGGTAACTGAGCCTCACTTTATTTTTTTGAGGATCTATTAGCCAGGCTACCTTATTTGAATAAGCGTATTGTTCTGAGGCAGCATAGGATATAAAATTTTTTAAAAAATGACTCCCACTACTTTTTATCACGTCAAAAATATTTTTTGAATGAATACCTGCCGTTTGTTTCCACATGGGATTGGCGTAGGTCAATGCCCCATCGTGGGTACAAACAATAACCAGTTGCTCCATGGCGTCAATTAAGTGCCTAAAGTCTTTTTCACGTTCTATTTGTAGTTTTTCACGATTTCTAATATTGGTAATATTGATACCATAGCCAATTACAAAATCATGATGTCCATTTTGATCCCTTACCGGAAAAAATTTTCGAAGATTATATACTTGTTGACCCTCTTTATCTTTATTGACTTCTTCAAATTCTACTTGTATGCCTTCTGCTAACGCTTCTGTAAAGTAGGACCGTCGATTAATGGCAAGCTCGATGGGCTTATTAAACGCACTACAGTATTCAAAATCATCTTTCCCAATAATCCAACTTCTTGTATCGCCTTTAGAAAGTGCTAGTTTGTTAACATATAAATATTTGTGGTCTGTATCAAAAATGGCAATATCGGCAGGGATATTGAATAGTAGCTGCTTATAAAAATCGTTTTCTTGTTGAAATGCATGTATCAAATCCATAGAATCCCCCATCTTTATTTGATTTTTAATTGGTGTAGGTCAATCACTTCATTTGCAGTGCTTGTTAATAGTGACAGCAGTTTGTTTTTATCGATGGGTTTTTGGATATAACCACTAATAGTAGCCGCATCTTCTCTTTTTATAAAATGCTCGTAACTCGAAGCGCTAATAACGATAATACGCGTAAAGGGATATATTTCTTTGTTGTTTTTAATGGCTTTAATAACTGCATATCCATCCATGATGGGCATATTTAGGTCAAGTAGCATAATGGTTGGAATATTTTTACCTAGGGTTAATTGTCTTAAGGCTTCTTCGCCGTTAATAGCATCAGCGGTGATACAATCAAAAGATTGCAGCAAAAAGTGAAGTAAAGCCCTGTTTACTTCGTCGTCATCTACTATTAATAACCTACATTTTGAAACCTTCAAAGGCATATCTTGACAAGCTAGCACTTTTGTTGACCAAGCCCCGATTTTGCCCTTCATTTGGGCCATGTATTTACCGCAAATTTTTATTAGACAGCTTCCGCCTAAAGCCATAAATTAGCTGAGGCATTCCATTTTTATACGTTAAACCCTTGTTATGCAAATACTTAAATCCGCCATTCTTACAACTGTTTTATGTGCTTTTATGATGACACCCATTTTGGCTCAAACCAAAAAAGGGGGTAATTGGACTTCACTTTTTAATGGGAAAGACTTAGTAGGTTGGAAGCAATTAAATGGGAAGGCCAAATACGAAGTAATACATGGAGAGATTGTAGGTTCCACTGTTTTAGGAGAGCCAAATTCTTTTTTAACCACCGAAAACACCTATGGTGATTTTATATTAGAATTAGAATTCAAATTAGACGACATGATGAATTCTGGTATTCAATTTAGAAGTGAAAGCAAGCCTGATTATTTAAATGGCAGGGTACATGGATACCAATACGAAATTGATCCTTCACCAAGGGCATGGACAGCGGGCATATATGATGAAAGCCGAAGAGACTGGTTGTATCCGGTGTCGTATAACGAGCCAGCTAAAACGCTTTTTAAGTTTCAGGCATGGAATACATGTCGCATCGAATGTATTGGAAATAGTATCCGTACTTTTTTAAATGGCAAACCGGTAGCCAGTTTAGTAGATGATGTAACAGCTTCTGGATTTATTGCACTTCAAGTACACTCTATTGGTAAGCCTGAAGAAGCAAATAAAAAAATTAGATGGAGAAATATTAAAATTCAAACATCCAATTTACAGCCTACGCCACTAGATCCTACATTTGTTGTGAACCTACTACCCAATCATGTGTCGGAGCAAGAAAAAATGCAAGGCGTACATTTATTATTTGATGGTAAAACCACAAACGGATGGAGAGGAGCATACAAGCTAGGTTTCCCGGATAAAGGGTGGAAAGCACAGGATGGCATTTTAACTGTGCAGCCAGGGGATGGAGGAGAGGCTACCAATGGTGGCGATATTGTTTCAGAAAACGAGTACGACGCATTTATTTTTCAGTTTGAATTTAAAATGACGCCAGGCGCCAACAGTGGTGTAAAATATTTTGTTACAGAAAAAGAAAACAATGCAGGCTCTGCTATTGGGTTAGAATATCAAATACTCGATGACGCGCTGCATCCTGATGCTAAACTAGGGTCGATTGGAAATAGAACATTAGGTTCACTCTATGACTTAATACCTGCAGTCAAAGAAAATCGTGCTCGTCATAAAATAGGAGACTGGAACAGAGGTATGATTAAAGTAACAAAAGACGGAACCGTTTCGCACTATTTAAATGGTTGGAAAATGCTAGAATATAAAAGAGGCGAACAATATTTTTATGCACTTGTGGCAAAAAGTAAAAATGCCAACTGGCCTAATTTTGGTATGGCGCCAAAAGGTCGATTGCTCCTTCAAGACCATGGCCATGAAGTGTCTTTTAGAAGTTTAAAAATGCAAATTTTGCAGTAGTCTAGACCTTGCTTTCTTGCCAAGAAATAGAAAGCATGTTTTCGGTGGCCGGTGTTTTTTCTTGCATTACACGCAGCAATAACGCAAGTGTTTGTTTGGCGGAAGCCTCGCCACTATAATGCGCATAGGATATAGATGGGGGCAATAAACTGGGCAAATCCGTTTCACTTATCCCAAACAAAGCTATGTCAGACTTAGCGGCCTGTAAGGCCTGCCATGCACCTAATAGAAGTGTATCATTCATACAAAAAATAGCGTCATATTTTTTTTGCATAATGGCCGTTTTACAAAGCGAAAATGCTTCTGAGGTGGATGACACATACTCCACACTAATATTTTTTTCGAGTGCTGATACTTTATCTATAAAGGCGTTTAAAACAAGCTCTGTTCTTTGAGCAGGTGTTGCATCAAAAATGGCCAGAATATGTCGCTTATTTTTTTCTACTATTTTTTGTGCTACAAGATTTGCAACCGCTTCAATGTCTTCTTTAAAATAGTGTATACCTGAACTTGGTAGGGTTCCACCCATTACAATAACTGGTACCCCCAATTCTTTTATTTTTTTAAATTTTGGATTGGGAGTTTGGAGTGGATCTTGGCATATAATAATGCCGTGTACTTTATTTTGTTTACAAAATTTTATTTGTGCAGTAGTACTAACCGTATTATTTGTAAGTGGTAAGACGAGTAAACTATAATCTGCTTTTTCTGCTAACTGATTGGCCGTATGTAAATAATCTTGAAAATAGTTTGAAGGTGTAACAGGTATAAAGAGGGCTATGAAATGGCTACTTCTAATGGCATTATACACCGTATTTGGATTGGGTGAATAATTTAGTTTAGCGGCCGCTGCAAGCACTTTTTTTCTGGTTAGCACCGAAATATCGGGATGTCCTTTTAGCGCCCTGGATACTGTTGAAATGCTGAGTCCTAATGTTGTAGCTATTTTATGTAGCGTAGTGTCTGACATAATTAAAATTAGTTACTTTTGGCCTAATCTATTCAAATATGCAGCATTCATTTAGTTACGAGAAAAATAAAGTGATACAAGGCGTGCGTTATCATTTTGTACAAGACAGGGGTATAAAATTATTGGTTATTTTAATCAACGTGTTTGCCATTGTTTCTGCTGCATTATTTTATTCAAAAAAAATTAGACCAGAACCTTTTTTGTTGGGATCGGTATTGTGGCTTGTTATGATGGTTACTTTTTGGTATATCATGCCACATTCTATTTATAAAAAAGCAGCCACTTTTAAAGATAGCTTTACCATTTTATTTACCGATATGCAGGTAAGTCTAAGTAATGAAAGGGGAACTGTTAACTGGGACTGGCAAAAATTTTCAAAATTTTTTGAAAGCCCGCATTTCTTTCATTTGTATTTCGATGCTAAATCTTTTTTTATTGTTCCCAAAGAAGGTATGCCCGAAGACATGCGTCATGAGCTAAGGGGGTTACTCAATAAAAAAATAGGCGCCTAAATTTTATAAGGTTTTTTGCATCTCATAATGCGGGATGGTCACTTCTTCAAATTCATCGCCTACAATCTCATAGCCTAGTTTTTCATAAAAGCCTACCGCCGATTTTCGGGCATGCATGTGTAGTACCTTATAGCCTCTATCGCGGGCTACATTTTCGGCAAAATTCATAATAACCCTTCCAATGCCCTTGCCCTGAAGTCCTGAAACAACAGCCATTTGACGCAAACGGATGTTCGTTTTATTGTCTGGCGTTAAAATGCAGCAGCCCTCAAGTACTTCGTCTTCAAAAAATCCAATTAATATATCCTCTTTTTCTTTGTCTAAATCGGCTTGACTAAACGTCAGACCAAGTGGATTACGCAGTATTTGGAACCTTAAATCCACCATTTTTTGGTAAGAAGCGGAACCAAATTCAATTATTTTGAGTGACATATGTTGACGTTTAGCTACAATATAGTCATGATTTTCATGATTTTAGCTCTAAGTTGGACTATTGTGAATAATTGAGCCCAAGGGCTGTGGAAACAAAAATGTCCGAAAAGATTGGTTATTTAACAAAAAGTATATTTTTGCGCCGTAAACAAAACCTTTTACAATGTCAGACATCGCAACAAGAGTTAAGAAAATCATCGTTGACAAATTA
>JACCDP011331328.1_pt1 | contig 12223 bp, 16 predicted proteins | sample 7445841 | NCBI WGS metagenome assembly JACCDP01 (sample SAMN15323441, study PRJNA562643) | freshwater metagenome | isolation source: river surface water | place: USA:Blue River Watershed | collected 2017-08-17
CCAATGTATGACTATTATTGGGGTCAGAGCGAGGTGCAGCGGTTGGTGTTCTTGCAGTCATTGCGGAACAAGCGCATGACGGAGATTTTAGACTTGCTGTCTAAGCAAGTTTCGCCCCCAACGGCCTTGATCGGCTTTACCGGCATCTTGGATGAGAAAAACTTTGCGTTGAATCGGGCAGGCGGCTTGCTGGCAACCGATATGCCTAACGCCAAAGTCGAGAAGATGGCTCCCCAAATGCCAGGCGATCTTTTCGAGGTGATCCGTGAAGTGGATCAGATGTTCGCGGAAGCGTCAGGTATTACAAGCGTACTCTCAGGCAGAGGAGAAACTGGCGTCAGAAGCCAAGGTCACGCCTCCCAACTCGCCCGACTCGGCTCCTCCAGAGCGAAAAAACGTGCGCTCGTCATTGAAGATAGTCTGGAAAAAGTAGCTACACTGTTCTTAAAACTGATTCAAGCCTACGATGACACCAAGCTGAAAGACGCAGAAGGCTTGTCATTTATACCAGAACAGTTTACAAACAACTATGTGGTGAAGGTTGACGCGCATTCCAATAGCCCGATCTTCACAGAAGACCTGCGACAACTGGCCTTCAATATGTTTAAGGCTGGCGCTATCGACAAAGAATCTTTGATAGATTTGCTTGAACCACCGATGAAGCAGTTGTTGAAAGAGAAACTAAAGCGCATGGAAGAAAAACAAGCGCAGCAGCCTCAACAACAGCCGCAGCAGGGTAAACCTGACTTGAAAGCAGTGGGGGAATAATGGCACAGACGATTTCACCTAAGGCAGACCAACCAAGAGCAGGTACGTCACAGCCGATGAAGGATTCGCCTAGACAGCCAGACCTGCAATATCGGGTTCAGGGCGTAAAGAGTTTTGACCGTAGCCCGTCTACACGGACTTACGGACGAACAATAAGGGGATAAGTTTAGTCAGGAGATGACGATGTACAAGAAAATGAAGCGTAGTCGCAAGACCCGTCGTTAATTAGTTCCCCCCGAAAGGGAAAAGGGTGTGGCTGCCTGCCCCATGAACTAGGTGGCCGCTGCTTAAAGGAGTCCATCATGGCACGTAAAGCACGCAAAGGTCGTAAAGGCCGCAAGTAATCCTTCGGGATTTCCCAGCGGGGGCGGGGAGTTTAAATATACGCCCCTACTTGACAAAAGCTATTAAAAAGCTTACTTCTATCGCCAAAATTTATTGGGGTATTTATGAGCGTACCACCGGATCAACTAATGCAGATGATGAGAAGCCAGCGTGGGGCTGAACAGCCGCCACCTTTGGACTCAGAAGCCTCTGCAACCGACATGACACCGCCAATGTCTGCCCCGATGTCCACACCGGAACCCAAAATGGGCAACCGTGAGGGCGCGATGGTCAATTTGGGCTTGGCGATGGACTTGATTGAACAAGCATTGCCTGCTTTGGGCAGCAGAACGCCAGAAGGCATGAAGGTACTGTCTGCACTGCGTACCTTGACCGGCGTCATCGGCGGCAAAAAGGAATCCGTCAACGAATTGAAGCAATCTGAGATTCTTCAGATGCTACAAGCACTTCCGCAAGCGGGTGGCGCTACGCCGGAAGGTAAAGCATTGGCAGCAGCGCCTGCAATTCCTGGGATGCCTACGCCAGGTGCTACCCCTCAACCTATGTAAGGAGAAATCATGGATTTATTCAAGCCTAGAGGCGCTTCTGCACCTCGCAAGCCTACCGACAACAACCAGCAGAATGGTCAAATCGTTAATACTCCCCGTTTTTCGGAGTTTGGCGGTCTGAAAAATGCTGGCGCAGCAGGCAGCAAGAACAAGATGCAAGTTCAGAAGCCTGGTGACGGTAAGCGCGTTATCTAATTTATTAAGGGGATAGACCATGTCGTTAGAAGACCTGTCAACAGAAGCCCGTGACGAACTGGCTTTGCTTGCAAAACAACTGTCCGAGAATCCTGAAACCCGCAAAGACTTTCTGCGTCAAGTGAAGAAGGTCAAGCCGGAGATGCCGATTCCCGAACTGGAAATTGAGGACTACACCCGTAATGCTGTCGATAAGGCAAATGACCGTGTGGCTCAGTTGGAAGCAAAGTTGCGTGAGCGCGATGCTATGGATGAACTCAACGCGCGTCGTAACAAGTTGAAGGCTAAAGGTCTGATTGACACGGACGATCAAATTGAAGAAGTGGAGAAAGTCATGCTGGAAAAAGGCATTACTAACCACGAAGCAGCAGCAGAATATTGGCGCTGGATGCAGCAGTCTGCCGCACCTACGCCAACTGGTTATAACCCGTCAGCTATTAACAAGTTTGATCTCTCGAAATACTGGAGAAACCCTGTTGCTGGCGCACGGGATGAAGCAGCAAAAGCACTCAATGAGTTGCGGAAAAACCCGCGACCCATTGGCCTGTAAACAAGGGGATTCTTGACTCGGAGATAAACTATGCCTATTGGTGGCGGTATTCTTCCGGCAACGGGTAGTACGCAATTTACGGAACTAACTTACGTTACCCGTAGAGCGTTTATCCCGAAGCTGGTCGTACAACTCTATAACTCAACACCGCTTATGGCGGCTCTGATTGCTAACTCGCAACAGGCTTCCGGTGGTGTTTCTTCTGTAACCGTTCCCGTTCAGGGTTCTCAGTTCGTAAACGCTCAGTGGTCAGACTACAGCGGCTCGTTCGCTCAACCGTCTGTTCAGCAGGGTGCTTACAATGCTGAATTCAACCTGAAGCTGATGATTGCTCCAGTACCGTTCCTTGGTATGGAAGGTGCAGTTCAGCAAGACGCAGCTATCATCCCGCTGATCGAAGCGCGTATGAACGACGCGACCAACGTCATGATGGATGCGATGGCTACCGCCCTGTACAACAACACGACGAACACTCAACAGTTCACTGGTCTACCAGCTGCTGTTTCCTCGTCGGGTACTTACGGTAACATCAACCGTGCAGCTTACACTTGGTGGCAGTCGAAAGAGTATGCCGCTGGTTCGGTCAACCCAACCCGTCAGAACATCCTCCAGTACATCAGCGGAACCGTGAAGAACGGCGCTGAAGTACCGTCGTTCGGTGTTTGCGGTTTCGGTACTTGGACTCTGTTGGCTCAAGACTTTGTGGGTCAAGAGCAGTACATGATCACCCCAGGTAACGGCTTTGATGGTGACGCCAATGGCCCTCAAGCAGCCTTCCGTGCGCTGATGGTTGCTGGTGTGCCAATTTATCCTGATCCTTATTGCCCAGAAGGTACTGTTTACTTCCTGAACAGCAACTACCTGTCGCTCTACATCCATGAGCAGGGTTCGTTTGTGTTCACGGGCTTTGAATCGACCCTTCCGAACTGGCAGATTGGCTACGTTGGCGCAGTGCTGACGATTGCTGAATTGGTCAATACGAAGCCTAAGTCGATGACCAAGGTCACGGGCTATAACTCTCTAACACTGTAAAGGAGAAATAGTCATGGCACTTGGTTTAAATAAAATCCTAGTAGCAGGTGCAGCCACCAATGCTGCATCGGCTTACTTTCAGGCGCAAGCTGCTGGTAACGCTACGGTAGTTCTGCCAGCCGGTACTTACTACATTGCACCGACTGCAAACGTCACCATCGAACTGAACACCAACCAGTCTGGCAACATTAGCAATGCTTCTTGGAGCGTTGTGGTTGCTAACAACACAGGTGGTCTGTTCATTGCTGACGGTACAAACGTCCGTGCAAATGTGTTGGCAGGCGCTCCGACAATTACACTGTTCACCGTTGATGGTGGTGAACCAGTAAGCAGCACTTACGCATCGTAAGGGGGCAGCATGGATGCTAACCATGTAGGTTCGCTATACCCTGACGGATTTGGCAATTTTGCTATTGCTCATACAGTCAACGTCAGCGTTGGCTCAACTGGCAATGCGGTTGCCCAACTTCCTATCGTGGGTGGCACTTCTTACATTGTTCGCAGGATTACTGTCGCTGAAGCAAATCAGAGCATTGCTACTGCAAACGTGACAATCTTGACATCTAATGATGGCAATACGTCAAATGCGGTTAGCAATGCCACTGTTTTGAGTTCTGTAGATGGCACGACAAAGTGGCAAGATTTGACGCTTTCCACTGCGGCGCTGTCTACAACTTACACTGCTCGTTCACTGTTTGTACGGGTGAACACAGCGGTGAGCAGCGGCACTTGCGACATTACTGTTTACGGTGACATTGTTACGCTATGACAACTATCTATGTGACTAATCGGAGCGAGAAGGCTCTGATCCATAACTACGCTTTTAAAGACTATAAGTTTCCTGTAAACGAACCAGTTGAGATCAGCGTAGAGATGGCACGTCATGTATTTGGTTATGAGCAGGAAAATAAACTTCCTGCGATGGTGATGCTTGGGTTATGCAGATCAACTAATGAGATCGAAGAAGGTTTGGTCAAATTGGCAAAGTTTGAGATAACCCAAGATAAGCCGGAACAGAATCGCTTTTTATCCCCTGGCGATGACTCAGTAACCCCCCTTGTGCCTAAAGCACATCGGGGGAGAACAGTCGTTAAAGCCGCTTAGATATGGGACTTAAATGGCAACGCTCAATGGCTACATCACGGAAGTCAGAAGGCTTCTGCACGACGCCAATGGAAATTTTTATTCCGACTCCGAACTGACTGATTACATCAACGGAGCGCGGGAGCGTGTTGCCAGAGATACCGGCTGTTTAAGAAAATTACAAGTTAGCCAAACTCCTATAGCACCAGTAGGCTATACGGGTAATCCTGTGCCGTGGGCAGCAAATACCGCTGTCAGCTTGAACACTTTAATTTTCTCAAACATCTTTACCTATGTAGTGACTACTGCTGGTGTGACAGGCGATCAGCCACCAGCCTATCCAGATTCCTACAGCAACTTCCCACCGTCTACGCCTTTTGCCAATGGCACGGCGCAGATTCAGTACGTTGGCAACTGCGAGATTATTCCGTATGCCAGCTTGCCGGAGGGAGGTCAGACACTCGATATTCTGAACATAAACGTCTTTTGGGGGAACAGCCGGTATCCGCTGTCCTACCAACCTTGGACACAGTTCAACGCACAGCTACGGTATTGGCAGAACTATATCGGGCGTCCAGTCGCATTTTCGGTGTTTGGACAAAGCCAGATTTATATTTCTCCTGTGCCAGATCAGGTCTACACGATTGAGGTAGACACAACTATCTTGCCTTTGCCGCTAGTCAATGGCGCACAGGTAGACACGATTATTGATCCGTATACAACACCTGTTGCTTACTACGCAGCGTATACGGCGAAGTTCAAAGAACAGTCTTATGGCGAATCTGAAATTTTCTTCCAGCAATATATCAACAAGGTTCGCTCTGTACTCAACACGACGTTTACAAGGCGAATGCCTGACCCCTATAGCACTCCGTTCTAATTATGGCTGCGACAGAGCAAAAGAAAAGCTACGAAGTAGTCAAGAACTTCCGAGGTGTCAACACCAAGGCTAATCGCACGGCTATTGAAAAGGATGAGTTCGCTTGGCTAGAAAATGCCATGCCGATTGGGTACGCCAACCTAAAGATCGTACCGACCTACGCCACAGCCAACGTCACATTCGCCAATACAGTCACCACACTAGCGTCTTGCAACATCAATAACATTGACTTTGCATTAGGGTTTTGCGAAGACGGTAGGGCTGAGTATGTCAACGTCGCTAATTACAGCAAAGGAAATGTTGCCGTTGTTGGCACGTTTTCCAGCAGCGGAATTAACACGACACAGTGGAAAAGTGAGCGTGTTCTTATCGGTGATCCGAACAACGGCATCTTTTCTTGGGATGGCACTAATCTTGTATCTATCGGATCAGTTGGATCAATAGCTATTACCAATGCCGGTACGGGTTACACGACAACGCCCGCTATCGTTATTAGTGCGCCTAACCAGACCGGCGGTATTCAGGCAACCGCACAGGCGTCTATCACAGCCAATACCGTTAGCGCCATTACCTTAACTGAAGCAGGTTCGGGTTATACCTCGCCGCCGACAGTCACGATTACAGGTGGTGGCGGCGCAAATGCCACAGCCATTGCTAGCCTTGCGACGTTTAGAAAAGGCACGGTATCGGTGCTGGTGACGAACGGTGGCACGGGTTACACGAATGCGTCTAACACGGTAGTGACCATCTCTGGTGGTGGTGGGGCTAACGCAGCAGGTACAGCTATCTTAGCTGGTGGGCAGATCAGCCGTGTCATCATGACCAACCCTGGCACGGGCTACACCAACAATTCCAACATCACCGTCACCATCACGGGCGGGGGAGGCAGCAATGCGACAGCCAAAGCAGTCATCCTCACCGACACCGTGTCCGGCATCCAAACCTTCTCCGGCAGAACCTGGGTGTCGCAGGGAAGGACGATTACTTATTCTGCTGCTGGTAGCTACAGCGACTTTACAAGCGTTTCTGCTGGCGCACTTACTCTGACAGACACGACGCTACGCAGCAATATTATTCAGTTACTTTCTGCTAACAACTTCCTGTACATCTTTGGTGAGGACAGCATTAACGTCTTCTCGGATGTCAGGGTGACGAATGTTGGCACAACCATTTTTACCAACACCAACGTCAGTGCGTCTGTAGGTACGCGCTTGCCTTACGGCTTGTTCCCGTATTTCCGTTCAGTCTTGTTTATGAACGAATACGGAATGTACGCGCTGGTAGGCTCGACCACTTCCAAGATTTCCGATCCGCTGGACGGGGTGTTTCCAAATATTGATTTCACCACTGCCATTATTACGGCAGGTCAGGTGTTGCTGAACAACATTCTGTGTGCAGCGTTCAATATTCGGTACAACGACAACGGTACTTATCGGTACATTCAGGCGGTGTTTTTTGAGAAGAAGTGGTTTTTTACCAACCAGAACACGGCGCTGAAACTGATCAATTCTATCCCGACGGGTGGCAAGATCAATATGTACGGCACAACAGGTACAGACTTGTTGCATTTGTATTCTGATCCGGCAAACGTCACGCCAACAATTATTCAGTCGGCATTGATGCCAATGACTGACCCGATTAGAACAAAGCAGGCGTTAAAGATTGGTATTGAAGCAACCATTAGCAATGGCGCATTTTTGTTTGTCACGGTGGATAGTGAGCAGGGTTCTAGCCCGACTTACAATCTAGGTAACTTTGTTAGTTGGTTGAACAACTTTGGCAATGCAATTCCTTGGACAAACAATTCGTCAACGGTAATTCAGTGGTATGGCGGTCAGGGTTATGTGCTGTACAAGACAGACGCGCAGCAATGGGGCAAGTATTTAGGGATGACAGTGACATCCAATGCGTCATCAATGGTGATTAACGGTTTTGAATACGAACACGAATTGAGAGTGAGGTTCTAAATGCCAGTACCTAATAGTTTTGCAAACGTAACAACGTCGATACCGTTATCGCAGTTAGACGCTAACTTTAATACGCCTATCACGCTTGGCAATACGGCGATACAGCTAGGCAACACGGTCACGACGTTAAACAACATGACGTTGGCAAATGTCACTGTGACCAGTGGCAATGTGACCATCACTAATGTAAGTGTTACAACGGCTAATGTCACCACAGCTAATATTGGCACACAGATTGTCACGACCAGTCAGACGTTGAACTACGGCACGGCGAACGGTGTGGTGTATTTGAACGGGAGCAAGGTATCGACAACGGGTACTGCGCTGACGTATGACGGAACGACGCTTACTAGCGGCGCACACACGCTGTCAACTGGCGTATTAACTGTTCCTCTCGGCACTGCTGCTGCCCCGTCATTGACGTTCTCAGGAGATACCAACACGGGTATTTTCTCCCCTGCTGCTGACACGATTGCTTTCACAGAAGGCGGTGTTGAGAGCATGAGGATTGATAGTGCGGGGAATGTGGGGATTGGTACGAGTTCGCCGGGGGCTAGACTGCAAGTTACGGACGGGAACTTTAGCCAGCTTTATCTCAACTCAACGACTACTGTATCCGGTCTGCGTTTTGGAAACACTGGTTCTACAACCGGATTTATTTATTATGACAACGGCGCGAATATGCTGTTTAACACTAACAACGCCGAACGCGCCCGTATCACCTCCGACGGTAATCTGCTGGTGGGGACTACGAGTGCTGGCGGGGATGGGGTATCTATCCAACCCCGCCTCTCTTCTGGGGGGACATCGCAGATTACATTTAATCGGTCATCTGCAACCCAAACAGGGGACGCAGTTGCCTTCAATAACGGTGGAACTCGTGTTGGAACGATTAATTACAATAACACATCAACTGCATATGTAACATCTTCTGACTATCGCCTGAAAGAAAATATAGCCCCTATGACGGGTGCTTTGTCTGTTGTTCAGCAACTAAAGCCATGTACCTACAACTGGAAGGTTGACGGCTCAGATGGTCAAGGCTTCATTGCCCATGAACTGCAAGAGGTTGTGCCAGAGGCTGTGTCAGGCGAGAAAGATGCAGTTGATGAGGAAGGTAACATCAAGCCACAAGGCATCGACACATCGTTCCTAGTAGCCACCCTGACCGCAGCCATCCAAGAACAACAGCAAATGATTGAAACACTACAGGCGAAAGTCGCCGCATTGGAGGGTAAAAAATGAGTACAACTTTTAACTGGACTGTGACCGCTATGGACTGCTACCCACAAGAGCAGGGTAATGCAGATGTGGTGTTTAATGTTCACTGGACTTGCGTTGGTACGGATGGTGACTATTCTGCAAGCATATACGCTACCTGCGGCATTCCTTACGCTGGTGGTGAATTCACGCCTTATGAAAACCTAACCCAAGAGGAAGTGCTTGGCTGGATTTGGGCGAATGGTGTGGACAAGGATGTGACAGAAGAAGCTGTAGCCCAAATGATTGAAAATCAGATCAATCCTCCGGTGGTAACGCCACCGCTTCCTTGGAGCGCATAATGGCAGTTAATGCACCTTTTACCCCGTCCGGTAATACCGTGACGTTTACGGCGGCAACAACTGCGCCTGCTGCGGTACAAGCCGTATCTACGACCCTTGGGGGCAACCAATACCGCATCCTGAATGCCGGTTCTGTGACTGCTTTCTTGGGCGTTGGCACGACTGCGGCTGCGGCTAACTCTGCTGCGGCGGTAGTAACTTCCTCTGGTGCTGCGATTCCGCTTTTAGCTGGCACAGACGAAATCATTACCTTCTTGCCAAATGCTTACTTCACGGCATCGACAGGTTCAAGCACTGCGGTGATTTACATTACACCGGGCGACGGAAACTAAAAATGCTAAAGACCGTAAGCACCTATATCAATGTTATCGGTGCGCTTGTTTACAGGGGTACTTGGAACGCTGCTATCAACGATCCTACGTTGACCTCCAGCGTTGGTGATAAGGGTGATTACTATGTGGTGTCAGTGGCAGGTTCGACTAACCTGAACGGCATTACGGATTGGCAGGTCAACGATATTGCGGTCTTTAATGGTTCTGTCTGGCAGAAGATAGACAACACTGATGCGGTGCTGTCGGTCAACGGGCAGACGGGTGTTGTGGTTCTGACAGCCGCTAATGTAGGCGCAACACCAAACACAGCGTTTGTGTTGGCAGGTACAGGCATCTCCGGTGGTGGGCAGTTGACCGGCAATGTCACTATTAACTTGGCTAACACGGCTGTTACAACCGGTACTTACGGTACTGCTAGCCAAGTGTCACAGGTCACTGTGGATGCCCAAGGGCGCATCACCAGTGCTGCTAATGTAGCCATTGCTATTGCGAACTCAGCGGTCTCTGGCCTTGGCACGATGTCCACTCAGAATGCCAACAATGTGGCAATCACAGGTGGCAATGTCAGCAGTGTCAGCATTGATGGTGGCACTTACGCCAATGCGAACATCACCAGTGTTGTCGCAACTTTTCCGAATAACTACCTAGCGAATAGTTCTACGACGCTCGGTAACGCTACCCTGACCTTGGGTGGTACGACAGCAAGTGTCGGAAACCTGACACTAGCAAATGCAACGATTTCCAGCGGTACTGTGACAGCGAATGTCACTTCCAACAACGTCAACTTTACTGGTACGACATCCGTAAGTGCAACATTTGCAACATCCAGTTTACCGCTGGTTCCAGAAGGCTACATTACGATTCAGATTGGTGGGGTTGCCAAGAAAATCCCGTATTACGGAGTGTAAATGGAAGGCCAAATGCTATTTAACCTGGTTGTCGGCGTAGCAGCATTTTTCGGTGGTTGGACGCTGAACAACATTACTCGGATGTTGAATCGTATTGACGATGACATCCGTGATTTGCCGCACGTTTATGTGAGTAAAGAAGATTACAAAACTGACATCAATGATATTAAAGGGATGTTAGGCAAGATTTTCGACAGACTAGAACATAAGGCAGACAAGTAATGAACATGGACTCGCTCAGTATTGTGAAATTCGGGGATCGGGATTCCTTGGGTGAGTTTTTGTTTGAAAACGGGCTACAGCACAAGTTATTTCAGGAAACATTCATGGATCAGGGCATTTCTGTGCCTTCTTACCCCCTGATAGACGCGAATGTGGACAATTTGGATGACTGGTTACAGGTGCATCAGGTGGAACATCAGGCGTTTGCAACCTTGCTAAACCTGGATAATCCGTTCAATTTGCTGGACACGGACTGGAACAGAGAAGAAGATTTTTATGACTGGATAGCCAGTCATTTGTATATTCACGAACAGATAGCAGCATCCCTTAACTTGTCGAGTTGAACATGATTGCTCCTCCCCAACCAAATAAGAATGTTGCGCTGCAACAAACGGCAGATGTGATGAGTGCCATGAAGGGCGGGAAAAGCCCTATGGACGATCCTCAGGTTCAGCAGGCAAGGCAACAGCTAATGGTGTTGATGCAAGAAGAAGGTGTGCTACCACATCAAATAAAAGAGTTAGGCCGGTTAGCAGAAATGTCTATTTATGACCGTCGTGCCTATGCCATGTTTTTGAAAAAGATGCGTGATTTTGGAATTGCGGATGCAGAGGACTTACGCGGTGATATTGATTACGGTGCGCTGCTCATTTTTGCAACAATGGCAAAATTAGTGTGATGCGGAGGCATACATGAGTCTTTGGAAAAAATTTAAAAAATTTCTAAAAAAAGCAGCACCTATAGTTGCGGTTGTTGCGGCAATAGTTGCTCCTCAGTTAATACCGGCGATAGGCAAATCGTTGGGTGCTACCACCGCAGTGACACAAGCGGCAGTTGGGAACGCTGTTTTATCTGCAAGTACCACAGCATTAGCAGGGGGAACGCCAGAAGAAATCCTTAAATCTGGTGTGATTGGTGGCGCATCTGGTGGCGTAGGTCAGTATGCTGGTGAAGCAGTAAAAGCAGCGAATGTGTCAACTTCTCTGCCATCTTCTGTATTGCCCTCTGCTGCACAGTCCGGCGCTGCTGCTGGCACAGGCACTTTGTTGGCAACGGGTGATGTTGGAAAAGCATTGCAGGCTGCTGGTGTGGGTTCGTTAGCTGGTGGTGCTGGTGAACTTGCCTCTGTAAAAGCACAGCAAGCCTTGCCAGCAGATGTAAGCAGAACAGCGCAGGCGGTAACTGCTGGTGGCGCTGGTGGCGCTACAGAAGCCGCTATTCGTGGTGAGAACCCGCTTGTGGGAGCAGCTTTGAGTGCGGCGGGAACGGCTGGACGAACTGCTTTTCAAGACGCTGAAGCAGCTAGAAATCAAGTTGAAACTGCATTTGCTCAACCTAGATCACCTGGGGTTGGTACTCAATTGGGTTCGCCGACTGCTGAATTAACTGAAGCATCATTACCTGGATACCAAGCAACTAAACTTGACGTTCCTTATCGCAGTTCAACAGGAGAGTTAGTTGAAAGTAGATTAGAACCAATTGAAGTTACCGGAGAGCGCGAACTTATTTCTCCGGCATTACGGTCAACATATTACCAACCACCTAAACCAAAACAAACAAGAGGCGTAGTGGTGTCGGCAACTGACACTAACGCCATGATCATGAAGCCGAGTGGTGACGTTGTTCAGATCAACACTGGTGGCACACCGTTAAAAGCAAACATGGCTGTCAACATTGATGAGGCCACAAATACGCTAGTCAGAGAACCAGCAAAAACAGATATACGCGAAGACATTGCTACTGAAGATGAGGCGCGTAGATTGCAAGAAGTAGAAGTTACGGCAGAAAGAGAACCGATAGAAAGAGCGCCAACTGTTAGCCAAACATTCCC
>JACCDP010469599.1_pt1 | contig 12222 bp, 11 predicted proteins | sample 7445841 | NCBI WGS metagenome assembly JACCDP01 (sample SAMN15323441, study PRJNA562643) | freshwater metagenome | isolation source: river surface water | place: USA:Blue River Watershed | collected 2017-08-17
AATCGCGGCCATTATTTACATATGCGTGCCAGTCTGATTCATTAATTTTTTTCGCATCTATTGAGACAACCATGCATTGAGAGCCAAATTCCTTCGCAACCTCAGAAATTATTTCATTATTGCTTAATGCTGCGGAATTTATTGCAACTTTGTCGGCACCACTTCTCAGTGCCTTTCGACAATCATCGAGACTTCTAAATCCACCGCCAACGGTGATCGGAACAAAAATATTTTCTGTTATTCGTTCAATTATCGAACCAAGTTGATTTCTTCCATAAAGACTTGCAACACTGTCCATAAATATAAACTCATCAATTCCGGATTCAAAATATTTACGTGCAAATGAATTAGGGTCCCCAATTACACGCAGTCCTTCTAACTGAATTCCTTTAATTAAATTTTCGCCCTTTATGTCCAGACGTGCGATCAATCTAGCTTTCATTTAAATTATTTTCCGCCTTGCCAAACTGAATATTTTAATTCCCATTCGTTTGAAATATTTTTCTCCCAAAGATGAGGTGAACGATTTTGCTCGACAGTATAGAAAAATTGATCTTCTGTAATGTCAATATATTGGAGAAATTCTCCAAAGTATTTATTTGGAAATTCGCTATCAAATAGCCTTACTAGATTAATTCCTTCCTCTCTAGTAATCTTATTATTACGAATTTCTTGCGCTGCATCATAACTTGCTCTTCCCAGACCAAATTTTATAAAACTTGTGTAATAGTGAAAAGGGTCGATCTTGTCATCAATGCTGCTGTACTTTGAATAAGTGCCCTCTGTCCGTTCGGTATTTGGTTTGAAGCCCGTATGTTCAACCGCATAATAAAAGCACTCTTGCGGATCCCATTTTAAGTAATACCCTAAATAATGAACATCTGCTTTATTTTTGGAGGATTCTTGTAATGGAAAATATGGTTCAAATTCCTTATATTCAAATTTCGACTCATTTATAAGCGTATTTAAAGATTTTCCAGCTAATTTCAAACTGCTGATATTCTCAGTATTAAAAAACTTCTGTTGCATTAAAGGTGTTTTATTCTCTGCACGACTATTTCCATACTCTGCTTGATTTTCGCCGTACATTACTAATCCCACATCAAATTTATCGGCAAGCATTGGACCGATAATGCGCTGACCTACAATAAACGGCTGGAATGGATGAAATAGATTTAAAAATGCCTCTCGCGTTAGAAATCTATGCAATTCACCGTTTGGCGTCATCAATAAGTTATCAAGTCCTCCGACATGTGACCAATTTGTGAAGTTTTGCCACCCAATTTCCGTATATAAATGTGGAGCCCATGTTACTGTCAAAGGATTCATGCCAAATTTATTTTTTAGAATGTGAGAAGTGAATGCACTATCCTTACCGCCACTTCCAGGGACTATCACATCATATCCACTCTTTTTTCTATATTTATCACAAAGCTTAACTAGTTCTGCTTCTCTTTTTGCCCAGTCGATTTCACTCTCTTTTTCATCATGAAATAAACATGCTTCACATACTCCGTTTTGGAATTCTATAGTTTGTTTTTTTTCATTCTTCGAATTGAGAAATTCAACAGTAGATCTCGGTCTTTGATTAGAAATTACACATCTAGAACAAAACTGAACATGTTCCGGTAAGCCAAATAGTGTATCCATGTCATTCCCCAAATTCTAAGTCTACGAATTCTTTAACTGTTGTTACAGGCCAGTCGATGCTTTGGTCAAGTATAGACTTAAATTTTATGCAAGAATCGCCTTTGCCAAAATTGTAAATAGGCTCTTGAGATAATTTAGGTAAGCTGGCAATTGCTTCGAGAATAGAGTTGGTATCTGTTTCTGAATCAATAATTAGGGTGTTCGAATGCCTTCCTAATTGCCTACTTCCTACATTAACGGCTGGAATTCCATAGTAGGCACTCTCTCTTATTCCAGCACTCGAATTTCCAATAATATATTTTGAGTTTTTCATTAAAGTTAGAAAATATTCAAATCTCATGGAAGGTAGGTGTAAAAAATTTTTCCCCGTCAATAGATTTTTATATACAGTCTGAATTTTGTCGCTACCTAAATCATTGTTTGGTTTTATAACAACATAATTATTACCAGATGAGATTAATGCATTACAAAAGTCCTCTGCATTTTTTTCAATTCTATTTAACTCGTTCGTTACGGGGTGGTAAAGGCAGATGCTGAATTCGTTAAATTCAATCCCATATCTATCTTTAACTTCAATTAGTGTGGGCAGGTTTTCCGAGAACATAATATCTATATCGGGCGATCCGATAGTAAAAATGCTTTCCTTTAATTCGCCTATTTGAATGAGCCGCTTTTCTGCCTGATTATTTGAGACAAAATGTAAGTGTGAAAGCTTGGAAACCGAATGTCTAATGAGTCCATCAATAGTTCCTGATACTTCTCCTCCTTCAATGTGTGCCACAGGAATATTTCTTATTGCACCAACAATTGCACCAGCGAGAGTTTCTATTCGGTCTCCATGGACAACTAATAAATCAAGTTCATGTAAATCTAAATGAGCTGATAAATTCTTAATGGTTTCCGCTAATGCAATTTCCATTTGGGTTTCATGCGACGTTTGAGGGAAGGTAAAAACATCTGCTAATTTATCCTCTAGAATTTGAGAAACCGTGAAACCATATTTCGTCATTAAATGCATCCCGAACACCAAGATAGAAACAGAGTACTTTTCATCTTCTGCTAAAATTTTTATTAAACTTTTTTGCTTACCGTAGTCAGCTCTAGTTCCTGTTAAAAATCCAATTCTTTTTGATTTCATTTATGCTCTCAATTGATCAAATTTAATTTGAACATTTTCTTCTATTGGTTTTGAAGTAACTTTTCCTATTAATCCATCAAAGTCTGATGGTCCAAAATCTCCACCATTTGGTCTTTTAAGAGTTATATCCGATCGTGTTAAAACATGATTTGCTGGTAAATTTCTTGTGGCAACCACAGAAGCAAATGCAAAATCTGAAGTGACAGTTTCTTCATCGACTGGGATTTTCGATCCTTTTGAAGCTTGATAAATGATTCGGCTTCCAGTAATCAATTCATTAAGTTCTGTTGGTGTCATCGAGCAAACAATGTCCGGACCAATTCTATCTTTACTATCAGTGAAATGTCTTTCTAGTATGGACGCGCCAAGAGCAACAGCACCTAGGCAAGGGTAGTTTGATGTCGAGTGATCTGATAAACCAAGAACGGCATTCGGAAAATTCTTTGACAGTTCATTAATTGCATTAAGTCTTATTAATTTCTCCGGGGTTGGATATAGATTAGTACAATGCAGTAAAGCATAAGGGACTTTGTATTTTTCAAGGATTCGAACAGAGGGTTCGATAGATTTAATCGAGTTCATACCAGTACTCATAATGACAGGCTTACCTTTAGAAGCTATTTCTCTTACAAATGGATAATTGTTACATTCACCAGATCCAATTTTATATGCCGGAACTTCAATTGATTCCAGAAATTCAATTGCTTCGAATGAAAAGGGTGTACTTATGTAGATAACGCCTTTGTTTCTTACATATTCTGCTAATTGTGTTTCTTCATCAAGCGTCAAAACGCATTCACTGATAACATCATAAATAGATTTGTCTGAATTTCCGGGAATCACATTTCTTGCTTCTTTTGACATTTCGGCGTCAGGAATGTGGGTTTGATGTTTTATTATTTTGGCGCCGTTCAAAATTGCAAGATCAACCAGTTTCTTGGCTTCACTTATTGATCCCCCATGATTAATTCCTAATTCAGTAACAACAACTGGTGGATTATCTGGTCCAATTTCAATTTCACCAATTTTAAAATTCATAATTTTCTCCTATTTTTTGGGCAACCCACAAATCCAATTCTGTGTCAATGTCGAATGCATCTTCCATTTCTACTTCTACGGCCATCGCATTAATAATTGGGATTTTGTATCCGTTTTCAATAAAATTTTTAATTGAGAAAACATATACAGATCCTGAGGGAATTAATAAATCTGGAAGGTTTTGTCTATTTCCTGTAGGCATAAATCCGGGCAAATAATTTTTAATCTTACCGTCAACTACTGTGATAGTTTTTAGTGGATGATCGACAATTCTTCTTACTGTAACAACTGATAATGAATGCTTATTATGCAAACCAATGCACTCACTGATCAAATTTTTGCCTCGAAATGGCGAAGTAGGTTGCAAATATACAATTGTTTTATTCAAAGCGTCTTCCAGAGATTTACTAAAAATAAAATGTTTAACCACGGAATTTGCATCTGATTCATCTGAAGATTCTTTCGATGTTCGTTGAATACTTTTTATGTTTAAAATTTCAGCATACTGAAGAATTTCATTAGAATCTGAACTCAAATATATATTTTCTGCATTGCCCGCTAATAAAGCCTGTCCAATTGTTATCTCAACCAAAGTTTTGCCATTGATTTTCTGTAAATTTTTTCTTTGAACACCCTTAGAACCCGACCGAGCAGGAATTAAGATGAAAATGTCATCAACACTATATTCTAAAACTGGATTTTGCATAGATTAATAGTATCCGAAGTATCCGTCGAAATCTTCTTTTTAGTGCGAATTAATTCACTTTTTGAATTTCCATAAGACATGAATTTCTGAAGCAAAATGATTTTTATCAATTAATAATTGAAGTGAATCGATTATGGGAATGAAATTCTCTGCTAGCTTCCTAAGTACTTTATCTGAAAATTTTCTCTGTTTTAAAGATACCTGTAAATTCCTATATAAGTCCAAAATGTCCGCACCAAAGCGCCATTCCGAAACTCTTTCAAGTTGATACTTTTTTTCTATAAATTCTAAGCTGTCATCAGTATATATATGAGTATGGGTGCCAGATATTACGCGTGAATTTATTTCGGGGTGAGCAATATCAAAAATAGACCCTAGGGAGAACATGGGAAGTTTTTGATAAGTAAATTCAATTTTTGGATTCTCTTTCATCGCTAGTAAAATCGCATCTGGATCTGCAACATGAGGTAAAGTGCAGATCATACTTATTATTTGAGAGTCAGTGTTCCTTAAATAATCTATCGAATTATTTACTGGCACTCTGATTAAATTTCTAATCCCCAAAATTTCTTTTCCCAAGTTTATCGTTGAGCTCATAGGATCGATCCCAACTATATCCAAGAATCCTATGTTCTCTAATGCCTTTACCATATGCCCTGAACCAGTTCCGAAATCTAAAATTTTCATTTTTTTAAAGTTACGATTATCAAGATAATTTTTAAGTGAGTCGGCAAGAAATTTTGCCTTAGGTTCATAAACATTGTGAACTGCGGCTTCAAAATCATTTTTCTCTTGTAAATAATATTTATCGTATTTTATTCCACTATCTAGTTGATCGGTATAAACTCCATTAGCTAGGGAGTCTTCTAAGATATTGTGTCCGTTTACATGCCCACAATTAATGCAAAATGAAAAACTAATTGAATTCCTGACAAAATCTGGTCTAGGTAAATTATCGTTACAAACTATGCAATTTTCACGATTTTTGGAATTCCTATATAGATTCTCATATTTTCTTTCATTATTTATGTGGTCTTCAATTTCAGAAATTAAATATTCTTGATAAGTTAACATTCCATCTGAGCTTTTTCCATATTTTTTTTTCATAAAATTTTTCTTGCCGATAACTCATCATCTTTAAGATGATAAATAGCTTTGTTCAATTCTGTAGACATTAAAGACTCAGATAAGTTTTTTTATGGTAGGTTAAAATACTTAAGTCCGTGATTGAGTTATTGAGTTCATAATGTGAAACCTCTGCAAATACTATTTTGTTATCATTAATTTTCTTACTTTCTTTAAATTCGCAACAAATAATTGATATAGAATTTTTTAAGTGAATGTAATTACACTCACCCTTAGAAAGCATATTTTTGTATTTCCATAATTCATCACTTTTTTCTGAATAATCTTTTGCTATCATTGAGTGGCATTCAGATAAAACATTTAAAGAAAATCTAGTGCTCTGTTCAATTCTCACTAGTGAATTTGAATTATTTGATAACGTGATTGCGACGGTGGGCTTTGGACCATTTAATGATGTGCAAATAAGAGATGAAACTGTTGCTCCATAGTAATTATCACTTTGGTTTGTGATCAACAAAAAAACACCCGTTGGAACTAAAGTCATAATTTCTTTAAATGTCATGAATTAGTTCATTTCCTAAAATAATTGAATTAATTCCACTTAGTTTGAATGAATTGAACCCTTGCGATTCATTCATCACTATGGGTTCTTCATGCATATTAAAAGAAGTATTTATTAATACGCCACATCCGGTTTGATTTTCAAATTCAGAAAGCACATTGTAAAGAAATACATTATCCTCTTTAAATAACACCTGGGGTCTTGCAGAATTGTCGACGTGTACAACACCGGGTATTTGCTTGATAGCTAAATCTGTGCATTCAGTTGTTAGTGTCATAAACCTGTAATCCCTGATATCAGAGGTTCTATAAAAGTATTTATCAAAATCAACATCTCTAACAATTGGCGCAAAGGGCATAAATTCTGATCGTTTAAGTTTTTTGTTTAACCAATCATTAATCTTTGGGTCCCAAGCAGGGAATAATATTGATCTATTACCTAGTGCGCGAGGTCCAAACTCCATCCGCCCTCTACAGAAAGCGACTATCTTATTTTGTGCCAATAATTTTGCGACTGCTACGCTGTCAACTTCTGTTATTTCATTTTTCTCAATTGAAGGTCCGAGATACGGCAAACCTACCGTTGGCACTTGCTTGTTTTGATTATGGGTTTGGTAACCAAGTATTGCTGCACCTAATGATAAACCACCATCGCCCATATTTGGAGCGATTGTGATTCGATCGGAAATTTTTAGTTCACCTATTTTTCTATTGAGTGTAACATTTGCAAACAATCCCCCAGAGAGATACAGATTTTTATAATTTTTGTTTGAAATGCCGCCCGACAACTCTTGGATTACCCTATTGAAATAATGAATTATAGTTTCTTCGGTTAATTTTTGAATGCCTGCAGCTAAGTCTTCATTCGTAAATTCATTCAAATTTGAACGTAGCTTTTTTAACTGATACGAACCATATCCAATCTTGTTTCTAACATAAGGCCAATTATTTTGTTTTACTAAAAAATTACGCAAAATTTCATGAACATTCTCCGAGTTGCCACTGGCTGCCAGCCCGGTGATTTTGCCTTCATGTCTATTGGCTCGAAAACCACATAATTCTGTTATTGCAGCATAGTAACTTGCTGGTGAGTGAATGCATGGCAGAGCCAACTTAGAAATCTCATCTAAGCCACCCAAACGATTAACTAGGTGAGTTCGAGAACAATAACCTTCACCTGCAGCATCAAATGAAATCGAAATGCCTGATTTATCCTCGAGCTCTGAAAAAGGTAGTGCGCTAGCAGCATGGGCTCTATGGTGATCAACAAAAGTTAAATTATGATAGTTAAGCCAATCAGATAATTGCTTACCGATTAACTCCTTTTTTCCCAACTGACTAATTTTCACTAACTTGTTTGTGGTTTTTAATCCTAATTCGCTACCTAATAAAAAATCTGATATTCGCATGTGATCCAATAATTTCCTATACGAAGGTAAATTCTTAGGATCCATATCCCCTACGTCTTTTTGCCATGGTAAAAATTTCTCACCCTCAACAATGATGTTAATCTTATTTTTTGTGCTACTAATCTCTGGATATTCTTCGAGTAGGTAGTTTAGAGATTCCGTTGGAAATCCAACATTTCCTTTAATTCTACTGAATCGCTCTTCGTTTACAGCCGCCACAATTTGATCGTCCAGAATTAAGCTGGCTCCAGAATCGTGCCCGGTATTTAGTCCAACAAAAATATTCACCTTATTCGTTCCTAAAAATAACAGTGAATCCAAAACCGCTTTTTATTAGTGAATAGTTCTCAATTTTTATCTCAGCCATTAATTTAACCAATTCTTCTTCTAAATAATATTTTGAATATGGTGGCTGAAGTTGATCATAAATCATTAAGTTGAAATCTCTAAAGCGATAATCGTTAATTTGCTGGAAAAAACTCCCATTCAATTTTTTAAATACTGCATGACCGGAAAAAAATATAAGTGAAATTAGTGTTGATAATGTTAAATTAAATGAATGAGGCGTCCTAGAAGTCAACAATCTAACTGCGTTTATAATTAATTGTAAAAATTTATTTTGTTTCGCATAAACCCATATAGCAATTTGTCCCACATTTTGTTTAGAAATTCTTTTTATTTCATTTAAGGAGTAGATGGGATCCTTCAAATGATGAATAACTCCAATTGAAACTACCAAATCAAAATAATTATCATTTAGGATTTCAGAGTTTTTTACAATAGTAATTTTCCTTAATTCTAATTCTGTGACTCTCCTTGAAACCAAGAAGCTAGCGGCAGTTGGTTCAAAATTTGTAATCTTAAATTTCTTGCTAACTAAATATGGAGTTAACCTACCTGTACCTGAACCAAAATCACATATCTTTGAATCCGCCGGTAGTTCATCAAGAATTTCCAACATTCCAAAACGTCGAATAAAATGTCTTTTGAAGTCGGAAGGCCACAAAATTCTTGAAACATGTTGTTTTTCAAATCTATTTAGCGTAGTTGAATCGGTCATTCTTTGTATAACCTACTAAAAACTTCACTATTGATATGAGGTTCCGTTTTTTTCCACATGATTGAATCAAAGTAGTAGTGCAACATTTGAATAATTAATGGAATCATTAAAATGTTTCCTGATACTTGATTAATGATTCTATCTTTTTCTCCAATTGCAAGAAGTGTTAGTGCAACAATAAAAAGTAGAACTGAAATAAATCTGATTCTTTTTTCTCCAGAACCATCGCCTCTGACATAAACCGCATATGTTAAGGCCAAATACTGCGTCCAATGACAGCTGACACCCACTATTGCAGCAACTAGCGGATCATCAAAAAAAGTATATGGGAAATAAATTAAGCATCCAGTTAAAAAAGCGCTTTTTGTATGTGAGTTAAATTTTCTCAATCTAGAATCGAAAATAATGTTCTTAAAAATATAAATCAAACTCACGCAAGCTGCATAAAAAAATATGTTCTTGAATTTTTCTAAATTGATATCCCCAAAGTCAGCTAAGTAGAAATTTAAAAATCCTATAGTTACAAATAATATGCTAGTCATCCAAATCAATTTTTCAGCTTTATTATCGGGTCTCCGATTATAAATCCTGAAAATTCCAATAGATTGCTTTGTAACGTGATAAGCAGAAGCAATAGCTCCCAAGTAAATTGCAAATTTTATAGAAGTGAGACCAATTAAAGTATAGAGAAATATTAAAATGGTTGGGATGTAAACAAATTTGCGTAAGTTATTACGTGCAAACGATAAATTTTCTTTTCTAACAAAGAACATGCTGGCTGCAAAATGAGTTTCACCCAGAAATACAAAAAATACATAATTAAAGTAATCCAAATCATTAAAGTATCTTGAAAAATAAATATAAATCAAAGCTGGAATGACTGGAAAGGCAATTAATACAAAATCCAACCTCTTGCTTAACACAAATTTCATGTTTGGTTGCGTGCTAGTATCTACCATGTCGTTAGTTTACAGACTTTTTAAGCAATTTAGTCCAACGAGTTTAGTTTTAATCATTAATTTAATCCTTTACTTACCATTAGCCATACTCCAAAGGCCACTTTGGGATGGAGCTTTATCTAGTTATGCAAGAAGGGGGTCATATAAGTACCTCAACTCAGAAGCGATCGACTATAGCTTTCCTACTCAGTATTATCCTGAAATTTTCATTAACTATTTCGCGCTTAAAACTCACTTAAATTTCTTCATTTATTACTGGCTTGTTCTCTCAATTGTGTTGTCATTATTGTATAAATCTCTACAAAAACTCTCATTTTTGTTGAAATTAAACTCTTTGAATAGCATCCAAAGCAATAAACGATCAGCTATTGCTTTTGCCTTTTTCCCCGCCTTCCACGTTTTATTTTCAACACAAAATTTTATTTGGATAATTTGCTTAGCACTTTGTCTATGGGGAACTATTTTTTTATTTTCTAATCACTATAAAGTCAAAATTCTTGGTGTCTTTTTTATTTTGTTTTCCTTCCAAATGGCTTCCTTGCCTTTTCTTTTTCTAATATTTTTTTCTGCATTATTTAGGCATCGAAAAAAACTAGAAATTCTTAAAGTTTTCCTAGCTACTGCATTTTTATGCACATTATTTTTGACTATTTTTAGAAAGTTCCTTTTCCATCCAGCAGGAATTTATGAAAATTATAACTCGGTGACATTTGAGTCGAAAACTTTACCGATTGTTTTGCAGAATGTTTTTAACTTTGCTATATTTGTTGTTCCGATTGTAATAATTTATGCTTTGGTGACAACTTATGATTTGAGTAAAAATAATGTTATTGATATGTTTAGATCAAACAAAAATATAATTGTATGGCTTTTCATTATGTTGTTGTTTTGCATATCACCTTATGTTCTTGCGCTCAAATCTCCATCAAGATTAGATTTATTTGATTGGAGTTACCGCCATGGAATTATAACCGTTGTTCCATTGCTTCTATATATATTCTGGGCTTCAGACAGGCATGAAGGAGTGTTAAATAAAGTTTCGATATTAAAATCTATTGCAATAGTTTTTGCCTTGGTAATTAGTTCCGTGACGGCAGCATATGGACATGTGCAAAGTACGGTATTTGATAAAGGATTAATCCTCCAACTAAGCACCTCCGTAGAAAGTTGGGAACGTTCTGATTTACTTTGCTTTGATTTTGAGAGTCGAAGATTAAATTTTCCTAGATTTTACGAATTGAATGAGATGGTTTGGCAAGTGACAGGCAATAATGTAATTCAAAGTGACACCTCAGGAAATTGTTCTATTGGCGAACTTGAAGATCTGAATTATTTTTCTAATTCTTCTGTTTTGGATATATCTGAAAGTAAGTGGCAAAATATATATATTGGTGGCGTAAATTCCGAAAGTAAGCAGAAATTAGTTATTACGGGTTCGGTTGGCTTGAAGGAAGTTTTCCAAGGGGTTTTTTTCTCTAAATTTGATTTCTTCAGCCTAAAGTTTTTTGAAATCGACGATAGTGTTAATTGAATTCTATAGCGAGGATGATCTTTCGATACGGTCTAAAATGGCTCCGGCAAATTCATTACCTTGTGGTGGAATAACTACAACTCTTCTTAATCCTAATTTATCTGCTTCACGGTAAGCTTGGTAAAGATTTCTTGCAAACTCCTCCAAATTTCTTGGCGAGGAAAGCCTGATTGCCCCTACTGGTGTTTCTATTTCCAGCATAGCAATAAATCCATCACCTTGTCTTGCAATCGAATTGATTAAAACTTTGCATTTCGGCGAATAGTGAGTCTTGAAATCCCCCGAAGCTCTTACATTTTTTTTAATAATTTCTAATTCGTGTACAGGATTATCAATTTGCGCAAAATCTAGTTTTGAAATAAACCCTGGGCGCAAAATCGTTGGATACCGATTAGTGCAGTCAATAATCGTCGACTCGATACCGACTAAGCATTGCCCACCGTCTAGTACGAAATCATCTGAATCTAAATTTTCCCCAAGCTCTTCACTTACGGCGTTGGCTGTCGTTGGAGAAACAGCACCAAACCTATTTGCACTAGGAGCAGCTACGCCTTGCCCGCCTAATTCTTCGAATTTCTTTAATAGAGCTAGTGCGATTGGTTGGGCGGGGACCCTTAATCCAACATTGTTTTGACCACCAGTTATAAAATCTTTTGCTATTTCTTTCCTTGGCAAAATCAAAGTCATTGGTCCTGGCCAGAACTTTCTTGCTAACTTAATTGCATAATCTGGAATATCTGTAGCCCAATCCTCCAATTTATTGATAGAAGATATATGCACAATTAATGGATGATTGGAAGGTCTTCCTTTTACCGAGTAAATTCTCGATACAGCTTTTTCATTTGTTGCATCGGCGCCAAGCCCATAAACAGTTTCTGTTGGAAATGCCACCAAGTGACCATCGATCAATGCGTGTGCTGCATTTGAAATAGTGTCAGCAGTGCACTTTGAAATGAAATCCATGCGTAAATCATCCCATTTAACTGGTTTTGATCTACTCCTTATGACCGATACCCTTCTCCTTCTGGTCCCCATCGTCTAGTGGCCTAGGACGTCGCCCTTTCACGGCGTTAACACGGGTTCA
>JACCDP011281413.1_pt1 | contig 12222 bp, 23 predicted proteins | sample 7445841 | NCBI WGS metagenome assembly JACCDP01 (sample SAMN15323441, study PRJNA562643) | freshwater metagenome | isolation source: river surface water | place: USA:Blue River Watershed | collected 2017-08-17
AACCACGGGGCTGACCATTGCGGTCACGTACCAACTGCTTGAGTGTAGTGTCTTTCATATAACTTGTTTTTAAATGTTTAGTTTAGTTTCCCTCGACGTAACGAAGTAGATCACGATTTGGTTCAACACCAATCTTTTCATCTACAGCCTGCTTGATAGCAGCTTTATAATAATACTGTGCGTATAGATCTGTTAGTTGTAGTTTGCGTTCAGCAATCTTGTCTTTGAGGTTATTAATAACTGTTTGAGTTGTCTTCGTCTTCATACTTTGAATTATAACGTGATGGTTTCACTTCCGTGTTTTGCCACTTTTTGTTAACCTTCTTATTTGTTTTGTTGCGCCAATTTCCTTCGTTACGTGAACGACGATCTTTGAATGACTTTCCCATATACTACTTTTAAAAATAAATAGTGGTAGAAAAAGGGATTAACAAGTTTTTTTATTAATCCCAATTTCACCAGTTCTTTACATCGAAGCAGTCTGCTCTGCAGTTGTAGTTGTATTGTAAGTATACACGATACTTGGCTTACCACGCTTACCAGTCTTTTGAGTACCGGCTACAGTGTAGCGTCCATTAGCAACACTACGCTTAACATGCATCCGAAGTGTCGGAGCCTTAACGGTGGTGTTGATGTTGATCAAATCAACAATCGTAAAATTACGATCAGTGATTTCGTTTACTGGAGTTGCCTTACGGCCTGTCTTATTCTTATTCATGTTTTTTATTTTTTGTTTATGTTAACCGACTACAAATTCATCTTACCATGATTTTTTGAAAATGTCAACGTTCTTTTTTTAAATCTTTCGAGCAGCTTCAAAAACCAGAGCATTGGTGAGATTTCCAGTTCCGTAACGTTTGCCATTACGGTCAAAGGTAGCATCGTTGTTTGGCTTATAATAACCAACATTCTCACCATTTGGACCGTGTGCATAAATCACAGATCCCATGTCCTTGGTGTAACCAATCTTGCGGTTGCTACCATCCATAATATACTTTGTACTCATATAGTTTATTTAGTTATTATCAATATAGTTACGATAAAATCCCATCACAATTCCACTAGTGGTACCCACATTAAGTGAACGTACACTACCATATGCCGGAATAGTTACAATGTAATCAGCGTTGTCAAGAATATAATCACTCAATCCACTCTTTTCCTCACCAAATACAAACATTGGCTTATCTACACCAGTAAATACCCAGTGATTAAAAATAGATACAGTCTTGTCACTATACTTGGGGATATTGTTTTCCACAGCAATTAGTGTATAACCGTTGTCATTCACATACGTAACAAAGTCTTGTTCTGTTTTGATATGGTTAAGATCAGTATAGTGATGTGTACCAACAGTACCACGACGATCCCACTGTTTGCTTCCACCAACATACATAGCCTCCTTGAAGCCAAAGAAGTTGGCGTTGCGTACTAGAGTGGATAGATTAAAGTCGCCATTAACGTGTATCATAGCAACACCGGCGTCAATACAGGTGTCCTTACAATACGACTTGATATCGTCCACACTCTTGTTCTTCAGATGATCCAAAACATTCATAGTAAGATTACTCTACCACGAACTTTATAATAAGTCAATTCTTTTTCTTAATTGTCTTTTTAGACTTATTTTCTGATTCTTTTACATATTCTACAGGAGTATTTGCAACTGTAGATCTGGAATTAGCATATTCTTTTTCAGCTTCTTCGATTACAGCTTTAACAAAATCTGTAAGTAGACCGCTCCAATTATTTCGTTCACTATCTTCTACGATTGCCAGCTTTTTCCATCGTGGCAATTCGTTGAATTTGCGTTGATATACTGTCTTATAGAATGATGCAGTCATGTTATATAAATATTAAAATGAAGTACTCAAACGACTGGCATATGCCATGTTGCTAGCTTTTCCCTTACGGTAAGACACTTTAGCGTAATTGTCAAATGCCTTCTTTGAAGTAATCACAATGCTACCCGCTGTTTTGTGTCCAAAGTGTAAGTAACCATACTTTTGAGTACGTTTAGCAGATTGTTCGCCACACGGCAAGCAAATCTTATAACCAAGTTCATAACGTTCAGGATGAATATCGTTTCCACAGCCACATTTGTTCATATATAAAAAGTATACCTCAAGACTTGGCTGTGGTCAATAAAAAAAGCGTACCGAGTGGTACGCTTGTCGTTTTAATTGGTTGGTTCGTGGTGGTAATCTGATCGAAGTCGAACTAGTTCAGCATGTAACTTGTTGAGTTCGGATTCGTAATTATCCAGTTTACGTTCAATGTCACTAATCTTTCTAAGTCTATTGTCAAGAATATAATCTGGATCTGAATGTTCTCTATTTTTGATATCTTCTTCTAGAACGCAACCAATATGGTTTGTGCCAAAAAGATATTCGACATCATCGTTGTAGGTATTTTTGCCACAATATCCACAAGTCCACTTTTCTTTTCGTTCATCTTCGATAATTTTATCCAACCTAGTTAGTGTTTCTACTACTTCGGTATTGGATGTGGCATTAAGAATATCATACGCCCAATTTAAAGCGTTATCTTCACGATCTTTTAGCTCGGGATAAACTTTAATTAGTTCTTTTTCAATCAATTCAACGTATGGATCGATCTGATCTTTTTGAATTGTACGCAATGCTTTTGCGTATGTTAGTATGATGTTTTTGCTTATTGTATTGTTCATATTAGTTTTTGGTTAAACATTTTAAAACTTCTTTAAGTGTGAAATAAAAAATACATGGAATTAATACCACAAAGAAAATTGTTAGAATTAACAATAGTCCTATTGCAAATATACTACCAAAGATCAACCCAATAGTCAAGTTTATAAGTTTGTATAATGTATTCATTTTTTAAGAAATCTACTGTAGATTAACTTGCCAAGATTAGCAGCAAATTTACGTGCTTTCTTTTCTGGTAGATCATAAAGATGTGCGTGAAACACTTCTTCTATTAGAACATTTAGTTGTCTACGGGTCTTTAACGTGGGATCAACAATTATAGAGGGATGTTTAACATTTGGATTATCACACAACCCAGAAGCGTTATACCTTCCCAGTGGTTTGTTATAATTAACTGTATATTCTTTTCCTTCAAAATTCTTGAATTTCATTATTCACCTTTCTTGAAACTGTTTTTCATGTCTTTGAGAAGTATTCCAATATCGTCCAAACTACGTACTCTGTCACGGTACAATATTTCTGTTTTGACACGTTCTTCGTCAATCAACTTGATTAACTCATTGATTTTTTGCATAGTAACTATAGGTTTTGTACGTTCAAACTCGCTTACATTCATTTAGAAACTCCTTTAATTGTTTTTGGTTCTCTGTATTTAAAATCACAAAATCGGACCATGGTCTACCATACCTGAGTATTTGCCAACACCATCTTAGTCTTTCTGACCAACATAGGGTTCTGCCTTTAAGTCCTCGTTCAAACAAGCTTAAACTTACTTCTTCTTCGTCTTTGAACTTTTCTACTAAAAGTCCGTGTTCATAACAATCACAAATTAAAAATATTGAATCTTGGTCTTTCATAGTTTTAAGAATTTTTCTACCTTCCAAATCTTATAGGTTACCCAAGTCGCAATTGTGTGAATGCGCCTACAGACAAAGCTAATTGATCTGTTGTAACATTTACCGAATAATTTGTAAAACATTGTTTTTTCAAATGTTTGTCTATTTTTCCAATACTCAATATCCTTTTGGTGTTGTTTTTTACGTTCACTATTATCAGTAGCGGTAAATTCTAACAATTTAGTTTCAGTTACTTTACCACAAACAAATGTAACATCGTATTCGATCCAGTAATCATATTTGTCATTTGTGTCTGCATCATACGCATATAGTCGAACTGTGTCTGTTATAGGAAAAATTTGTTGCCACCAGACTTTGATTTCTTTACGAGTTGGTAATTTTTCAATTAAACTTTTAGCATTTGGATTGCCGTCTGTGTATTCATACTCAGCACAACGCAACCAAAGTGTGCCATCTTCACGAATTTCATATAAATCCATTGCGTTATCAAAATCCTTGGTTTGATACTTGTTATTAGAATAACCTTTAGGATCTTCCGGTAGTGGAAGCGGATATTTGCATGTTATGTCATCAAACATTCCCATATTATTTAACTATATTAAGCATTTATTATATATTAATTTTAAATTTAATTAAGCACTTTAAGCATAACTAAGCGCTTACTATATTAAGCATTGTACTTTCTATATTTTATAAAGTCAAGATAAAAAAAATAAGTTACTTAAATAAAAAATATGTATTTTGTATGAAAGGTATTATACTCTCTGGAGGTACTGGTAGTAGATTATATCCACTAACCACTACAGTTAATAAGCAATTGTTACCGGTTTATGATAAACCGATGATTTATTATCCGCTAAGCACAATGATTACGTGTGGTATACGTGAGTTTTGCATCATTTCTACTCCTGAATATTTGCCTATGTACGAAAAGCTGTTTGGCAATGGAAATCATTTAGGTTTAGATATAACTTATAAAATCCAATATAAGCCAAACGGTATAGCTGAATCATTCATAATTGCAGAAGACTTTATCGGTAAAGATGATGTTTCTTTAATTCTTGGTGATAATATTTTTCATGGTATTAACCGAATCAAAACTAACCTTAATGGAGCTTTGGTTTTTGCTTATGAAGTCAATAATCCACAAGATTATGCGTGTGTGCAGTTTGATGAAAACAACAAGGTTATTAGTATTGAAGAAAAACCAAAGAATCCCAAAAGCAAATACGCCATTCCAGGCCTTTATTTCTTTGATAACAGAGTGATTAAATTTAGCAAATCACTCAAGCCATCCAAACGTGGAGAACTAGAAATAGTTGACGTTATGAACGCATATCTGAATGACGGTGGTATCGATGTAATTAAATTCCCAAGAGGTACCGCTTGGTTAGATGCTGGTCAACCAGATTCACTATTTCAAAGCGCAGCTTATGTTAAAACCATTCAAGAACGTCAAGGTATAAGAATTGGTTGTATTGAAGAAGAATGTTATAACAAAGGATTTATAAATAAAGAACAACTCAAAAAAGTTGTTGATAAATTACCAAACTCAGAGTATAAATGTTATTTACAGAAGTATGAATAAAAAAGAACTAATCAAAAACTTTATTAAAGAGGTACAAAAAACTCAATTTGTACCCGAATATTGCCATAACCTTAAAGGTGCCAAGAATAAGGTGTATTATTCAGGCCCACTAATGGATGAAGAAGAACTTACTGAAGCAATTGATTCGTTGTTGTTTGGTAAATGGTTTGTTAGCGGTGAGAAGGTTTATCAGTTTGAAAGAGAGTTCAGCAAAACAGTCAACCAAAAACATTCTGTAATGGTTAACTCGGGTAGTTCAGCAAATCTTGTAATGATCGCTGCACTCAAACAATACTTCAAATGGACATCTACTGATGAAATTCTGATTTCTGTAGTAGGATTTCCAACCACATTGAATCCAATCATTCAAGCGGGATTGAAGCCAGTGTTTGTAGACATTGAATACAACACTCTAAACTTTGATTTAGATGAACTTGTAAAGAAAATTACTCCAAACACCAAAGCTGTATTTGTATCACCTGTATTAGGTAACCCACCTGATATGGATAGATTGGTAGAAATTGCTAAGAAACATAACTTAGAAATCATCATGGATGGTTGTGACAGTTATGGTAGCAAATGGAATGGTAAACATTTGGATGAATATGCGATTGCTACCAGTTGCAGTTTCTATCCAGCACATCACATCACCACAGGTGAGGGTGGAATGGTTTCTTCCAATGTAGAAGAAATCGTCAAGTTGGCTAGAACATTTGCTTGGTGGGGTAGAGACTGTTATTGTGTCGGTCCAGCCAATTTGTTAAAGAATGGTAGTTGTAACTGCAGATTCAGTCAATGGATCAAAGAACTTCCATATGAAATTGATCACAAGTATTTCTTCTCTCAGATTGGATATAACCTAAAGCCACTAGACCTACAAGGTGGTATTGGATTGGCACAGTTAAAGAAAGCTGACGGCATTCACGAATCCAGAAAGAAGAACAAAGATACAATTCAAAATATTCTATCAAAGATCAAAGGACTTAGATTCCCAACCAAATACGACAAAGCTGATGTATCTTGGTTTGGAGTACCCGTAATTTGTGAATCATTTGAACAAAAATCAAAACTAGTCATTTATCTAGAAACAAATGGTATTCAGACTAGAAATTACTTTGCTGGTAACATCCTACTACACCCAGCCTATACCCACCTAGAAAGTTGGAAGAATTATCCAAATGCTACTAACGTACTTGGCAACGTATTCTTCTTGGGTTCATCCCCAACACTAACACAAGACAATCTGGATTACATTAAAGAAATCATTGAAAAGTATGAAAATTGATTTATTTGGCGGTACAGGATTTGTTGGTAGTAATTTTAAAAGACTATACGATGAGTCTACTCATGTACATGACAGAGAAGACAATGTGCCGGTATATGAAAATGTATTGTACATGATTAGTACTACGCACAATTATCATGTATTTGACAATATCCACAAAGATGTAGAAACAAATCTAACAAAGTTATTGAATGTATTACAAAACTGTAAAGACAAAAACATTGTTTTCAACTTTGTTAGTAGTTGGTTTGTATATGGTGATGTAGAATTACCCGCAAAGGAAGATTCATGTTGTAAACCAAAAGGTTTCTATAGCATAACAAAACGTTGTGCTGAAGATCTAATCATCAGTTATTGTGAAACATTCAAAATCAAATACAGAATTCTAAGATTGTGCAATGTTTACGGCCCATCTGACGGTGGTGTATCAAAACAAAAGAACGCTTTACAATATCTAATTAACGAGATAAAATCCAATAACGAAATCAAGTTGTACTATGATGGTGATTTTGTTAGAGACTATATGCATGTTGATGATGTATGTAAAGCTATCTATTCGGTATTATACCGTGCAGATTATAATGAAGTTATCAATATTGGAAGTGGTAACCCACAAAAGTTTAGGGAAATTATTGATTTTGTAATTAAAGAAACAAATTCATCCAGCAAGATTACCGCTATAGATGCTGTTGATTTCCATAAAATTGTACAAGTCAAAGACATGTATTTGGATACAACCAAGCTCAATAGATTGGGATTTAAACAACATATCAACATTTACGAAGGAATCAAAACATTACTATGAACATATTAGTTACAGGCGGAAGTGGATTTATAGGAAGTCATTTTATTGAAGAGTTTCTTAAACAAAATGATGTAACTAAATTATATAATCTCGACTCAAATACATATGCAGCAAACAAGAATCTACCATTTGAAAAAGATTCTCGTTATCAAAAGTTAACAATGGATATTGCTGCATCAAACTTTGTGAGTTACAAAAACTATTTTGAATCCTTAAATCTAGATTATGTGGTACATTTTGCAGCTGAATCACACGTTGATAATTCAATTACAGGTCCAAGAAAGTTTGTTGATACAAACATAATAGGTACATTTAACTTACTAGAAGTGTTTAAACAAATCAACATAAAGAAGTTTATTCATGTATCTACAGATGAAGTGTTTGGTAGTTTGAGTTATAAAGAAAGAGAATTTAACATTGATAGTCCATATCGTCCAAATAGTCCGTATGCAGCTAGCAAAGCAGCTAGTGATCTATTGGTAAGAAGTTATGTTAAAACTTATAAATTCCCAGCTATTATTACTAATTGTAGCAATAACTTTGGTCCAAGACAATTCCCTGAAAAACTTATTCCCGTTTGTATTGATAAGTTGAAAAAGAAAGAAAAGATTCCGTTATATGGAAATGGATTGAATATTAGAGACTGGATCTATGTTAAAGACCACGTTAACGCAATTATACACGTTATACAAGACGGTATTGTTGGAAAACAGTATTTGATTGGGGGAAACAACGAAATATCTAATATACAACTAATACATTCGATTGTTGCTGTATACGAAACTGTCACTAATCAAACAGTTGATTGGGAATGGTTTGAATACGTAACAGACCGAAAGGGACATGACTTTAGATATGCAATTGACACCAAAGACTTTGAAATGGAGTTCAAAAACTTCAAACTTACGGACTTTAGTGAAAATTTAAAAGCAACTGTACAAAGTTACTTATAGTGTTTTAGCATAAATGGCTAGTTTTGGATTTTCATATCCAAACTTTTTAACCAATTGACCAGCGACACTATTAGCTTCGTCTTCAATTTCTCCACCAACATCTTGGGTAGGTTGTTCCAACTTACCCATTTGATTTTGTTGGTGGTGAATTAGTTCGTGGGCTATACTACGCAAAACGTCAGCTAGTCCTCTATCTTTACAATATACCTTCACATCGCCATTAGATGGATTGTAATATGCATAGGTACGTAAATCATCATCGCGTTGTTTTACTAACTTAACCTTAAAAGGTTGATTTAAAGCTAGTTCATCATTAACAAATTTAATAAATTTAACAATTGCGTATTTATCCAATTTATCCATATTAGAGTCCTGCTTCTTTATAAGACATTTTTACTTTACCTTCATCAATCAAACGCTTACGGTTCTGTAAATGAAGATTTTTAACGTTGTCTTTGTTTTCCCCAAGATATTTTACAGCAAACCCCTCTTCAACGAGAGAGTTATTCAAAACCTCTTTAGATTCTGGATTGATTATCTCACCCAAAATTCTACCAAATTTTTCACCATCATCACTTTTGTGAGTACGAACAATAACATCTTTTTTACAATTATCTACAAATTCTTTGGTATAGTCCTTGCTAGCCAATCCAAACACCTTTTCAACTTTATCACTGGTACGACTTTCTGGGGTATCAACTCCCAACAATCTCACACTTTGATTAGCTAGTACTACATTAAAACCCAAATCAATATCAACAACAATAGTGTCGCCGTCTACAACTTGAGTAACTTTTGCGTGGTATTCGTAAGGCATATTAGGATAGTGTTAATAGATACTTTAGTTTATTTAACTGACCCAACATTTCGTCACGAATATTAAGCATATCTGTATCAGACTCTTCCAAAGACTTTGGTAACTCATTCACCAAATACGCAATATACTTGTCACAAAAGTCTGTTGGAGACACATCCTTATAATTCGATAGTTCAATTTTAAATCCGTCTCGACTTTCGATTCGGCCGTATTTTCCCATAAAAACTTCAATAAATTCGTCTATCAAATCAGAAAACTCATCATAAGCTCCGCCAAGGGCTTGGTGTTCAGCATAACTTTTGGTTTGCCAATGATGGATTTTTAGTTGGTTTTGTAAAGTTAATAAGGTTGTGACTATCATATATGTTATAAATATCACATGTATATTAAAATAATAAAAAGAAAAAAGATTGGTTTATTTATAAATAATGAAAGCAGTTATATATTTGTTATTTGATGGTGAGGAAGACAACTACATAGAAGACATCCAACGCAAAATAAAGCACGATGTTAATCGATTCATGATAACAAATGTTGTAAACCCACATAAATCAATATACAATAAAATTGAAAACATTTTTTGCTTCAAAGATGTAACAACTTGCTTAAAAAACGTACCAATTATTTTACGGTATTTGGAAATGTTCAATTATACGGAAGTTTTATTGTTGAACGTCAACAAAACATATTCTGAAAGTGAATTGGTCTATAAAGATATATCAGGTGTTAAAAACGAGTTCACCATTGTACAAAATGTTTTGTGAAGGATCGAATGTTTTTACTAAAGTATCGTTAACCACTAACTTTGTTTTACCAATCAACTTTTCATCTATATGCCAAAAATGCCAACACCCTGGATAGATTGTAGTATGATCATACATCTGTTTATCAATAAAGATTTTTAAATCAATGGGTTCTGACAAGAATACCCCCGAATAATAAAAGACTGGTTTTTTGTTAACAACATCATAAATAAAATTACAGCGTCCGTCGTAAACTAAACTTCGGTAAGAATATACCTGATTAATTGAAGAACGTGTAAAAATATCCTCACCTCTAGATTCTTTAAGTATTTTACAATTGTCGGGTTTATATTTAAGTATCAAATCCGTAAATACCCGTTCAAAAAAATGACCATACAAACTCGGATCCGTATTTCTATACTCATATTCAGTATATGCAAAGTTTTTTGATATTTCAAACATAACATCTACTTTACCAAAGTTAAAATACGTACAATAAACGGGTTGTTCGTTTGTAAAATTAAATGTAATCAAGTCATAGTTATTTAACTTTTCAAAATAATCACGTACAATAATTAAATCCAAGTCGTCAATATAATGATCGTCTTCTATATATAGATACTTATCATATCCTACGTTTTTTGCATACGTAACCAAAGAACGATAATTGCGTAATATAGACGGAAAATGGGTTGTATGATAAAAAAGTACTCGGTGGTTATCGTTTATATCCGACATGAAATCACCACCACCAGAGGATTTATAGTAATCGTAGTAAAACTTTTTATCACCTTTATGATATGTGTAATCATAAATCACATATGTTGAATTATCTACAATATACTTGGGCAATAAATCGGTAACAGACAAAGTTATAATATCATACCCCAATTTTAAAAGTTGCTTAAAATTCTTCAAACCCATTTTACATCGGGTAATCGAATCTGGATTAGCTAAGAACAATATAACATTTTTAGACATATACACTAAGTAACAACTTCAACTTTACATTTTTTCTTATCAAATATAGCTTCGTCTATCAAGTACTTGATCACACAATCACATCTATCTTTAAAATCAACAAAGGATAGTTCATCGGGTTTCCATATACGAATCGTGTTGGTATCCTTTATTTCAAAGCGAATACCATTCACTAACCCCTTTCTTTTGATGATAAGATCCATGAGTATAAATATACCGTGTTATAATCAATGTGTAAATATAAAAAAATTTCAAGAACAAAATATAACATTTGTTAACTATATATTGAAAATGAAAGATGTGTTACAAAGTTATCTAAAGAAAAAGTTTCCACAACTATACCCATCTGATTTTTCATTTGAATGTGGAGATGGTTGGTTTCGCATAATACTCTGGTTAAGTCGATATCTGGACATGTATGTTGTTCAACAAAACGAATATTCACAAAAATATCCACAACAATATCAACCTGTAAAACCAATAGTAGCTCGTCAAGTAAAACAAAAGTTTGGAACATTACGATTCTATTATGAAGGGGGAGACGAACACACATCGTCTATTATTAGCTTTGTAGAATTTATTTCTGGATATATCTGTGAAACCACAGGCAAAGAAGAAAATGTAGGGTATAACCGAAAAGGATTTATACAAACACTACACAGTGATCTCAGAAAAGATACATACGATTTTAACTTCGTTGATGACGAAGAGTTACGAACAATACTAAAAACATATGACCAAAAAACTAATGATCAATAATGATGATATATCTGATGTATCTCATGATAAACAAAAATTCGTCTCTGTCATTGACAATAACGAGTTATATTTCTACAACGACGTAAATACAGAATCTGCCCTTGTAGTAAATAAAACTCTAAGTGACTTAACTAGACAGTTATTAATAGCACAAATTACATTTGATCTACAAGAAACTCCCCACATCAAATTACACATAAACAGTGACGGTGGAGAAGTGTTTGGTGCTTTGAGTATTGTAGACAGAATACAGTCTTCAAAAGTACCAATTCACTCGTATGCAGAAGGACTAGTAGCAAGTGCTAGTACATTAATCAGTGTTAGTTGTCACAAGCGTTATATACGTAAAAACACAATTTTATTGATTCATCAAGTACGAAGTTGGTTTGAAGGTACATACGAGGACTTTAATGACGAAAAACAAAACATGGATTTGATAATGAAAATTGTTAAAGACATATATTTAAAACACACAAAATTCTCAGAAGAAGAACTGAATACATTATTAAAACGTGATATATATTTAAATGCCGAAGATGCTATCAAATACGGACTCGCAGATGAAATCGTCTAGAGATAAAGAGGGATATGTATATATCATTAGCAATTGTAACTTCCCCGGTTATTATAAAGTGGGCGTTACTAATGATATAAAATCACGATTGCGTACATATCAAACATCTTCACCTCTACGTAACTATAAAATTGAACACTATATTCAACATCCAGATTGTTATGAGGCTGAAA
>JACCDP011482469.1_pt1 | contig 12220 bp, 10 predicted proteins | sample 7445841 | NCBI WGS metagenome assembly JACCDP01 (sample SAMN15323441, study PRJNA562643) | freshwater metagenome | isolation source: river surface water | place: USA:Blue River Watershed | collected 2017-08-17
GGCGACTCCGGCATGGACGCCGTGGACGCCGTGGACGTGGACGGCGACGGCGTGTTCGACACCGCCATCGAGGTCACCGGCACCCGCGTGGTGTGCGACGGCGTGAATGGCGCCGAGGGCGCGCAGGGTGCGGACGGTGCCCCGGGTGCGCAGGGCCCGCAGGGTGAGCAGGGCCTCCAGGGCACCCCGGGCCTCGACGGCGCGAGCGTGGTCGCGACGACCCTCGAGGTCGGCGATGTGCACTGCCCGAACGGCGGCGCGATGTTCGAGGTGAAGGGCGCGTTCGCCTACGCCTGCAACGGCGCGCAGGGTCCGGTGGGACCGCAGGGCATCCAAGGTGAGATGGGCCCGAAGGGTGACCAGGGCATCCAGGGCGAGATGGGCCCGAAGGGTGACCAGGGCATCCAGGGCGAGCAGGGCGCGATGGGTCCGGTGGGACCGCAGGGCGCGCAGGGCATCCCGGGCCACGACGGCGAGAGCGTCGTGGCGACGACCCTGCAGGTCGGCGATCTCGACTGCCCGGAGGGCGGCACGATGTTCACGTTGGCCGGCGTGGACACCTTCGCCTGCAACGGCGTGGACGGGATCCCGGGTCCGGTAGGTCCCGTGGGCGAGCCGGGCATGCAGGGCGAGATGGGCCCGACGGGACCGCAGGGCGCGCAAGGCATCCAGGGGGTCCAAGGCATCCAGGGTGTGCCGGGCCCGGTGGGCCCCGCCGGTCTGGACGGCATGTCCGGTCTCGAGGCGCTGCTCGACGGCTCCGGCCAGGCCTGCGCCGACGGCTACGTGGCGACGTGGAACGACACCGACAGCCTCTGGCAGTGCGTCGCCCCCGCGGTGCCGAACCTGAGTGGCTACGCCACGGTCTCCATGCTGCAAGCCGTGGAGATGGACGCGGCCATGGCCCAGAGCGACGCGATGATGGCCCAGAACGACGCGATGATGGCACAGCAGGCGGCGGTGAGCGCCCAGAACACGGCGCAGATGGCCCAGAGCACCGCGGTGAGCGCCCTCAGCACCGCGCAAATGGCCCAGAGCGACGCGCAGACGGCCCAGCAGAGCGCGGTGATGGCCGACATGACCGCGATGGTCGCGCAGTCCGACGCGGCCATGGCCCAGAGCACCGCGATGAGCGCCCTCAGCACCGCGCAGATGGCCCAGAGCGACGCGCAGGGGGCCCAGACCACCGCGCAGATGGCCCAGAGCGAAGCGATGTTGGCCCATACCATGGCGCAGATGGCCGACATCGACGCCACGAGCGCACTGGGCGGGGTGAGCAACCTCGACAGCCGCGTCAACTCGCTCGAGACTGCGGGGGACGCCGACACGCTCGCCGACATCAGCTGCGGTTTCACCGAGACGCTGATGTACAGCCCCGTCCTGCAGCGGTGGGTGTGTGACACGCGCGTGAACGACCTCGTCGCGGAGCTGTATGGCCCGGGTGACCTCGTGAACCGCTTCGGCGGCCTCGAGGCGCTCGTGAGCGACCCGGGCGGCATCTACTTTGACGTCGCGGATCTCCAGAACACCTTCGGTGCGCTTCCGGCCGACCTGACCAACGGCTCCAACTGCAACGACGGCGACGTGCTGAGCTGGAACAGCGGCGTGGGCGTGTGGGAGTGCAGCGCGCCCGCGGGCGGCGGGGGTGGCGGCAGTGTCACCACCGTCTTCGGGGCCATGGGGGAGTCCGTGTCCGGCATCCCGTACGCGTTCATCGGGATCCCCGCGCGCGTGACCGTGGGCTCGGGGCAGCGCGTGACGACCCAGGCGAACGTGACCGCCCACAGCGGAAACGTCGTGGAGTCCGTGTTCATCGCGGCGTGCTACCGTGTGGTGCCGAGCGGCGCGATCGCGCTGTTCAGCCAGGAGCACGGGATCGTGGCGCGGGACAACTGGTCCGAGAACGGCGCGGCGTCCGGGTCCATGACGCCGAGCGCGGGCGTGTACGATGTCGGCGCGTGCGCGTCGACCACGGGCACGGGCATCATCGTCTCGGCGCTGGACGGCTGGGTCACCGTCAGCGATCAGTGATCCGTTGAGCCGGGAACCGCCGTTCCTCACGACCCCGGTCGCCATCCTCCTCGCGGGGGTGGCAATCGGGGTCGGGCTCTACGCGGGCCCCCGGGCACCGGGGCACGCGGAACTGCCACCCGGGGCGGCGCCGCAGGAGGTGCCCACCGCGCCACGCACGTTGCCGGGCCCCGATGGCCGGCCGGCGCCGGTGCGTCGTGTCGATCCCGCGACCGTCCAGCAGGCGGCGGGCGACGCTGTCCAAGCCACCTTGGCGGCGCAGCGTGCGGCCCTCGTGGCGGCCTGCTGGGCGCCGGTGGTCGGCAGCGTGCCGCCCGGTGCGACGGCGTCGTGGACCCTCGATGTCACGTTCAACGCGGCCGGTACGCAGGTCGCGCGCGGTATCCGTGGCGGACGGCTGCCAGGGTTCGCGCCCGGGAAGCCGCCGGTGATCACCCCGGCCATGCGTGCGCTGGCGTCGGTGCACGGCTGCGTGCAGCGCACGTTGCCGCCGTTGTCGATCCCGGCGCCGGGCCGCAACGTACGCGTCGAGTTGGAGTCCTCGCTGCCCTGAGCGCCCGGTCGCGCGCCCCGGATCCGTCGACGCGATAGGAGGGGCGGTCTCGGGAGCACATCGTGGCCGCACAGTACATCTACGTGATGAAGGACCTCCGCAAGGCCTGGCCGGGCGGCAAGGAGGTCCTCAAGGGCATCTGGCTGAGCTTCTACCCGGGTGCCAAGATCGGCGTCCTCGGCGGAAACGGCGCCGGCAAGTCCACCCTCCTTCGCATCATGGCGGGCGTGGACACGGACTTCTCCGGGGAGTCATGGGCCGCCGCGGGCACGCGCATCGGCTACCTGCCGCAGGAGCCGCAGCTCGACGGGGAGAAGACCGTCCGGGAGAACATCGAGCCGGCGGTGGCCGCCACCCGCGCGCTCCTGACCCGCTACGAGGAGGTCTCCAACGCGCTCGGCGACCCCGACGCGGACTTCGACGCGCTGCTCGCCGAGCAGGCGGAGCTGCAGGACAAGATCGACGCCGTCAACGCGTGGGACCTCGACCGGCAGCTGGAGATCGCGATGGACGCGCTGCGGGTCCCGCCCGGCGACGCCCTCGCGAAGCACCTCTCCGGCGGGGAGCGTCGTCGCGTGGCGCTGTGTCGCCTCTTGCTCGAGAAGCCGGACATGCTGCTGCTCGACGAGCCGACGAACCACCTCGACGCGGAGAGCGTGGCGTGGCTCGAGCGGGCGCTCTCCGAGTTCCCCGGGACCGTCGTGGCGATCACCCACGATCGCTACTTCCTCGACAACGTCGCGAAGTGGATCCTGGAGCTCGACCAGGGACGCGGCATCCCGTGGGAGGGGAACTACTCCAGCTGGCTGGAACAGAAGCAGAAGCGGCTGGAACAGGAGGAGAAGGCCTCCAGCGCGCGCCAGAAGACGCTGGAGCGCGAGCTGGACTGGATCCGCATGTCGCCGCGCGCGCGCCAGGCCAAGTCCAAGGCGCGCATCGCGGCCTACGAGCAGCTCCTGGTCGACGAGCCCGAGGAGCGGCGTGGCCGCGCGGAGATCGTGATCCCGCCGGGCCCGCGTCTCGGGGACGTCGTCATCCAGGCCGACGGCCTGCGCAAGGTGTTCGGGGACCGCATCCTCTTCGAGGACGTGGCGTTCAACCTGCCGCGCGGCGGCATCGTCGGCGTGATCGGGCCGAACGGCGCCGGCAAGTCGACGCTGTTCCGCATGATCACCGGCGCGGAGACGTCCGACGGCGGTGCCTTGCGGCTCGGCGACACGGTGAAGCTCGGCCACGTCGAGCGGATCCGCGACTTCGACCCCAACAAGACCGTCTACGACGTGATCAGCGGCGGGCGGGACGTGATCCGCGTCGGGTCGCGGGAGATCCACGCGCGCGCCTACTGCGGGGCGTTCAACTTCAAGGGCACCGAGCAGCAGCAGAAGGTGGGCACCCTCTCGGGCGGCGAGCGCAACCGGCTCCAGCTCGCGACGATGTTGCAGAGCGGCGGCAACGTGATCCTGCTCGACGAGCCGACCAACGATCTCGATGTCGACACGCTCCGCGCGCTCGAGGACGCGCTCCTGGCCTTCGGCGGCTGCGCGGTCGTCACGAGCCACGATCGTTGGTTCCTCGACCGCATCGCGACCCACATCCTGGCGTTCGAGGGAGACTCCCGGGTGGTGTGGTTCGAGGGCAACTACGAGGACTACGAGAAGGACCGCAAGCGTCGCCTCGGCCAGGCGGCGGACACGCCCACGCGCATCAAGTACAAGCCGCTCGTCCGCTGAGCGCGCCCGCATGGGAAGCACCTTCGGGCGCCACCTACGCGCCACCACCTTCGGCGAGAGCCACGGGCCCGCGCTGGGGGTGGTGCTCGACGGTGTGCCCGCGGGGCTCCTGCTCGATCTGGACGGGGTCGCCGCGGACCTGGCGCGTCGTCGGCCGGGGCAGTCGTCGCTGACCACGCCGCGCGACGAGGCGGACCGGCCGGAGGTGCTGTCCGGCCTCTTCGAGGGCCGCACCACCGGGGCCCCGCTGGCGTTTCTCGTGCGCAACGAGGACGCGGACCCGTCCGCCTACGAAGCGCTGCGCGACGTGTACCGGCCTTCCCATGCCGACTGGACCACGACGTTGCGCTACGGCATCCGGGACTGGCGCGGGGGAGGCCGTGCCAGCGCGCGGGAGACGGTCGGGCGCGTCGCGGCCGGTGCGGTGGCGCGGCAGCTGCTCGCGGGCATCGGCGTCACGGTCGTCGGGTGGGTCGACGCGGTGGGAGACATCGACGCGACCGTGGATTCGTCCCGGGTGACGCGCGCGGACGTCGAGGCGCATCCGACGCGTTGCCCGGACCCTGCGGCGGCCGAGGCGATGGCGACGTGCATCCGCGCCGTGCGTGCCGAGGGAGACACCGTCGGGGGGATCGTCGGCGCGGTGGCGCGCGGCGTGCCCGGTGGACTCGGGGAGCCGGTGGCCGACAAGCTCGAGGCGGCGTTGGCGGGGGCGATGCTGTCGCTGCCGGCCTCGCGGGGCTTCGAGATCGGCAGCGGCTTCCGGGCGGCGCGCATGCGCGGGAGCGTCCACAACGACGCGATGGAACTTCGGGACGGCCGCGTGCGCACCCGCACCAACCACGCCGGCGGCGTGCTCGGCGGCATGTCGACGGGCGAGGACATCGTGCTGCGCGTCGCGTTCAAGCCCGTCGCGACGCTGCGGCGTGCCCAGGACACCGTGGACGTGCGCGGCGCGCCCGCGGTGGTGGAGGCGCGCGGTCGCCACGACCCGTGCGTGGTCCCGCGCGCGGTGCCGATGGTCGAGGCGATGTTCGCCCTGGTGCTGGCGGATGCCTGGCTCGGCGCCCGCCTCGCCCGGGTCGCGTGGCCTACTTGAAGTAGTAGCGGACCGCGCCGCCGCCGCCGATCTGGAAGGCGGAGCCGTAGTAGTCGACGTAGCCGCCGCCATCGACCCAGTAGGTCGGGCGGATGTCGGTCGTGATCTCGACGGGGAAGTCGGTGAAGTGCAGGCCGAGCTCGACCACGCCGGACACGCCGACGGTGCTGCCGTACCCCCACGAGTAGAGGCCGCCGCCGCCGCCGACGCCCCAGAACACCTTGCCCACGTTCGGGATGTCGGTGATCGGCTTCTCGACGACGAGGTCCGCGCTGACGCCGAAGCCCCAGCCGGTGCCGAGGAAGGCCTGCACGGCCTTGTTCTCTCCGAGGTAGCGCTTGACGGTCAGGCCGGAGCTGAACGCGGTGCTGCCGAAGCCGCCGCCGGTGGTCAGGTCCGTGCCGATGTCGGCCGCAGCCGCGGGCGTCGCGAGGATCGAGAGGGCGGCGACCAGGGACAGGCTTCGGGTGAGGTGCATCGGTCTCTCCGGGGTGTACCTGCCGCGATTATCCAGTCGTGAGGCCGCGTGCTTGCGCCTCGTCCGGCGGCACCCACGCGATGCACGTCACCGGACAGGCGTCGATGGCGTCCTGCACGAGGTCCATGGGGCCGTCCTGCACGCGGGGAATCGCCGTGCCCTCGTCGGGCAGATGGAACACGTGGTCGGTGTGTTCGACGCAGGTGCCGCAGGAGATGCAGGCGACGGGGTCGACGGTGAGCACGTGCCCGGCGGCCTTCGCGCGCGACGAGTCGTTGTCGAGGGGGCCGAGGTACGGCGTTCCGTCCGCGGCGCGCTGAAGGCCGGGCCCCGACAGTCCCTCGAGCGGGCGTCCGGCCGCGCGGGCGCGGGCCCGGTACGCCTCCGGGGTGGTGGAGGCCGTGTCGGCGTGCAGCACCGCGGGTGGAGTCCCGGACGCTGCGGCTTCCGCCGCGACGGCGGGCGCTGGCGGCGGGGATGGGGCGTGCGTCGCGCGGTCGGCGGTCTGCGGTGGCCGCGGAACGAGCGGTCCCGCGGACGGCTCCGGCGGACGCAGCGTCTCGCGAAGCTCCGTCCGCAGGTGTCCCAGGCGTGCGCGCAGGCGACCGAGCACGGCGTCTAGGTCATCACGAGGCGCGCGACCGGCGTGCCGCCCACGAAGTGCTCGGACACGATGGTCTCCACGTCGTCGAGGGTCACGCCGCCGTACCAGGTCCCCTCGGGGTACACGACCATCGTGACGCCGCGCGCGCACGGCCCCAGGCAGCCCGACGACGTCACCTTCGCGGTGCCGTGCAGCCCGTGGCGCTCGAGCGCCGCCTTGAAGGCCGCGACGAGCTCGGGGCTGCCCTTGGCCGCGCAACACCCCTTGGGGTTCTCGGGCGGGCGGACGTTCGTACAGACGAAGGCGTGGTGCGTGTAGGCCGGCATGAGCGCTAGGGTAGCGCGCGATCCATCACGGTGGCGAGGCGCTCCGTGAAACCGGCCACGTCCTCGACGGTCCCCTCGGCCACGCGCGCGTAGTCGAGCAGGAGCCGGGCGAGCGGCTCGGCCTGATCGGACCGGCCGGCGGCGTGGGCCTCCACGAGACGTCGCACGAGGGCGTGCTCGGGGTTGACCTCGAGGACCCGGTTGGCCCGCGGCGCGTCCTGGCGGCTCGCGCGAAGGATGCGCTCCATGTTGGCGCTCACGCCCCAGTCGGCGTCGACGAGCACCGCGGGGCTCGTCGTCAGGCGCTTGCTCGCGCGGACCTCGGACACCTGCCCGCCGAGCTTCTCACCGAGCCACTTCGTGAAGGGCTCGGCCTGCTTGCGCGCCTCGTCCGCGACGGGATCCTCCTCGTCCGGCGTCTCGCCGCGCGCGACGCTCTTGAGCGGCACGCCCTCGTAGGAATCGAGGTGCATCACGACCCATTCGTCGACGGGGTCGGAGAGCAGGATGACCTCCCACCCCTTCTTCGCGAAGCGCTCGAGCTGCGGGCTCAGCTTCATGCGCTCGAGGTCGAGGCCGGTCATGTACCAGATCGCCTCCTGGCCCTCCTTGCGGTTGGCGAGGATGCTCGCGAGGTCGCGCCAGCCCTCGCCGGTCGTCGTGCGGAAGCGCAGGAGCGGCAGCAGCGCGTCCTTCTGCTCGGAGTCCTCGGCCACGCCTTCCTTCAGCGTCGCGCCGAAGGCTTCCCAGAAGGTCGTGTACGCGGCGGCGTCGGCCGTCGAGAGCTCCTTGAGGCGCCGCAGCACGCGCTTCACCACCTGCTTGCGGATCTGCGAGATGACGGGCGTGTTCTGCAGCAGCTCGCGGCTCACGTTGAGCTGCACCTCGGGCGCATCCACCACGCCGCGCACGAAGCGCAGGTAGCGGGGCAGGAACGCCTCGGCCTGCTCGAGCACGAGCACCCGGCGCTGGTAGAGGCGCAGGCCCCGCTTCACCTCGGGGTGGTCGAGGTCGAAGGGGCGCTGGCCGGGCACGAACAGCATCGCCGCGAAGGTGAGGGGTGCCTCGCTGCGGAAGTGCGTCCACGCGAGCGGGTCGCGCCAGTCGCCGAGGGTGGAGGTGTAGAAGCGCTTGTACTCCTCGTCGGTGACGTCCTTCGGGTCGCGCGTCCAGGGCGCTTCGGGCTCGCTCACGCGCTCCGCACCGAGGTGGACGGGCACGTGCACGAACGCGGAGTGCTTCTGCAGGATCTCGCGGAGGCGGTCCTCGTCGAGGAACTCGGTGCATTCCGAGCGCACGTGGAGGATGACGTCCGTGCCGCGTGTCTCGCGCGTCCCGGGGGCGACCTCGAAGGTGCCGGAGCCGTCGGAGCTCCAGCACACCGCCTCGGCGTCGGGCTCCGCGGAGAGGCTCTGGACCTCGACGCGGTGCGCGACCATGAAGCTGCTGTAGAAGCCGACGCCGAACTGCCCGATGAGGTTCTCCGACGCGTTGCCCGCGGCGGCCAGCGCCTTGGCGAACTCCTTGGTGCCGGACTTCGCGATCGTGCCGAGGTGGGTGACGGCCTGTTCGCGCGTCAGCCCGATGCCGTTGTCGGAGATGGTGACGGTGCCGCGGTCCTTGTCGAAGGAGACGGTCACGCTCGGGTCGCCCTCGGCGGCGCGCAGGTCGCTGCGCTGGAGGCCGGCGAAGCGCGCGCGGTCGATGGCGTCGGCGGCGTTGGACACCAGCTCGCGCAGGAAGATCTCGCGGTCGGAGTAGAGGCTGTGGACCACGAGGTCCAGCAGCTGACGGACTTCTGCCTGGAAGGGAAGGGTCTCGGCCATGAACGCACCTCGATGTCGGCCGGAGATAGGGACGGGCGCGCCCATCGTCAAGGCCCCCCGCGCCCGTGACGCTGCCATCGTCGTTCCCGGGGTGTGCGAACATTTTTTTCGCACCGTCGCCCTTGCCGGAGAGGCGACCAGGGGGCTAGGGCGGCCGGCCACATGCTCCCCCTCCTCGCCATCGCCCAGGCCTTCGCGCTCGAGCTCGGCCCGTCGCTCGACGGGACCGTCGCCGTGGGCGCGGAGATCGAGGCGATCGCGCAGGACACGGGCGGCGCGTGGGGCACCTGCACCGACCAGAGCCTCCGCGACGGCGTGCAGCTCCCCGCGCTGCCGTTCTTTTACAGCCGCATCGCACCGAACGACGCCTGGGGCACCTCGACGCTCGTCGACCTCGTCGTGGCGGCCGGGCGCCACATGAGCTGGACGATGCCGCGGGCGTCGCCGTTCGCGGTGGGGGACCTCTCCCGCCGGTTCGGCGGGCCGAGCGTCGGGCACATCTCGCACCGTGGCGGCGTGGACGCCGACATCGGGCTCTACCGCGAGGGTGGCTTCCAGGCGCGCAACCAGTTCCTGGACCTCGCGCCGTCGCAGGTCGACCTCGCCGCGACGTGGGAGCTCATGCGCTTCTTCCTCGACTCGGGCATGGTGGATTTCATCCTGCTCGACCGCGCGCACATCACCCGCATCAAGGCGTTCACGCTGTCCCAGGGCCTGCTCACGCAGGAGGAGTCCGCGCGCGTCTTCCCCGTCGAAGGCTCGCGCGAGGCGTGGCAGTCCACCGGCATCGTCCGTCACGCCGCTCACCACCGCGACCACATGCACGTGCGCGTGCTGTGCGCGGACGGGACACGGGCGGGGTTCTAGCGGTCTGGTTCCTGGGGCGGGGGGCTTTGCCCGCCCCCCGCAACGCCCCCGGGCCCGGCGCGACCGGTCAGCGTGCCGGGCGGTCCTGGCTCGCGACGCTCCAGCCGCAGAGCTTGTAGAGAAGGCGCGCCGCGACGTTGCCGTCCCATTCGGCGTCGCCGATCTCGTTGAGGTCGAAGCCGACGATGCGGCGCCGCGCCGCGAGCTCGCCGAGCAGGATCGTCACGTCGCGGAACGACAGGCCGCCCGGCACCGGCGTGCCCGTGGCGGGGCACCAGCTCGGGTCCATTCCGTCCACGTCGAAGCTCACCCACACGTTCTCCGGCAGGCTCTCGACGATCTCCTCGACCCAGCTGTGCCACGTGCGTCCGCGTGCGAGGCCGTGCGCGAGGTCGCGGTCGAAGAAGGTGCGGATGCGCGTGGGGTTCGCCTCGATGAACGCCAGCTCCGCGGCGCCGACGTCGCGGATTCCGACCTGCACGAGCTTCGACACGTCCGGCAGGCGCGTCACCACGTTGTGCATGATGCTCGCGTGGCTCCACGTGAAGCCCTCGTAGGCGTCGCGGAGGTCGGCGTGGGCGTCGAGGTGCAGCACGCCGAGGCCGGGGTGGCGCGCCGCGGCGGCGTCGATGGCGCCGAACGGCACGGAGTGGTCGCCGCCGACGATCCCGGGGATGCGGCCGAGTGCGAGGATCGCCTCGGTCCTCGCGCGCACGTGTCCGTTCACGCGCCAGCCCAGGGCGTTCACGCGGGCGGCGGCGTCGGGGTTTCCGCCCCCGCTCTCGATCACCGACTGCGCGTCGGGCTCGGCGGCGTCATCCCACGCGAGGAGGTCGGGATCCTCGTCGAGACCGAGGATTCCGTGCTTCCATGCGGGGCCGACGTCGAGGTCGTGGAGGTCGACCTGGAGGCTGGCCTCACGCAGCCGCGCGGGGCCGTTGCGGGTGCCGCGGCGGTAGCTGGTCGTCGCCTGCCAGGGCACGGGGAGCACGTGCACGCGGGCGTTCTCGTTGATCTCGGGCAGGCCGTAGAGGCCGTCGCCGGTGGCGGGTGCGTCGGGGTCGAAGGACATGCCGGGCGACTAACGGACGGGGGGGCGTTGCGGGGGGGATGTCCCCCCCGCCTCACGAAGCGCCCTCGAGGGAATCCACGTCACGCAGGGAGGGTGCGCGCCAGGCCGCGATCGCCACGACGCACAGCGAGCCCAGCCCGCCGAGGACCACGGCCGGAACGGCGCCGAGCCAGGCGGCCGACAGCCCGCTTTCCAGTTCCCCGATCTCGTTGCTCACGCCGACGAACAGGAGGTTCAACGCGCTGACGCGCCCGCGCATCGCGTCGGGGGTGTGGACCTGCACGAGTGTCTGTCGGATCACGACGCTCACCTCGTCGGCGATGCCGGTCACGAGCAGGAATCCGACCGAGAGCGCGAAGGAGCGCGACAGGCCGAACCCGATGGTCGCGAGGCCGAACAGCGCCACGGCCGCCAGCAGCGTGCGTCCGGCGCGCCGTCGTACCGGATGGACCGCCAGCCACGCCGCCGTGATGGCCGCTCCGACCGCGGGCGCCGCGCGCAGGATGCCGAGTCCGGTGGGGCCGACCCCGAGGATGTCCCGTGCGTAGATCGGCAGCAGCGCCACGGCACCGCCGAGCAGCACCGCGAACAGGTCGAGCGTGATGGCGCCGAGCAGCACCGGGCGGCTGCGCACGTAGTGCAGCCCCTCAAACGTCTCCGCGAGACGACGTGGCGGGCCGCCCGCGCCCCGGATGGACGGCAGCCCGAGCTGGAGCGCGAAGGAGACCCCGAGCAGCACGGCCGCGAGGGCGTAGACGGCCGTCGCGCCGCCCGCCGCGTACACGAGGCCGCCCACCGCCGGGCCCGCCACCGAGCCCACCTGGTAGGTGCTCGAGGAGAGCGCCACCGCGCTCGGCAGGGCCTCGGTCGACACCAGCCGGGGAAGGAGCGCGGCGCCGGCCGGTCCGGCGAAGGCCCGCGCCGCGGAGAGCGGGACGAGCACGGCGTACAGCGTGACGGTCCCCACCGTCGGGAGGCCCCGCCACGCGATGAGCAGCAGACCGAGCGCACAGGCGGCCCACGTCGCGCTGCAGGCGCGCAGGATGGCGGCGCGATCGCCCCGGTCCGCGACGCTGCCCGTGAGCGGCCACAGCAGCAGCACCGGGAGGAACTGCACGAGTCCGACCAGGCCGAGATCGAGGGCGCGTCCGGTCGCGTCGTACACCTGCCAGCCGACGGCGACCGACATCATTTGCAGTGCGAGCACGCCGCAGATCCGCGCGCTGAGCAGGAGCCGGTAGTCCCGGTGGGCGAGGGCGGCGCGGGCGGACATGCGCGGGGCCTATCGCACGCCGGTGCGGGTGCGGCGGAATAGCGTCGGCGTCATGGGTCGCACCATCCTGTTGCTCGTCGTGTCCAACGTGTTCATGACCTTCGCGTGGTACGCGCACCTGCGTGACCTGCGCGACAAGGCCCTCTGGGTCGCGATCCTCGCGTCATGGGGCGTGGCGTTCTTCGAGTACTGCCTGCAGGTGCCCGCCAATCGCATGGGCTACGGCACCCTGAACCTCCAGCAGCTCAAGATCCTGCAGGAGATCCTGAGCCTGGCGGTGTTCGGGGTGTTCGCCGTCGCGTACATGGGCGAGCGGCTGAGCTGGAACTACGTCGGCGCCGGCGTCTGCATGCTCGGCGCC
>JACCDP010237315.1_pt1 | contig 12219 bp, 16 predicted proteins | sample 7445841 | NCBI WGS metagenome assembly JACCDP01 (sample SAMN15323441, study PRJNA562643) | freshwater metagenome | isolation source: river surface water | place: USA:Blue River Watershed | collected 2017-08-17
TCACCAAACTGGCTCACTCGCCTCGTAGTGTTCGTGGTAATTTCGTTTGCAGCTTCAACCGACTCGAGACACTTGCGGGTGCACCCCGGAGCGTTGATGGTTTTTTCTCGTGCACCGACAACCTGCTCACATCACTAGAACATGCCCCCAACAGTGTTGGTAATGACTTCTCTTGCTTCAACAATCCACTTGAAACACTAGAAGGCTTGCCGGATGTAACCAGAACCCTACGTCTCTCCTACAGCCCCACATTACCCCTGCTGCGTTGTTTGTTGGCAAAGAAAGTTGAATTTCTTCCCACTCTTGGTGACAAAACAATTGAAGCAATTTTGCACCGCTATGCAGGTCAAGGGGAAGCCGGTGCCTTTGCCTGCGGCGCAGAATTGGCCTCAGCTGGATACAAGGAGAACGCAAAGTGGTAGACAAAAAACAAATAAGGCAATTGTTGAAAGACAATTTCGCCTGGAATGGAACAGTGAGCATCAATGACAATGGATTGGTCAGTTGCACAGGAAGTGTAAGTATGCGCAAGAAATTGCGTGTTCTACCGGTAAAATTCTCTCATGTTGATGGCAATTTCTTTTGCCAATACAACGAATTGACCACACTAGAAGGCTCTCCTGCAACTGTTGGCGGCGATTTCTTATGCAACACCAGCCGCAACCTCACCACACTCAAAGGTGCACCCAAAAGGGTTGATGGTCAGTTCAGGTGCGATTACAGTCCAATAACCACACTGGAAGGGGCACCCACCTATGTTGGCCGTGGTTTCTGGTGCTATGGTACTAGAATTACCACACTGGAACACTCACCCGCCACTGTTGTTGGCGATTTCTGGTGCTATGGAGCCCTATTAGAAACACTCCGAGGTGCACCCACATCCGTTAGTGGAGATTTCTGTTGCAACAACAATCAGCTGACTTCACTTGCTCACGCACCCACCTCGGTTGGTAAGAATTTCTGGTGCAACAACAACCGGCTCACTTCACTTGATCATGCACCTGCCTCTGTTGGTGATGCTTTTCACTGTGAAAACAATCCGCTTGAAACACTTGAGGGGCTGCCACCAAAAATGACCTCATTGAAGATCAGCTACAGCCCCAATCTCCCACTGTTGAGAGCATTGGGTGCCCAATCAATACAGTTTGATCCACCATTGCGTGACCCCACACTGGGAGAGATATTGAGTCGTTACGCAGGTCAAGGAGAAGCTGGTGCTTTCCCTTGTGGTGCTGAATTGGCCACTGCTGGCTTCAAGGAAAACGCACGATGGTAGACAAAAAACAAATAATGCGATTGGCAGGTGAGTATTTTGCTATGTTGGGAGATGTGAGCATAGATGATGCAGGCATGGTCAGTTGCACCGGCGAGGCCTGGACTTACGGACTATTTGCAAAAATGCCTGTGAAATTCAAAAGTGTGGGAGGCAGCTTCAGGATCTCTGGTAACTTCCTACTCACAAGTCTTGAGGGAGTACCCACCCGTGTTGACGGGGCCTTTGGGTGCACAGGTGCTGTCAATCTGACCTCTCTCAAGGGTGCGCCAGCCACTGTTGGTGGAGATTTCAATTGTTCTGGAAATGACAATCTTGTGAGCCTAGTGGGGGCACCCGAAGTTGTCCCTGGAGATTTTGATTGCCGCACCCTCCCCAAATTGAAGTCACTTGACGGACTGCCTGCTAAGATTGGCGGCAAGCTGAAGGTTACCTACTACCGGAAATTGCCTTTGTTGAGAAGTTTGGTTGCTCAAGGCGGAGTTGAATTAACCAAGATTCTCAGTAGTGGATACCCTTTCTACACAAGCGATGCAGCAAAACAAGTAGAACAAATTTTGAACAAATATGCAGGACAGGGCGAAGCAGGCGCCTTTGAGTGTGGTGCTGAACTTGCAGAAGCTGGATTCAAGGCAAACGCACGATGGTAACAAAAGCTGAAGTGGCACGTATCCTTGCTGATCATTTCTGGATGGTCGGGACTCCGCAATACCGGAGCAGATGGGCTTACGATCCAGATCTCCACAGTGTAGATGTGTGGGGAGATTGCAGGTTGACCTCCAATCTTGAAAAGTTGCCCTTGCGTTTTGGCCGCATCTATGGCGATTTCAATTGTGGAGGGAGAGGTCTCAAAACATTGGTGAATGCTCCTCACACAGTAGATGGCAGCTTTAGGGCACATGAGAACCAACTGTTTGATTTGATGGGAGGACCCAAGAAGGTTGGCGGCGACTATTGGTGTGGCAGCAATAGGCTAGAAAGCCTCAAAGGGTGTCCTAGACAAATCAAGGGGAATTTTTGGGCTCCTGAAAATCAAAACCTACACAGTTTGAAAAACGGTCCCCAACAAGTGTATGGCGAATTGGCTGTGAGCGGTTGCAGTCTCACCAGTTTGAAAGGGCTTCCCGCTCAGATGGGATCAGTGTTGATTGACTACGACCCGCACATGCCGCTGCTCAGTTTGCTGAATGCCAAAGAAATTGCTCTTGAGAGCAAGGCAGGAGCTGATTATACCGACGCTACAGTGGCACAAGTGGCAACTATACTCAACCGTTATGCAGGCCAGGGCGAAGCCGGTGCTTTCGCCTGTGGTGCTGAATTGGCCACAGCGGGATTCAAGGAGAACGCCAGATGGTAAACAAAGACAACATAATGCGGTTATTGAAACGCAATTTCCGAACAACTGGGGAAATAACCATCGACGATGAGGGATTGGTCTCTTGTAAAGGAAATGTAGAGCTGAAACAAGAACTGAAGCACGAGCGGTTGCCTGTGTCGTTTGATAGGATTTATGGTTATTTTTGGTGCTCACACAACCAACTTGAGACTCTTGCGGGTACGCCCCGTTGGGTTCGTGGCAATTTCACTTGCACAAGCAATCAACTCACCACACTTGAAGGGTCACTCAACAGTGTTGGTGGTGATTTCTGGTGCTTCAATAACTCGTCACTTAGATCACTCGAGGGCTTACCAGATATATCCGGAACCTTATTTCTCTCCTACAGCCCCACCTTGCCACTGCTTCGTTGCTTGTTGGCAAAAAAGGTTCAATTCATTCCCAAACTAGAGAACAAACACATTGAAACAATTTTGAACCACTACGCCGGGCAAGGAGAAGCCGGTGCTTTCCTTTGTGGTGCAGAACTGGCCACTGCTGGCTTCAAGGAGAACGCAAGGTGGTAAACAAGCGATCAGTTGATGAACTAGAAAAACAACTTGATCAATACTATATGGTCTCTGGATTGAGCTCCGTCACTGAGGATCTTCACACAGGATTGTTCAACGTCTCAGCCAACAAGGTAACACCACGCAGCAAGAGCAGTCTCCAGTTTCAACTGGGCACGGTGAGAGCAGATTTCAGTTGTATCAACTTGGGATTACGCACTCTTGAAGGATGCCCGCTAGTGGTAACTGGAAATTTTGCATGTCACACCAACAATCTAGTCAGTCTCCGGGGTTGCCCAAGAGGCATAGGAGAACTCAATATAGGTGGTGGGTTCTTCACTTGCGCCTTCAACCAGCTGGAAAATTTTGAACACATGGATCCCAACTTCAAGGGCTATTTTGTGGGCATTGATCAAGGCTTTCCGCAAACACTCACTAGTGTAGCCGGCTTGCCTCCTCATGCACGGTTGATAGAAATCACCTATCAACCTCATTTGCCACTGTTGAGTCTGCTGGAACTAGACAATGTGACCATAAGAGAGCCCAACAACGGCCCAACCATGCACGATATCACAGACATTTTGCAACAATTCCGCGGCCAAGGACAGAGCGCGGCACTAGAGTGTGCAGCAAGGTTGGCATCAGCAGGATACAAGGACAACGCACGATGGTAGACAAAAAAGAAATACTTTGGTTATTGAACCAACATTTTGAAACAACTGGTGAAGTAACCATCAGTGATAAGGGGTTGGTCTCTTGTACAGGTGATGTAGAGCTAAAAAATATGCAAAATTTTCAGAGATTCCCTGTGTCTTTTGAGAGAGTTGATGGTAGTTTCCTGTGCGTCGGTGGCCGACTTACCTCACTTGAAGGTGCACCACAGCGTGTGGGAGGCGATTTTTCTTGTAGCCTAAACAACCTCACGCTGTCACTAGACGGACTGAGCTCTCATATAGAAGGCGTCGTAAGTCTCAACTACTATCCTAGATTACCATTATTGAGAACTTTGGTTGCCAAGAAAGGCGTCATGTTCGTAACCTCCAACCCTTTAATCCCTGCACCACTAAGTGAAGACACACAAAATGTGCAAAAGATTCTCAACCGATACGCAGGCCAGGGCGAAGCTGGCGCCTTTCTCTGTGGTGCGGAATTGGCCACTGCTGGCTACAAGGAAAACGCACGATGGTAGACAAAGATGCGATACGGTACCGGCTGAGGAAATTTTTTGATGTAGGCGGTGTAGTGACCATAGACGACGATGGCCTAGTCAGCTGCCGAGAGGCTAAGCTGCTGGTATCGCATTATCATACCCAACTGCCCGTGCAATTTCACACAGTTGACAACTTTTATGCCTACAACAACCACCTCACCAACCTGGTTGGCGTACCTCAGCACGCTCATGACGTAATTTGCGCCGGCAGCACACTCATCAGTCTTGAAGGCTTACCAACTGATCCCCATAGTATCCGGTATTTGAGTTTCACCTATCGGCCCACACTGCCGCTGCTGCGATGTTTGGTAAGCACAACAGTGGAGCTAGCAAGAGCTCCCAAGGAAGTTGTGACCATCATCGCCAACTACTCTGGACAAGGAGAAGCTGGTGCATTTGAGTGTGGTGCTGAACTGGCCACTGCTGGATTCAAGGAAAACGCCCGATGGTAGACAAAGACGAAATCTTGCGGTTGTTGAAAAAGAACTTCAGCTACGCTGGACCAGTAGACATCAGTGACGATGGTGTGGTCAGCCTTGAGAGAAGTATAGTCAATCTCAACTACAGTTTCCGAACACTTGAAGGTAAGGTTATATCGCGTTTGCCAATTAAATTTGGTGAGGTCAAAGGCAATTTTGAAGTGAGAAGAAGCGGCTTGCGTTCACTGGAAGGCTGTCCACACACTGTTGGAGGAAATTTCCGCTGTGGCCGCAATCCTATCAAAAGTTTCAAGGGAGGACCTACAAAAGTGGACCGAAGCTACCATGCTGACTATTGTCCCAGTTTGCGACGGCTTGACGGAGCTCCGAATGAGATCAACGATGAGTTCTCTGTCTACAATTCAGGAATTTTCAGTTTTGTTGGTGGTCCGCAGAAGATCGGCTTTCTGGATGCCGCATACTGCAACTCACTGTCAAGTCTTGATGGATTGGCTGAACAAGTGAACCACATAAGTATCTCCTATAACAGACACTTGCCTCTATTGCGCTTGTTGAATGCCAACAAATTAAATTTTGTTCCCTACGACGGGGTCAGTAAAGAAGTGTATGAGATAATAGAACCTTACGTAGGCCAAGGAGAAGCTGGCGCGTTTGAGTGCGGTGCGCAATTGGCCTCAGCTGGCTACAAGGAAAACGCACGATGGTAGACAAAAATATAATAATGCGGTTATTGAAGTCAACTACTCCAATACCCACAATGTGGCTATTGAAAAAGTACTTCACTACAACTGGTACAATAACCATTGACGATAGAGGACTGGTCTCTTGCACAGGTGATGTAGTTTTAAAAATAGACATGAAGCATGAGAGGTTGCCTGTGTCTTTTGACAAGGTTGATGGTTACTTTTGGTGCAACGAAAATAAGCTTACCACACTCGAGGGGGCGCCCCAGAGTGTCGGTCGCAAGTTTTGGTGTAGCAACAATCAGCTCACTTCACTTGAACACTGTCCCCAGATTGTAGGTGGTGATTTCGATTGCTACAACAACCGACTCACCACACTAGAACACTCTCCCCAGAGTGTTGTTGGTGGTTTCAAATGCTACAGCAACCAACTGACCACACTAGAAGGGGCACCCAAGAGTGTTGGCGGCGATTTCAGTTGCTACAACAACCAACTCACCACACTGGAACACTCTCCCCAGCGTGTAGGTGGTCATTTCTCATGTGATGGCAACAGACTCACCACACTGGAACATGCCCCCAAGAGTGTTGGTACGAATTTTTATTGCAGTAAGAACAAGCTTACCACACTTGAAGGTTTGCCGGTTGTACAAGGAGAATTGATGCTCTCCTACAGCCCCACATTACCACTGCTGCGTTGCTTGTTGGCGCAAAAAGTTGAATTCTATCCCGAATTACGGGACAAAACCGTTGAAACTATTTTGAACCAATACGCAGGTCAAGGCCAAGCAGGTGCTTTTGCCTGTGGTGCCGAACTGGCCACAGCTGGCTACAAGGAAAACGCACAATGGTAGACAAGAAAGCGATTCTCAAGGCACTAGAAGAAAACTTTCACACAAGAGGCACTGTCACTATAGACGATCGCGGGCAGGTGTCCTGTGAAGGAACTGTCTCTTTCAAAAGTAAAGTGAGCAGGTTTCCTGTACAATTTGAGAAAGTAACCAACGGTTTTGACTGCGGCTTCTCGCCAGGGTTGACTTCACTGGAAGGTGCTCCCAGGGAGGTCGGTGGCACCTTTTACTGTGCAAACACCGGGCTCACATCACTAGCGGGGGCACCAAAGAAGGTTGGTGATTTTGTTTGCAGAAACAACCTCCACCTGCGATCTCTCGAAGGTGCTCCTGAAACTGTGGAGGGTAATTTTGTATGCGACAACAACCATCTGTTGACTACACTTGAAGGTGGTCCCAAACAGGTTCTTGGCACTGTGCGCTGTTTTGGCAATGCCCGGCTAGTTTCACTTTTGGGTGCTCCCACAACTGTGGGCGGGGATTTCTGGTGTCATGACAACCCCAAACTGCGGTCACTGGAGGGATTACCATCTATACCAGGCATCTTGTATCTTACCTACAAGCAGAAGCTTCCGTTACTGCGGTGTTTGTTGGCACAACAAGTGGTGTTCTATCCCCGAAAACAAGTGAGTAAACCAGTTCAAACCATTGTCAATCGCTACGCAGGCCAAGGAGAAGCTGGCGCCTTCTCTTGCGGCACAGAATTGGCCACAGCTGGCTACAAGGAAAACGCACGATGGTAGCTTGACACATCGCATGTGTTGTGTTATCAATACACTAGCTCATACCTGGACCAACAAATGAAATTTACCTTGATCAGCGACCTCCATGTGGATCTACACAGTTGGCAGTGGAGTCTACTTGACGAGTGTGATCCATCCATTCCCATGGTGGTAGCCGGTGACATCAGCAATGACGTTATGCAGTCCAGCACTTGGCTGGCAGAACTGCGACGTCGCTTTCCGCGGGTGCTGTGGACAGCTGGAAACCATGACTACTATAATCTAGGGTTTCACCGCACACGCCTAGCCTCGGAGTTTGAACAACAGTGGCCCTATCCCAGTGACGTAAGTGAGATTGATCAACACTACACCCGTTGGTGCGACAATCAAGACATTGTGTATCTTGACAGCAGCAGTGTGGAAATGGACGGTGTGCTGTTCCTGGGTGCCACAGGTTGGCACGATTTCAATGCGCCAGGTTTCACTCGTGATCAACAGATTGACGGCTGGGCCAACAGCATGAGAGATGCACAACACATTCATTGGAGCCGATTTGGCAATGAAGATTGGGAAAGTGTGCTGCTCACTGCCCAATTGCAAGCCGAATACATTCGTGACACAGTGGGTGCAGACAGTCAGCCCAAGGTAGTAGTCACTCATCATCTACCTCATGTGGATCTCTGCAGGTTTACCACCAATCCGGTATGGAACTTACTCAATGGCAGCTTTGTAAACACATTGCTCAGCGATTGTGCCAACAGCAGTGTGCGAGTTTGGTGCTACGGACACACCCACTTTCGTGGTGACAGAGAAATCGATGGTGTGCGCTACATCAACAATGCCAGAGGTTATCCCAATGAAAATCCCGGTTGGCAACCTATCACGGTGGAAATTGAAATCTAAACGCAGAGAACCAACTCTCCGCCGACGAAACTGCATCTTACTGGGCAACCTGCTCAAGGAAACCTTGGGCGGCAACTTGTGGCACATATATACCTATTGGCATGTTGTTCGAACGATCGATCCTCTCAACCGAATATGGGACTCGGACAGTTCAGTAGGAAAACACTATCACACCTTTTGGTGGGCCGATCAATGTATTGACATTCCCATGGATTGGTATTGGCGTGAGATTGAAACTTGGGAGCTGCTCAGCTTGCGTGCAGAACTGGTTTTGCGAGCAACACCAACAGTTGACATTGGCACTACAAACTAGTAGACTCGTTGCAATGAATCCCTACAGCAAACACGAAAATCTTAGGATGTTGGTTCGAGTCCAGCCATCAACGAAAGTTGATGTAGCCGAATGGTTTAGGCAAAGATTCCTTGTGGATTCAGCAAGAAGACAGGTTTCAGCAACACTCCAAGGATAACGTGAGAGATGAGCAGTCTCAAACTAGGACGTTCAAACCGTCCGGGCCTGTCTGATGAGAACAGTTTCAAGCTGCAAGTGACTATCGAAAATGCCATAGAAAACGCATTGCGAGAAGAGTTGGGATCAACTATCATTGTGTATGCCAGCGCCGGCCTGGACGTAGCACGTGGCATATGGACGGTGAGAATACTGGTAGACGAGAGGTTTTATCGTCTCGAACTTGACCAAAGCTTAGAAGATTGGTGGCCACTAGAAAGTTTGATAACAGAAATAAAATTGACCGTTGACAACTGAGGCAAACACACTTATATATAGAGCAAGGGTTGAATACAGCAAACACAGCTTTTCCAAATGGCGCAAAAACTCAACCTGCCAAAGAAGGATCCATTCAGCACTCTTTGTTATGGAAAAACAAAGGATCCTGCTACTACACTACAAGCCTATCTACCAAAGGATGAATCCAGCAACTTTTATCATTGAAACGATTGAGGGGTTCCGGAACCCCATAGATCATGGTGCTTGACCTCAATCAAGATCGAGTGTGAGCGATTCACAATAGTGCTGGTAGAATATCAGCTAGAGTGGGCGGCAAACAGTTGGGTAAGCCACTCGATAAACAAAAAGCCCTTGCCCCTTCATCCTGTTGTTTCCTGCTCAATGGGCAGAAACGTCAAGTTTATGCTAGAAGTGCATGATAAATAACGTCATGCGAGATTTTATCAAACTAGTTGAGCAAGCTCAGCAGAGCGGTGATCCAATCAACCGCTCTGCTTTTTTATATCTTCCTCCCACAGGAGACAAGGCCAGTTTTGCCCAGTGCGGCAGTTGTGGCATGTTCATTCCCGACAAAAATAGATGTTGGCTGTTTGGGCCCAAGGATCGTGTGGTGGCCAACGCCAGTTGTGGCATGTATATACAAGGCGAACCCAGCAGTGACCAAGAACCACAAAGTAAGGTCACTCCACAAGATGCTGGCTACAATCTCGGTCAAGTGAGATGTGAAAATTGTCGTTGGCTATCGGGCAAAAAGTGTGCTCTATTTGAAATGCTCAACCGGCAAATGCCAGAAATTTTTGATCTAGATGAGAAGGTTGACGAGTATGGCTGCTGCAATGCCTGGCAAAGCCTGTAGTTGACATAAGTCAACTTCTGCCTTATATCTGTTCTACACAAGAATCAATACAGCACTATCTTTTTCAACTGATTCTGAAAGGAACACTCCATGAACACCTTTTCCTCTGCTGTGGCACAGAGCTACAGCGCAGACATCAACAGCAGCACACCTGCAACCACTGCCAATGGCGCTGCCACATTGGCCACAAGCGGTGATCAACTAGTTGATCTCTTTTTTGTAATTGGCAGCAGCCGCAAACAGGATATTTCACAAAAGTTTCTCTCAGCACTGAGTGCTGATCCGGAGCTGACCACTCGTATGCTGTTCTGGGCACGCGATGTGCGAGGCGGTGCTGGCGAACGTGATACCTTCCGCAAACTATTGCAGAGTTTGGCCACAATCAATCCAGAAATGATCAAGCGTGTGGTTGACCTCGTTCCTGAGTATGGTCGCTGGGACGATCTAGAGTGTCTCATGGGCACAGCCGCAGAAGATGATGCGCTGCGAGTGTGGGCCAGTGCCATCCATCGTGGCGACGCTTTGGCTTGCAAGTGGGCGCCTCGTCAAGGTCCACTGGCCAACCTGCTGCGGAAAAAAATGGTCGTAGCCACTCCCAAACAATATCGACAGATGGTTGTCAACAGTGGTCGCAGTGTGGAGCAACACATGTGCGCCCGGCAGTGGCACAACATCCACTATCAGCATGTGCCCAGCTTGGCCAGTGCTAGATATCAAAAAGCGTTCACCAATAACGACCCAGCTCGCTATCGCGAGTGGCGAGATGGTCTCAGCACTGGCGCCACCAAAGTAAACGCAGGTGCAGTATATCCCTATGATGTAGTCAAGAGTGTCTACACGGGAGATCCACAAGTGGCAGCCGCTCAATGGGAGGCTTTGCCCAACTACCTCACTGATGACGCCAGCATTCTGCCATTGGTTGACACCAGCAGCAGCATGACCACCCCAGTTGGCGGCGCACGCGGTCTCACCTGCCTGGACGTTGCAGTGAGCTTGGGTCTCTACATTGCTGACCGTCAAAAGGGGCCTTTCCGTGACATGTTCCTCAATTTCGACAGCAACAGCCGGATCCACCACCTCAAGGGTGACTTCCTGACCAAGCTGACCACACTCCGTGGCTGCCAGTGGGGTGGCAGCACCAACATTGAGAGTGCCTTCCGTGAAATCCTCCGGGTAGCAGTGCTGGGCAATGTGCTGCCCAAGGATATGCCTCGCTATCTGCTGGTTCTCACGGACATGGGCTTTGATCCGCGCCATCAGCAAGCTGAGCAAACTGCCTTTGACATGGCAAAGGAAATCTACACTCGTCACGGCTATGCACTGCCCACAATTGTTTGGTGGAATCTGTCACATCGCCCTGGAGGCTATGGCGGAGACAGGAACACGCCTGCGGGTGCCCGTGAAAATGGCACTGCACTGATCAGTGGGTTCAGCCCCAGCATCATGAAGAGCGTGCTGGCCAAGGGCACTGTTAATCCCTATGACATCATGCTGGAGACCATCATGAGCCCACGCTATGATCCTGTAGGCAATGCCATCGTGGGCACTGCCTCAGCATGACAGCTTTGCCCTACAGAGTCTATCTCGGGGACAATGTGGAGTCACTAAAATCTCACGTGGCTGATCACAGTGTTGATCTCACTGTGACCAGTCCTCCTTATGATCAAATCCGAGACTACAAAGGACACGGCTGGAACTTTGACGCCCTACTTGAACAGCTCACAAGGGTGACCAAACCCGGAGGAGTGTGCATGTGGAATGTGGCCGATCAAACAGTAAAAGGCAGTGAGACTGGCACCAGCTTTCGTCAAGCTCTCAAGTTTCTGGATGCTGGCTGGTCGCTCCATGACACCATGATCTATGAAAAGGGCAACTTCAGCAATCCCAGCAGCAACAGGTATCACCAGCTGCATGAGTACATGTTTGTGTTCAGTAGAGGTGCGCCCAAAACATTCAATCCCATCAAAGACAAGCCCACAACTGGCATGAATACAGCTGATCATGCACGCCTCAGCACCTTTGGTAAAAACACTGTGCGCGGCAAAGATGGAGAGATGAAGCCGCGTGGCCAGCGTCGTGAGTATGCTGAGTATGGCATGCGTGGCAACATTTGGCGCATGAAAACAGCTGGTCAAGAGCGGCCCTGTCACGCTATCGCTCATCCTGCCAAGATGCCCACTGCCATGGCACACGATCACATCATCAGCTGGAGCAATCCAGGCGATGTGGTACTAGATCCATTCTCTGGCAGTGGCACTACAGGCATCGAAGCTCTCAAATTGGGTAGACAGTTCTTGGGTATGGAAATAGCCCAAGAATACTTTGAGATGATGGAAAAAGAGCTGCGTGATCTAGTTGCACTCAATCAATTGATCTCGCCGCCTGTTGCAAACCCTAGCAAAATCATCTAAAATAAATATGGTAGTAGAGTTGGCCAATTGGTGACTCTACCAAGAAATCTTGCTTATCAAAAGGAGAATAGATATGGCCATTATAGGCATAGACCTGGGAACCGGGAATAGTTGTACGGCTGTTATGGAAAACGGGCAGCCACGAATAATCGAAAACGCAGAAGGTGCTCGCACCACACCCAGTATTCTGGGTTTTACCGCAAATGAAGTTCTTGTAGGACAAACAGCCAAGCGTCAA
>JACCDP010150118.1_pt1 | contig 12217 bp, 9 predicted proteins | sample 7445841 | NCBI WGS metagenome assembly JACCDP01 (sample SAMN15323441, study PRJNA562643) | freshwater metagenome | isolation source: river surface water | place: USA:Blue River Watershed | collected 2017-08-17
GGAAAATGACATGTCCCTCAAAGGCAAAGTCGCGTTCGTTACTGGCGCTGCAAGCGGTATCGGTCGCCAGGCTGCCCTCACCCTCGCACAAAAAGGCGCAGCTGTCGTGATTGCGGACCTGAATCAATCCGCTGCAGACGCTGTCGCGACACAAATTATTGAAGCAGGCGGCAAGGCGATGGGTGTCGTGATGGACGTGACCGACGAAGCAGCTGTGACCGCCGGTGTTGATCAGACGGTGAAACAGTTCGGCAGCATTGATGTACTCGTCGCAAACGCTGGCATACAAATTGTCCATCCCGTTGAGGATTTTCCTTACGCCGAATGGAAGAAAGTCGTGTCGATTCACTTAGACGGATCCTTTTTAACCACTAAAGCAGCGCTCAAGCATATGTATGCGGCTGGACGCGGTGGTTCGATCATTTACATGGGCTCGGTGCACTCACACGAGGCCTCTCGCTTGAAGTCAGCCTATGTGGCTGCCAAGCATGGCATCTTGGGTCTCGCTCGAGTCGTTGCCAAAGAAGGTGGGCCTAAGGGTGTACGTGCAAACGTGGTCTGCCCAGGCTTTGTGCGCACACCCCTTGTCGAAAAACAGATCCCAGAGCAAGCTGCAGCTTTCAACATCAGCGAAGCCGAAGTGATTAAAAACATCATGTTGAAAGACACGGTCGACGGCGAATTCACAACAACCGAAGACGTGGCAAACGTCATCGCCTTTCTAGCGGGCTTTGAGAGCAATGCACTCACCGGCCAGTCTGTGGTTGTGAGCCACGGCTGGAGCATGCACTAAGCCTAGAAAACGTTATGCGCCGAGGCGTCTGAACACAAGCTTATCTTCAGTTGAGACGTCTGGGGCGAACGCGTAACCCTCTGCATCAAACTTCTTAAGCCCATCAGGCTTTGTGATGCGGTTTTCAATCGCAAAACGCGCCATCAGTCCACGCGCGCGCTTTGCATGAAAACTCACCACCTTCCACGTAGCACCCTTCCCGTCTTGAAACAGACACTGAATCACACGCGCCTTGAGCTGCTTCAAATCCACTGATTTGAAATACTCTTCTGAGGCGAGATTCACGATAATCGGAGCCTTGTCTTTTGCAAGGCGCTCGTTGAGATACGGGGCAATCGTCTTGGCCCAGAACTGATACAAGTTAGTGCCGCCTGGGTTATCGAGTTTAGTTCCCATTTCCAGACGATACGGCTGCATTAAGTCTAGCGGCCTGAGTACGCCATACAACCCACTGAGGATCGCAACATGTTCCTGGGCCCACTCCAAGTCCTTTGCCTTCAGTGTTCCCGCCTCTAGGCCCTCATACACATCACCATTGAAGGCCAAGATCGCTTGCCTGGAATTTGCCTGCGTGAAGCTCGGCTTCCATGCTGCGTAACGATCGACATTGAGCTTGGCCAGGGCGGGACTCAAATCCATCAACTCACTAACCTCTGCAGCCGAGCGCGCCTTGAGCACCTTAATTAACGCGGCTGCCTCTTTAACGAATAATGGCTGGGTATGTGTTTGCACACTCAGGGCAGAGTCATAGTCGAGCTTTTTAGCGGGCGATAGGACGAAGAGCATGGCTTGGGTCTCGCTGAATGAATGGAACCAAAGAACTAAGGCCCCTAGTTTACTGGCTGACTGACCAGATTCTGCTAGAATTGTGAGCTTGACCCAGTGCTCGCGGTTAACCAACCGCATCCCGGAGAGGTGGCAGAGTGGTCGAATGTACCTGACTCGAAATCAGGCGTGGGTGCAAATCCACCGTGGGTTCGAATCCCACCCTCTCCGCCAGCACGTCAATGAAGGGGCTTCCCCGGATCTTTCCCACTACCTGGGGAGGGTACCCATCAAACACGATCTCATGCAGGTTTTGTGCAGCGGGGATTCGAACTTATCAAGTAAGTCGAAATAAGCGGTCATCGCGGATTAGCTTGCCATTTGCCTCAAGCGCAGCGATTCCTCGATACAAGGCTTCATGGGTTACCCCAAGCTCTCTTGCGAGTTGTTTGAGAGAGGTCGAGAGCTCGTATCTCCCATTTTTTCCCTCTGTTTGTAAGAGATGAATGATCCGATCTTGAACTCTCTGGAGGGAAAGTCTTTCATTTTGGAGTCGAAGTGCACGCAGCTCGGTGCTTAGCATATGTATCCATCGGCTCGAGAAATTTGGATCAAAACTCAGCGCTTCTTTAATTGCCTGCAACGGTATCTGAACAAAGTCCGTCGGACGCGTTGCCCTAGCGTTGCAGTGGTATCTCATCGACGTCAAACTCCCCTCGCCGATAAAACCCACATGACATCTCTGTAGGCAGCTAACGCCACCACCGTGGCTAACTCGCTCCAACACCACCTCGCCTTGAATTACATAAAACATCCACTTTGGCATGGAGCCAATGCGGAACAGTTGTTCATTGACTAGCACCGATCGGTGTTTGCATAGCGCATGCAGGCTATCTGGCAAGAGGTCGGCAAGCTCTTTAAGGGTGCTTGGATTTGAGATCATATGATCATTATCATATGAGAAAAATGGATTTTAAAAGATACTCATCTTTTTTAAAGAGTTGGGATCAACATGAAAAGTTCAGTCTTAGCGTTTGTATTGCTCATTTGCTCGTCTGCTGCGCTAGCACAAGGTGCAGGTTTTCAGCATTACGGCAATTTCAAGCGAATGATGCATACTGGCGATACAGCTGCTCAGGTTGAATTAGCAGATCTAGATCAATCGGCTGGCACTTGGGGCGTTGGGGCCTTGGCTGGCTTAAAGGGCGAGGTTATCCAAGTAGATGGAAGGATACTAGTAAGTTTTGGAACGGACCCTGAAGGGAAAGTGCAACCTCCATCAAAAACAGATGCGGCCGTGCTTTGGGCCAGCAGCAAGGTGACGCACTGGAAGCAACTTCCAGTGCCGGCCGATCTGAGCCAAGCGGAATTTGAAAAGTTTGTATCTGAGCAGGCCGCAATCAATCAAATCGATCTGAGTCAACAATTTGTGGTTCGTGTCACTGGCGGTTACTCTCATCTCATCTGGCATGTATTGACGGGGGAGAAATCTGACCATCAGGCAGGTGGTCATGGCGGGCACGGTCATGCTGGCGGGCACACGAATGAGCGCTCTGATATGAAGGTTTTCAGAAACCCTACTGCGACGGGCCAGTTGGTTGCGGTATACAGCGGTGAGAAGTTAGAGGGCGTCGTCTCTCATCCGGGTGAGCGCTTCCATGTGCATTACATCGATGATGCAAAAACGGTCTCCGGCCATGTAGACAAATACAATGTTCAGAGAGGGGCAACGCTCTGGCTGCCCGTTCGATAAGGTGTAAACATGTTTGCACTTTTTCGACGAAGCCTTGGCTTGCTTTGTCTAATCCTTAGGGGCCAGTTCCAATCCCTGATAGCATCGAAAGTTTATTTATTTTGACCTCAACAAGTTCGCAGATAGACCCCTGATGGGCGGCCAATAATTCTAAAGAAAGCCCAGTAACTTTAATCCGTTGCTGGGTTTTTTGTTGCCCAAATTTTGAGGTTACATTCACATGGTGATGAATGTTTTTTAATTCTCAATTACCCCTCAAGAGGATTACCGTGAAACAAAAAATGATTAAAAAAATAGTCGCTGCATCTCTTTCAGCCACTCTTGCCTTTGCGCCAATCGTCAGTAACGCCTGTACTAGTTTTTTACTGAAGGCCAATGATGGCGGCTTTGTCTATGGCCGTACCATGGAATTCGGTACGCCGCTTAATTCAAAATTAGCGGTAGTCCCCCGTGGCTACAAAGCATTGGGCGTCGGTGTTGACGGCAAACCCGGTACTGGATTGAACTGGTCCACAAAATATGCCGTTGTTGGGATGAATGCGCTCGGTTTGCCGGTGCTCGTGGATGGTATAAACGAAAAAGGCTTGGTTGGTGGATTGCTCTATGCACCGAATACAGCCATGTACCAGGATGTCGCTGCCGCAGACTCTGCCAACAGTATTTCATCGACACAAATGTTGACATATGCTTTAAGCAACTTTGCCACCGTTGACGAAGTGATTGCGGGATTTAAAAAGATCAAGGTCAATCGCTCTGTGGTTCCATCTTTTCATAATCAGACTGTCACCGTGCGTATGACTCTGCATGATGCAACCGGCAAGAGCCTAGTGATTGAATACTCGAAAGGGGAACTTATTGCTACGGTTAACCCAACGGGTGTCATGACAAACGATCCTCTCTTTTCAGAGCACCTGAATAATATCGGCAACTATGCCAATCTAAGCGCTGTTGAAAAGCCGGCCTTGGTGATTAACGGCACCAGCTATAGCCCACCTAGCTCTGGTAGTGGGCTGCATGGCTTGCCAGGCGATTACTTGAGTCCGAGCCGTTTTATTCGCGCCTTATTTTTATCAAAGTCGGCTCCAACCAATTTAAGTTCTAACCAACATACGAACACCGCCTGGCACATCCTGGGTAGTTTTGACATTCCACCAGGTGCTATTGCCTTATCAGCCAGCAACCCCTATGGCGGCGGCGCTGGTGGCGTTGAGATTACTGAGTGGAGCGTTGTTGCTGACAACAAAAACATGATGTACTACGTCAAAATGTTTGCTAACACGAATGTTCAGGCATTTGATTTCAAAAAAGTTGATATGAATGCGAAAGAGATTAAGCTCTACGATCTAGATAGGCCTCAGACCTATATTCAACTTAATTAAATCAATTTGTTTTTGATTCAAGAACCAGCTTCGGCTGGTTTTTTGTTGGCTATTGAGGGGAACACACACGACAGACGCCACACGACCTCTTTCAGAAAAGGAGAGGATTACCTTATGATGGAGGCAGTTAATCATCGGTTGGGTCAGCATGGATATCTTTACATGGGGCGTCGTTTTTTTCGCTACCGGGATCACGTTGACCATTTTTATCTTTGGTGCTCCGCTCTCGATTCAAGCACCAAAGAACCAGCCAACACTTATTTTGATGACGGGAACAGCACTGAGTACCTGTGCATTCCTTGCGGCCATCACTCAGTTACTTCTAGAGACATCACATTCGGACTTCGGAACGAAGGCGACCGTCTTTACGTCTGTATTTACAACGCTTGCGCCTGTGTTATTTGTTTGCTTCATCTTGCAGGCGCTATTCCTAAGATCCATCAGACAATCGATACTTAATCTTAAGACCTTATCGATCGTTCTGTTCTTTATTGGCCAATTAGGTTTGGGCGTTTTTCTGTTTAAACAAAGCGAATCGATTAATGTTCACCAGGCCACGCTAGATTTCGTACAAAGTACTTTTCGCAGCGTCAACTTCCTTCTCTTTATGAGCTGGATTTATTGGGAAGCAAGATTAAAACTCAAAGAGCATGCCAATTTTCTACTGAACTTTATCCAGATTTTTTGTGGACTCTGTTTAGCTCAGGCGCTGGCCTGGACCTGCTTCTTTGCTGTTGATTTCAGTAAAGATTTTGCATTGGTTAATCAGCTTGGGGGCTGGCTCGCTCTGGATATGATCAACAGAATTATCCGGACAGGAATTTTTTGTTTAGTTCAAGTGCTCCTCTGCATTTATTGGTCGCAGCACTACTCATTGAGTGCTATTCAAGAGCGCGAAAAGCAAGAGAAAATCCAATCTCTACTAAGCGAAAAAGACGTGCTGATTCGGAGTTTATCTACGCGCACGGCATTGATTGAAAGCGGCGCTTTATCGGCCGGTTTAGCACACGAGTTCAATCAGTTTCTGACTCGAATTGAAATGAATACCGGTGAAGCTTTAAGGCTTAGCGATGATTTAAACCTTAACCCTAACGATCTAAAACGACCGTTGGGCAATGTCCTCAAAGCAAATCACTCCGCAGCTAAATTGGTTGTGAACCTAAAAAAACTTTTTCAAGGCGGCGCAGAAAGCTCTGAGTTTTGTAATGTCGATGACCTAGTACGAGATGTTGTTTCACTCTTTACGAATCGAATGAAACAATCCAACATTCAAATTGATTTGAATCTTCAGGTAAGCGAGCAATTATCAATATGGGAAAATTTGTTTCGACAGGTCTTGGTTAATTTGCTGTCCAATGCCGTTGATGCCCACAGCACGACTGCCCAAACGAATAAGCGGATTGGAATTGATAGTAGCGTCAATCAACGCTCAGAATACTGCCTTGTTATCACCGATAATGGCCCTGGCATCAGCCCCGAGCAAGAGGCGTATCTGTTCAATCTTTTCGCAACGTCAAAGAGCGCAGGAACCGGTGTTGGTCTGTGGTTATCGCGTCACATCGTTGAGCGCCATCATGGATCGCTTATATATGAAAATGTACCGAATCAAGATGGCGCTCGCTTTGTAATTACAATACCCGTCGGGAGCGTGCCGCGATGAATGATTCGACTATGGCGAGTGTAGACGTGGACAGGAAATTTGTCTTTCTAGTTGAAGATGACGAGGATTTGCGCGCTGACTTAGAGCACGCCTTACAAGTATCGGGGTACACGGCTTTTTCCTTCTCTAACCCTGAACAGTTTTTAAATGCCTTCAAGCCTTTGATGCCAGCGGTGCTAGTCACAGATATGCGTATGCCGAAGAAAAACGGTATTCAGTTGCAATCTGAACTACTTGAGCAGGGCCACACGCTACCGATCATTTTTATTAGCGGCGAGAGCTCTGATGAGCAAATTATTAAGGCATTCAAGAGCGGGGCTTTTGATTTTTTGTTAAAGCCCTTTGGTCGTGATGCATTTTTGAGCGCCGTCGCCAAGGCGACTGAGCAGAGCATGATGGCGGGACAAGAGCTGGCTCGCGAAGCCCGCTTTGCCGACGCGCTTAAGACTTTAACGCCTCGTGAGAGACAGGTGTTTAGTTTGATGGCAAAAGGTTACGGTAATAAAGAGCTCGTCGATGAGCTTGGGCTGGCACTGCCAACTGTTAAGCAATACAAATCCGAAGTGATGGGAAAACTCCACTTGTCTTCACTGACAGATCTCATTGCTTTAAGCGCCCGCATTGACAGCAAGTAAGCGAGCACCCAGCTGCCAAATTCCCTTTTTATTTCTCCAACCATCCTACGATCGTAGGATGGCAAGCTGACTCTCTAAGAGCACAATGCAGACACGTTAACTTAGTGTCGGTTGTCTAGTCGGCGCTGCGATTGTGTGCGTCATACCTCCTTTCAGTACAAGATCAACGGAAATAGAAGTTGATCCAGAGGAGATTTGTTTGCCAAAAGTGCATCGGAGAATGTTTCATGACGGAAGAATTTTTGAGTAGAGTCGTCGTTTCTAAAATTAGAAACCTTCTTTCTATCGGGGCGGTGGGAATTACGCTTTGCTCTGCTCACGGCAATACTAGGGCCGCTTGCAGTGTAGACACTACGATCAGCACAGCTCTCAGTACTCAGCAAGTTATCGGCTCCGGCCCCGGCGCATGGCAGTGCAGCTTGACAGTTACCGAGAGCGGTTCTATCACGGTTACCAACGGCAATGGCGTCTACAACCAGTCTGGGATCACCCTCACGACCCTAAACAATAATGGCCAAATTTCGGCCAGCGGCAATTCGGGCACGGGTATCAATAACGAGGGCACCATCACAACGCTGAACAATAGCAACCAAATTTCGGCCAGCGGCAATTCGGGCACGGGTATCGATAACCGTGGCACCATAACAACAATGAACAACAGCAGCCAAATTTCGGCCAGTGCTTACACTATCTTTAACAGGGCGAGCGGCACAATCGCTGCACTCAATAATACTGGCTCGATTACGGCGTCAGGTTCTCAATCCTATGGCATCGTAAACCAAGGGACCATCACAACACTAAGTAACAGTGGCAGTGGTTCGATTTCCGGTCGGGCCAGCGGGATATTTATGAATGGGGGGGGTACGATTACGACCTTAAACAATAGTGCTTCGATTTCGTCTAGTGGCGGAGCTGGGATTTCCTCATACGGAACAATCACAACACTGAACAACAAACAAGGAGCCAGTAGTAGCCCACTAACGTATACCGGTACCTTGCCTGTCAATTACAACATCATCATCGCCGGTACCACTGACTTCGGTAAGCTTGCAGGCAGTTCCGTATCTGGCACCACGACATTCGGTATTTCATCACTTTCGACGACAAGTGCTTCGATCCTCAATACGCCACTGAGCGCAGTGTTGAGCGGTATTTCTTCAGAACTTCTACTTAATACAAGTGGAACCTCAAACGGCTATACCTTTGCTCTAACACAAACAACACCTACGTCTGGGATTTGGAATTTGCTCATTACGGCTTGTAGTGTATGTAGTTCCGGCAGTAGTTCGGGTTCATCCTCTGGCAGCACAAGCATATCAACTGTCTCTAGCGGCACAAGCGTTGGGCTCGCTTCAATCGGTGCGAGTCCTGTCTTGTCTGGCGGTACGCTCGTGTTGTTGAGCGGTGACAGCTCAAGCACTGCCTTTAGTGTGGCTGGTCTGAGCACCATTCAGAATCCGAGCTCAGGTAGTGCTACGTTGTCGGGCGTATTTTCTGGGGCAGGCTCTTTAACGTTCACCGGTTCGGGCACAACAGTTCTAAGCGGCGCCAATACCTATTCAGGTGGCACCACCGTGAGCGGCGGCACGTTGTCGCTATCGGGTGGTTCACCCACTGGCACGGGTGATGTGTTTGTCGCCTCTGCCGGAACCCTAATGGGCACGGGTACGATCGGTGGCAACCTGACCGTTGCCGGCGTACTCAAGCCCGGTAACTCGCCTGGCTATTTGGTGGCGTCGAATAACGTGTCGTTGAGCACTGGCTCAACCTATCAGCAAGATATTGCAGGCCTGACGCAAGCAAGCAGCGCAACGCCTGTGGGCGCTACAGGTTACTACTCGTTATTGAGCGTCGGGGGCCAGTTCGCAATCAACAGTGGTGCGACACTAACGCCGCGCCTCTCAAACCTCTTTACTTCGACCGAGTCGGGCTACGGCAGTGCGATATATGTTCCAGCACTTGGTGATCGCTTCCGCATGGTGACAGCCACGGGCGGCATCTCTGGCCGGTTCAGTACGCTGACGCAACCCGCAGAGCTTAGTGCTGGCACCCAGTTCATCGCGTTCTATAACGTGAACGGTAGCAACAGTATTGATCTGGCGACCTTACCAACGTGTTACGCAAGCACATTGTCGTCAAGTACGACCAACGCCAAAGAAGTCGCAAGCGTCTTGGATCAAGTGCTAGGTTTAAACAAGGCAAACACTGCTACAGCGGCACAGGACTCGCTGCTCTACGCGGCCTCAGGTCAAACCGCAGCGAGCCTGCCAGGCTTTGCGCAGGCGCTGTCAGGCGAGATCCATGCTGCTTCCGCAGCAACGCTTCCCCAGACGACACAGCGTGTGCAGCAAGCGGTGTTGGCACGCTTAGGCGACTTCCCGATGGCACCGAATCAACTGAAGGGCGGTGCTGGTGCTGGCAATGCACCCACCCCGTTATCTTCAGGCGCCATCACGGGTAATAACCCCTCGGGGCTGCCTACTTCCAACATGAGTTCTAACCCCGCCGTAAACCCGAACTGGGTAAACCTCACGAGTGCAGCCGTCGCAGACGGTCGCGCCTGGGGTGAGATCGCCTACCAGCGCGGTGAGCGCTCGGGCAATAGCGGCGGTAATGGCTTTAACAACAACCTATACCAAGCCGTATTTGGTGTGGATGCGTACACGAATGCCGAACTTGGCTTAAAACTTGGTGGTGGTTTGGCACTCTCGAACACCACGGTCAATGCAACGGGTGGAAACAGCACCATCCAACAGGGTGCATTATTTCTCTACGGCAAGATGCCTGTCGCAGAAGATTATGTACTCGATGGCATGGTGAGCCTTGGGTTGAGCTCAACAAACTTCTCGCGTAGTGACATCACCGGAATCAGCAGCGGCTTTAGTAACAAGTCTGTGATGGGTAACGACGTGTTGGTGAGCGCAGGGCTGAGCCGTCCGTTTGAGACCAACGATGTGCGCATCACACCGTATGTGCGACTCACTTACCAGTACGTCGGTCAAGCTGCTTACGATGAGGGCGCAAGCGCTGCAGCGCTTACCGTCGGACGAATGAACGCCAATGGCGTTCGCGCGGTGATCGGCGTGGGTGCAGGGTCACTGAACAAAGATCCGCTTAAAGATGAGTACACCTACCGTGCGAACCTCGCGATCGGTGCTGACTCGGAAGGTTTGTTGAACCCAACTTTGAATACCACCCTCGGTGGTTACTCAAGCAGCGTCACCACACCCACGGCAGGCTCAACTTTTGTGCAAGCAGGCTTGTACGGTACGGTCAAAGTCGCGGACAGCGCCTACGCCTACGCGGGAGTCTCTGCCGAGGCGAGAACCGGCCAGACCTTGTATGGCGGCAGCATTGGGTTACGGGTGGCGTTTTAAGGGAAAGGGTGAGCGAAAAAGGGATTTGGATGCAATACTCGTACCCTAGCCATCGGATACAACTCCATCCACCCCGATATTGGACCTGATATGTACAGAATCACCCTTAAAACTATTTCAGTCTTTTTTGCCTTGATTCTGCCGGCCTATGCGCAAAGTCCAACACCTCCCTTGTTCAACGATCTCAATGCTGCCGCAAGAGAGTCTTACGCAGCCGCACGAACCCTCGCATTGAAGAGTGACCAACCCGTCTTTTTGGTGACTGACACCGTAACCTTAATTAGGGGTCAGGATTTAGGCTCCCTACCCTATTCGCCGCCTCGTTATCACGAACTCAAGTCAATTTCACATCTTCCTCTTGGCGTGCACTCGGCGTCGATAGGACTACTCGAGAGCCCAACAAAGCAACCTTGGATTGAGCGACTGAGGACGTTACTCAAGAATATGGACATTGCCGAGGCAGATCTGGCCAAGGCATCACTCACCGAAGTGCAAAGAGTGCGCCAGCAGAAGATCTTGTCGCTGTCACGCGCTTATATCGATAATGTATTGAGCCGCGAAAATGTCGATATGGCTTCCATTACCCGCTACTCGCGCGCGCTTGCACCATTGCTTCTTGCCAACGCAGCAGATGCTGCAAATGTACAGATCGAAGCTCTAGATCAGGCCGTGCGCGAACTCAGTAAAAAACTCAAACCGGGAGAGTTTGAAAAAGCGCTTGCGGTGATTACCGGTCCAAAAACTGCACGTGAAGGGAATCTGCAGTTCCAATATTTTGTATACGCGTTCGGTCATGGCTCTGCCGGGGCAAGAGTGCTTTATATGGAAAGTATTTTTGACCGAGAAGCCGCGTTGGGAGTGCTTAGAACGGTCCTAAATGACCGCCAAGCCAGTCAAGATTTTTTTGGAGAGACTTATCGGCTGGAACGCGACCTGATGGCCGATGGGGCCACCGTAGAACTGATGCGACGGTTTGGCTACCTTGGCCAGTGAACAGCAGGCAGGAGCGGCACCAAAGGGAATCGCGACGGACACTAGCCTGAGCCCCCCCAAAAAAAGCCCTGTCACACTTTGTTGCACTTCTACGCTTGTAGCCGTGATGAGAACTTGAGACAATTTTCATCCAACAGTTTTAGGATTTGTTAGATGGAAGCACGGATTATTGCCTTGGAAAAATTTGCAGTAGAGACATGCGATCGCTTGGCCCGTATCGAAACGCGGTTAGAGACGTTTGTGACGAAAGCCGATTTACATCAAGAACTGCACAGAATGACCTGGAGACTATTAGGCGGCGCCTTGACCGGAGCATCCGCTTTGGTGGTCATTGTGTATTGGATTGCGCGATCCGTACCCTACACACACTAAGCTAGCGCAACCGATTTAATCTGCGCCCACACCACAGTCCCTACAGTCAGCCCAAGCGTCACTAAAGCCTTACGGGTGACGCGTGCCAGCAAGCGCTGGTCTTGATACCGAATTCCAACTAAACAGCTAGCAGGGTGCGCGTCATCATTGATGCTCTCGATCACACCGCATATCTTGTTTTGAATCGAACTGTCGCGCGGCTCGGTCAGCGCTAAGCTGACATCGCTAGCGTGTATGTGAACCCGCACTGCGGTACCAAGCGCGAGCTCTTTTTGACGTACCCACAGGCGGGCACCACTGACATCAATGCACGTCAAGCAATAAATGTTGTCATGCTCGGTAACAGAGCCTGCCAATACAGCGCCCGCCTCTGACCCCGCGTGCGAGGCGAAGATGGAGTCAGATAGCGCCTGGCTGATAGAGCCCTCTACCTTTACACGTCCGTTATCTAGCAGCACTACGTGGTCTGCAAGGCGCGTGAGCTCCTCCA
>JACCDP010940401.1_pt1 | contig 12217 bp, 10 predicted proteins | sample 7445841 | NCBI WGS metagenome assembly JACCDP01 (sample SAMN15323441, study PRJNA562643) | freshwater metagenome | isolation source: river surface water | place: USA:Blue River Watershed | collected 2017-08-17
ATCGCTGGTGCAATTGCGATGGCTGGAGTTCTGATGCTCTCCAAAGTCCACCCCCAACTGGTAGGTGAAAGAACTCAATGACCAAACCACTAAAAGTAGTTTTGGCCTGTGACACATTTGCTCCCGATATCAATGGAGCAGCTCGATTTGCCGAACGCCTGGCCGGTGGGCTAGTACGCAATGGCAATGAAGTCCACATAATTGCCCCTGCATTTGACTCCTCTGAAGGCGCCAGAATCGAAGAGCATGATGGTGTCAACATGATTGTTCACCGTCTGCGAAGCCACCGAGTTCCCCAGCACAAGACCCTTCGCTGGCCAGAGCCCTGGGGCATGACCAGAAAAATCGGGAAGATTCTTGATGATTTAGATCCAGTTGCGCTTCACATCCAATCTCATCTAATGGTTGGAAGGTTTGCAAACATTGCAGCGAAGCGCAGAGACATTCGAGTCCTGGCAACTAACCACATCATGCCTGAGAACCTAATCAAGTATTCGTTGCTTCCTAAATTCATGCACAACTGGGCCATGCGAGTGCTCTGGGCGGATGCGGGACGCATTCTCAGGAAAATGGATGCTGTCACCACCCCTACAAAACGGGCCGCTGACCTACTAGAAAAGGCGGCTGGTGTTAGTGGGGTGCTAGCCATTAGTTGTGGAATTGATGCTTCTAGGTTTGCAAATGACTCACAAGTTCAAAACAAGAATCCAATTGCGCTTTTTCTTGGACGCTTGGATGATGAAAAAAGAGTCGATGTCTTATTGAAAGCGGTTGGAAAACTCGCCGAATACCCGAACCTACGAGTTGAGTTGGTTGGTGACGGGGGAGAGCGAGAGCGACTAAAGAAGTTAGCGCTCTCACTAGGGATTTCAGAGCGGGTGAGCTTTCTAGGTCACGTGACCGACGAGGAGCTGCCTGGAATTTACGAACGCGCCACGGTGTTTGTGATGCCTTCGATTGCTGAGCTGCAATCCATTGCAACCATGGAGGCGATGGCCAGCGGACGACCAGTGATTGGAGCAGATGCCATGGCACTGCCGCACCTGGTGCACGACGGAGACAATGGCTACCTATTCCCGCCGGGTGACGTTGAAGCACTGGCCGATCGGCTTCGCAGAGTACTCTCTGCTGATCAGGCAGAGCTCAACAGACTTAGCGAAAACTCTCTTCACCTGATTCAGGCCCATGACATAAACCGAACCGTCAAGATTTTTGAGGACCTATATCTCGGAATCGGAGAGAGTACCCCGACAACTGACGACAACGAGCCTTCTTACATGGCCCCAATCGGACGTCTAAATGAAACTGTTCGTTCCAAGCTCGTCGAGTGGCGCTCCGACGCACTTGCTTTGAGAAGCCGAGCCGAAAACCTAAGGGCCGAGGCACGTGAGCGGCTGGTGGAGATGCGCCAAGAGGTACGTGGTCAGCTTTCCGATTTGCGCAGTGAAATTCAGCGACAGGCCAAGAAGCTGCGTCGCCGAAGTGAGGACTAGCCAGCAAACGCTAGGCTTGTTGGGCCGGGGCGTTAGCTCAGCCGGTTAGAGCAGCGGACTCATAATCCGTCGGTCGCGGGTTCAAGTCCCGCACGCCCCACCAAAGGAGGGAACTTGCTTGAAATAGAAGTTGGCACACTCCGCTACCGATTAAGACCAATTGAAAAAGTCGGGGCCCTTAATGGTTCTCCAAGAATGCCGCTATCCGCTGTTCGTGAAGTCAAACTGGTGGAGGATCCCTGGGCGACTGCGGTGCTTCGAGGTATTCGTGCTCCAGGCACGGGTTTCCCATACCTGATCATGCTTGGGACTATGCGGCATCGCCGGGGCAAAGACTTTTGCGTGGTCTACAAACGTCGTCCGGTGCTGGTTTTGGAGTTTGATTCTGGTCCATGGAGTCGCTGGGTGATTCCAGCTAACGAACACAATCAGGCTGTGTTGGAGGGCGTCTAAGCCAGTAAATGATGCGTTTCAGGGCCTAGCCTGAGGCCTTCATACCAGTGTCATCGTTGAGACCAGGTCTCTACGCCGAGTAATGCTTATGCGAAAGAGTCCAACGTCGGCATCTTTGCCCTGCTGGGTAACCGGAAGGAGCAATGATGACCAACACTCCATGGGCTGGTTCACTACCCAAGTAATGTTCCAAAACAGTTCCCTCCTGCGCGAGTCCCACATCTACCGGCGCTAATCAGAGAAGCTGTCATCACGTATGGCAGGAAAATCGCATTTACTCAGATAATGCCCAATGGCATGAACGGCTCCCACGGCTACGAGCAGCTCGATCCGCTCTCTGATTGATTTGCGAGCTAATTGCGAGAAGAACACGCTCTCTCCGCTGGCGACAGGAATCAACGACGGTCCTCTTGCTGTCGCTGTCTACATCGACAACCCAGGGGTTGACTCGAACTTGTTGGTGCCAGCGCTTTACTCGTTATTCAGTGTAATTATTTCAACGCTGTTAACTCCTGTTTTCAGAAGAGCAAACATTGCTGAGGAGCAGAAGATACCAAATCTTCTCTAGTTGGCAGCTTTGCGAGCTAGATAGCAGGCTGGGCAGAGGGATTCGTAGGTGACCTTGTCGCCATCGATTGCTACCTGCTCACCTGCGAAAACAAATCGGCCGTTGACCATTCGACCATTGAACATGGCCTTTTTTCCACATCGGCAGATTGTCTTGAGCTCTTCCAGACTGTGTGCGATTTCAAGCAGGCGTCTAGAACCAGGAAAAGCCCTGGTTTGAAAATCAGTTCTGATTCCGTAAGCGAGCACTGGCACTCGGTCTAACACTGCAACTTCGAGTGCCTGATCAACCTGATCCTCGGTTAGAAATTGCGCTTCGTCCAGTAGCAAGCAAGAGACCTGCTGACCAGTCTTGCTCTCGGCTTCAGAGCTGTGCTGAGCGTAGAGTTCGCGCAGGCTGTCTTCTGGGCGAATTAGAAAGTCAACTTCTCTGGAAACACCCAGGCGAGAGACGATGTTCTTATCGCCTTTGTAGTCAATTGCTGGTTTAGCCAGAAGGACATACTGGCCGCGCTCTTCGTAGTTAAAGGCAGCCTGCAGCAGGGCAGTGCTCTTGCCCGAGTTCATGGCGCCGTAGCGGAAGTAAAGCTTGCTCATTGTGGTTGAGTTGAGTGTATTAGGTGGTGCGTCTTGCAGCTGTTATTTGCCGACCAATTGGGCCCTCATTTTGAGCTGGGCGAGCGGTTTGTGCTACCAATCGTCAAAGAGCAGTTCCGAAAGAGGCGCTATCACCGTCAAAAGGCTCACCTGATCCTCTACGCCCTCAGAAGCAGGGCCCAAGACCCCAGGGTTCAGGCGATTGAACTTGAAAACTACCGGGATCTGCTAACCGAGGATTTTGGCATTACTTCGGCGGTCAATCCAACCAGCTATCCCTTTCGCCTGCTTGTTAGCAAGCTTGGAATTCATGTAGCCGAAGCTCGGGGCTTTTGCTCATCCGAGCAAGACTGGGAGGGCTATGCCGAATCCGCAAAGAAACTAAAACTTGAGGATTTCTATCGCAAACAGCGCACCCGTCTAAAGATTCTGATGGACGAGCAGCAGCCAGTTGGCGGGAAGTGGAACTTTGATGACTCGAATCGACTTCCACCAACCAAAGAAGAACTTGTCGTCCCTGGGCCATGGCTTCCTAAAGAAGACGAAACAGATCAGCAGGTCAGGCACGAGCTTGATGAGCTTGAAAGATCTGGCGTTAGATTTATCGGCAAAGACGGTCCAAGAAAGTTTGCAGGAACAAGAGAGCAAGCATTGCTAGCTCTTGCTCATTTCATTGAGAATCGGCTAGATCTTTTTGGTCCTTATGAAGATGCTGTCGACCAGCGCAGCTGGAGCATGAGTCATTCACTCCTAAGTGCTCCGATGAATCTGGGTCTTCTCGATCCGATTGAGGTTGTAAGAGCTGCTGAGAATGCTTATCGGTCTGGCAAAGCAAGACTCGAAAGTGTTGAGGGATTCATTCGTCAAATCATTGGTTGGCGAGATTATGTCTGGCACCTCTACTGGCAATTTGGCGAGGGCTACACCTCAAACAACTCGCTTTCAGCAAACACTCCATTGCCGAGCTTCATGACTGAGCTTTCAAATGAAGGTTTGAAAGCAAACTGCATCAGTCACACAATCGCAGACTTGAGCGAAAATGCCTGGCTTCACCACATTCCGCGACTGATGATCCTGGGTAATCACTCGATGCAGCGTGGATATGTCCCGAAGGAAGTAAACGACTGGTTCATTGACGCATTTGTTGACGGAACACCCTGGGTGATGCCGGCGAACACTATTGGGATGAGTCTCTACGCGGATGGTGGGTTGATGAGCACTAAACCCTATGCCGCCGGAGGAGCATACCTTTCCAAGATGACCAACTACTGCAGCGATTGTCCGCTGAATCCAAAAAAGAGAGTTGGCGAGGACGCCTGTCCATTCACGGCGGGGTACTGGTATTTTCTGGATCAAAATCCAGACCTGCAGAAAAACCACCGAATGTTCAATGCCTATGCCGGACTTAGAAAACTCACGGATATCGAGCAGCTGCGAAAGCAAGAAGCCTCGAGAAATAGCTTTTGACTTTCGCGCAATTGCTGACTTAGTCTTATAGAACCGATTCAGGGCGTAGGGGAAGACGCAAACTGAATCGGAGGTATCTTACGTTCACTGACATCTGGCTACTCAGTGTTGCCCGGGAAAACTTAGGCAAGGCTGAGGACTTGCTGCGTCCAATTGGCTTATCACTTCGCTGGTTCACTCAACCCGCAAATCCCAAATTCTTTCAGGCAAGATTCATCACAGAATTCGACGATGATCAAGTGCAGGAAATTGCTTTTGCGCTTGCTCAAATTTGTGACGCTTTTGAAATAACCCAGATGAGTTCAGAATCATCGCTCTATCTGTTTGATGCCAAGTTGGGGCTAAAGCACATTTCGTTGGACCAAGCTGGCGAGCCCGTTTTGCGGGTTGGTCAGATCCAGCGGCTAATCGAGCAGTCTGGTGGATCGATCAGGGAGCTAGAGCGGCTTCTGCGCCTCAGCAGTGCTCAAGCCTGGCTTGACCTGCTAGAGCCGCTCAGAGCCGGTAAAATGCCCCTGGAAGGGCTCAGAAGGGTCGGTTAGAGGTTACGGAAGGCTAAAACAGCGTTGTGGCCACCAAAACCAAAGCTGTTACTGATAGCAACCGCATCTCTGCGAGTTAGCGGGGTTGGCTTAGCTGGCACGTTCAATTCGATCGCGGGGTCTTGGTTATCGAGGTTTAGAGTCCCCGGGCAAATCTGCTCGCGCAGAGCGAGGATCGTAAAAATGGCTTCGATGGCACCTGCACCACCGAGCAAATGTCCTGTCGCACTCTTTGTTGCAGTTACCAAAAGGTTCTTGGTGTGATCGCCGAATACTCTTTGCAGCGCAGTGAACTCAGCAATGTCGCCCACGGGAGTTGATGTTGCATGGGCGTTTACATGCTCAACATCCTGCGGCTTAGCACCCGCTTGCTCAAGTGCACCCAAGACTGCTCTTGCGGCTCCTGAGCCTTCTGGGTCTGGTGCGGTGATGTGATACGCATCAGAAGTGACTGCCGCTCCAACTATTTCGCAATAAATTTTGGCTCCGCGAGCTTTAGCAGCCTCATATTCCTCCAGCACTAATGCGCCAGCCCCTTCACCCATCACAAAACCATCGCGGTCAGTGTCATAGGGCCTTGAAGCCTTGGTTGGCTCATCATTTCGTTTGCTGAGAGCTTGCATGGCTGCGAATGCCGCAATTGGAAGCGGGTGAATTGCCGCCTCGGCCCCACCAGCTACCACTACATCCGCTTCACCGAGACGGATTCTCTGAAAAGCATTGGCTATTGACTCGTTTCCAGAAGCACAAGCCGAGACAGCAGTTCTAACGCCAGCTCTGGCTCCAAGATCCATGCCGATAGCTGCAGCAGGACCGTTTGGCATCAGCATTGGAACTGTCATTGGAAGTACTCGCCTTGGACCGCGCTCCTTTAGAGTGTCGTAAGCATCCAAAAGAGTCCAAACACCACCAATGCCGGTGGCAAAGTCAACCGCTAACCTCTCCGGGGTAACCTCGGGAGAGCCTGCATCCGCCCAGGCTTCTCTAGCAGCAACGAGAGCGAGCTGGGAGGAAGGATCAAGCCGTTTGGCTTCTTGGGGCGTTAGTTTTTCGGTCGCAGGAACCTTGGCGGTGCCGGCAAATGTAACTGGCAGTTCGTACTTCGCAACCCAGTCTTGGTCGAGTGATCTAATGCCAGATTCGCCCTCTAAAAGAGCTTTCCAGCTACCGATGGCATCACCAGCTAGCGGAGTGGTTGCTCCAATGCCAGTTACGACCACCCTGCGCAAGCTAATTAGCCCTGGTTGGCGGTGATGTATTTCACTGCGTCAGCCACAGTGATGAGGTTCTTTACCTCTTCGTCTGGAATCTTTACACCAAACTTGTCTTCAGCGTTAACCACGATTGTCATCATGGAAATCGAGTCGATGTCTAGGTCGTCAGTGAAAGACTTGTCCATCTGGACAGCGTCGGCAGCAATGCCAGTCTCGTCGTTTACAAGCTCTGCTAGACCTGCAAGAACATCCTGCTCAGATAGCGCCATCTAAATCTCCTATTAGGGGTAATTGTCGCTTTATTTTAGGGGAGTTCAACCACTTGGGCGGCATAGGCAAGCCCAGCCCCAAAACCTATTTGGAGGGCATAGCCACCGGACTTGACCTGTCCCTCCGCCAGCAGACGGTGCATAGCAAGGGGGATGGAGGCCGCTGAGGTGTTTCCAGTGTCAACTATGTCCTTGGCCACCACAACGCTCTCTGGCAAACCGAGCTGCTTCGCAAATTCATCAATTATTCGAACGTTGGCCTGGTGGGTCACCAAAGCGGAAAGGTCTTCCGGCTCAAGGCCCGATGCTTCGAGAGCCTCTTTGGCAACCTTCACCATTTCCCACACCGCCCAGCGGAAAACAGATTGACCTTCTTGAATCAGAGTTGGCCACGGCGTCTTGCCGTCCCTGAAATCAATTAGCGAACCAGTCATGCCGACTTTGTCCCAATTGCCGCCATCAGAACCCCAGACAGTTTTAGAGATCCCGGGATGATCGCTTGGACCAACCACTGCAGCGCCAGCACCATCACCGAGTAAGAAAGAAATTGAGCGGTCGGTGGGGCTAATGAAATCAGAAAGTTTTTCAGCTCCAACCACCAAGACATAGCGAGCGGTTCCGGATCGAACCAGCGAGTCAGCTTGTGCAATTCCATAGCAGTAACCGGCACAGGCGGCAGAAATGTCGTAGGCAGCTGCACCTTCCGCGCCGACTAATTCGGCTAGCAGTGTTGCACCAGATGGGGTTTGGTAGGGAAAAGAAATAGTTGCCAGTATCACCGCATCAATCTCAGCCGGATTCACTTTAGATTTTACAATTGCTTCTTTAGCCGCCTTCACTGACATATCCATTAAAGAAGTGGAGTTGCCGGCTCGTTTGCGAGTGATAATCCCGGTTCGCTGACGAATCCATTCATCAGAAGAATCGATTGGACCCGCTACATCATCATTGCTGACAGATATCTCTCCGCGGGCTGCTCCCAGCGAATAGATTCTGGAATAGGGGACTGGAGAGGTCTGATTCAGTTTTTTCACGCGCTTACCTTCTCGACATCCGCTGGTGACTTGATTGCTATGCCCAAAACTTTATCGGCTCCGCGTTTGATTAGCCCCGCCAGCGCACCAGCTGGTGGTAGCTCAACCACCTTGCGACCTTCAATGTTGATGCTATCCATGCACAAATCCCAGCGGACCGGCCGGGAAATCTGCCTAACCATAAGTTCTAGAAACGCCTGGCCTGAATCAATCTTTGATCCATCAAAGTTCGTCCAGATAGCAACCTTGGGATCGCTCGTTTGAATGGAGGAGGCAAATTGCTCTACTTCATCTACCGCGTCTTGCATGAAAGAAGTGTGAAAAGCTCCTGCCACTTTCAACTCAATTACTCGTGCTTTTTCTGGGGGAGAGGCAATCAAATTAAGAATCGAAGCCTTTCTTCCGGCCGCTACCACTTGTCCACCACCGTTGAAGTTTGCAACCTCAAGACCAAAATCTGAAATGGCTTTATTTACAGTCTCAACTTCTCCGCCGATTACCGCAGCCATCGAGGTTGGTACTTTGGCAGCCGCGGCCGCCATCGCATCGGCTCTTACCCCAACCAGTTTCATCGCATCCTCATCCGAGATCACCCCGGCAATTGCAGCAGCTGCTACCTCACCAACTGAGTGGCCAACGGCACCATCCACAGCAAAATCCGAGAAAACTTCTCGATAGATCGCGAGAGACGAACCAACGATTAGACGCTGAGCAACAGCAGTATCACGAATAGTTTCCTCATCTGCTTCGGTCCCGAGTTGAATTAGATCTTTTCCGCAATAATCAGAGAAGGTCTGGAGACGGCCCAAGAGGCTTGGATAGTTCTCTAGCCAGGGAGTAAGGAAACCTGGGGTTTGCGAACCCTGACCAGGACAGGCAAAGATCAACAAGTTATCTCCTAACCCCGCTCTCAGTATCACTGATTAGTCCCACCACAATTGCTGTTTGCACCACAAACGCCACTCTTGGATCTGTGACATCCTCTCCGATAATCTCGGCCATCCTGCGCAGTCGATAGCGAACAGTATTGGCATGCACGAAAAGAGACTTGGCCGTGGCCTCTAGTGACCCTCCGTTTTCAAGATAAGCACGGAGTGTCTGCAGTAGCTCCGTTGAACCCGAAACAAGTGGCAGGTAATAGGTGCTGATAAGCGCCTGTTTCGCCAGCAGGTCTCCTGCCAACACTCGCTCGGGCAGCAGATCATCTGCAAGTGTGGGGCGGGAAAGATTATCGCGGCTTGCCGCAACAGACAAAGCTGCCAGTGCAGCTTTTGCTGAACGTGCAGAATCTGAAACGGCAGCAACCGTTGGCCCGAGCATCAGATCGCCTGGACCAAATAGTTCCTGCAGTGATTGAGCAGTGTGAAGAATCTTTTTGCTGGCAGCTGGATCTTGGGCAAGCAGTCCAATCACAACTACCTGTCGACGCCCCTGCACACCAATAAGGACGTCGCAATCGAGCTTGCGTGCAATTTTGCGAATTTGATCTGGGTCGGGATTCTCTAGCCGTGTGCCGAGCAAAACTGCAACCGGTCCATCTGCGCGCCAGCCGAGGGCTGCAACGCGAGAGTTTATTTCTTGAGAGGTTTCTCCGCTAATAATGCTGTCAACTACTAGCGCCTCAAGTCGTGCATCCCACAAACCTCTGGCTTCGGCTGCTCTTGCATAAACATCGGCCGCAGAGAAAGCAATGTCTCTGGAGTATCGCAATACGGCTGCCTGCAGCTCCGGGTGTTCGCTGACAACTCTTTCTTCAACCATCTGGACAACAACGTGGATCAGTTGCAAGGTTTCTTGCAAGGAAATTGAGCGAAGTAGTTCTCTTGGAGCTGCTGCAAAGACATCTGCCGCAACCCAAGGTTGTGAAGATGGGTCTTCATACCACTGGATGAAACTGCTGATTCCGCTTTGAGCCACGTTTCCAACGGCTGCTCTTCTGGCCGGTGGCATCTCCCGATACCACGGAAGCGTCTCCTCTAGACGGGTGACAGTAGCCGTTGCGAGATCTCCCGCAATTGACTTGAGCCAGGGGAGGTGCTTAGGCGTCACCGCCGGCCGATCCACTTGTGCCAGCACTCACATCTAGAAGGCGATACTTTTCAATGGCCTTGGATAGAACACTGCGATCCAACTTGCCCTGCTCCACCAGCTGCTGCAAAACCCGCACAGCAATTGATGGTCCATCAATCTTGAAGTAGCGGCGCGCTGCTGGTCTGGTGTCTGAGAAACCAAATCCATCTGCACCCAAAGTTGCATAGTCTCCTGGCACCCAAGGTCTGATTTGGTCCTGCAGTGAGTGGGTGTAGTCGGAGACACCCAGGAATGGTCCCTCGGCTCCGGCCAGCTTTTGAGAAATGTATGCGGTCGCTCTTGGAGCTTCGGGGTGTAAGAAGTTGTGCTCGTCAACTTTGATTCCGTCACGTCTTAGCTCAACCCAGCTGGTAACAGACCAAATATCTGCAGAAACTCCCCACTCGCTAAGGAGTTGCTGCGCCTCAATTGCCCAAGGCACAGCTACACCGGATGCAAGGATTTGCGCTTTGTGGCCAGGCTGGCTGTTTTTGTTTAGTGAGTAGATGCCTCTAAGAACTCCATCGACGTCTAGATCCGCTGGCTCAGCCGGCTGCAGCATCGGCTCGTTATAGACGGTGATGTAATACATCACATTTGGATCCGGGTGCTGTCCGCCATACATGCGCTCAAGTCCTGCCTTGACGATGTGTGCAATTTCATAACCGTAGGCAGGGTCATAGGACACTACCGCCGCATTGGTTGAAGCGATTAGCGGCGAGTGACCATCTGCGTGTTGAAGTCCTTCACCAGTCAAAGTGGTGCGACCAGCGGTAGCACCAATCATGAATCCTCTAACCATTTGGTCGCCAGCTAGCCAGATTGAATCTGCTGTGCGCTGGAAACCAAACATGGAATAGAAGACGTAGATCGGAATTATCGGCTGGCCGTGAGTTGCGTAAGACGAACCACTGGCAGTGAACGCGGCGACTGAACCAGCTTCATTGATACCAGTGTGAAGAATCTGTCCCGATTCGCTCTCTTTGTAGCTAAGCAGCAGTTCTCTATCGACCGACATGTAGTGCTGGCCATGCGGGTTGTAAATCATCGAGGTTGGGAAAAAAGCATCCATTCCAAATGTTCTTGCTTCATCTGGAATGATCAGCTGAATTCGGTTCCCCGTCTCATCTGATTTCATGATGTCTTTTAGCATCCTGACGAATGCCATGGTCGTGGCTACTTCTTGATTACCTGAACCTTTACGAGGAACCTCATAAGCCTTGTCTTCTGGCAGTTTGAAGGAAACGTATTTGCTGCGTCGCTCAGGAAGATAGCCACCAAGTTGTTTGCGACGCTCGTGCATGTATTGCAGCTCTGGTGAGCTGTCAGCAGGCTTGAAGTAAGGCGGCATGTAGGGGTCTTTTTCCAACTCTGCATCAGAGATTGGAACTCTCATTTCATCGCGGAAGCGCTTCAGATCTTCAATCTTTAGTTTCTTCATCTGGTGGGTTGCGTTTCGACCCTCGAAGCTCTTTCCCAGGCCATAACCCTTGATGGTCTTGGCGATGATGACGGTTGGTTGACCCTTGTGACTGGTGGCGGCCTTGTAGGCGGCATAGATCTTGCGGTAGTCATGCCCACCGCGCTTTAGCGCCCAGATGTCGGCATCGCTCATGTCAGATACCAGCTGCAGAGTTCTTGGATCTCTGCCGAAGAAGTTCTCGCGGACAAAAGCGCCATCTTCGGTCTTGAAGGTTTGGTAGTCGCCATCGGGGGTGTCGTTCATAAGCTTCACTAGAGCGCCGTCTGAATCCTTCGCTAGCAGGCGGTCCCATTCGCGACCCCAAATAACCTTGATCACATTCCAGCCAGCGCCTCGGAAGAAGCTTTCCAGTTCTTGAATGATCTTGCCGTTACCTCGAACCGGACCATCGAGTCTTTGTAGATTTGCATTAACTACAAACGTCAGGTTGTCGAGATTCTCGTTGGCGGCCAGTTGAAGTGCACCGCGGCTTTCAACCTCATCCAGCTCGCCATCTCCCAAGAAGGCCCAAACGTGTTGCTGAGAGGTGTCTTTGAAACCTCTCGCCATCAGATAACGATTGAACTGGGCCTGGTAGATCGCGTTGATTGGACCCAGACCCATCGAAACGGTTGGGAATTGCCAAAAGTCCGGCATCAATCTTGGGTGAGGATAAGAAGGTAAGCCTCTGGTTGGTCTGGATTTTTCCTGGCGGAATGAGTCGAGCTCTGCTTCGGACAGGCGACCTTCTAAAAATGCTCTTGCGTAGGGACCGGGGGAGGCGTGACCCTGAATGAAAATCTGATCTGCACCAGCGGGATGATCGTGGCCCTTGAAAAAGTGATTGAATCCAACTTCGTAAAGCGATGCGCTGGAAGCGAAGCTAGAGATGTGTCCACCTACTGCAATTCCTGGACGCTGCGCGCGGTGCACCATAATCGCCGCATTCCATCTCATCCATGCTCGGTATGTGCGCTCAAGCTGCTCATCACCTGGGAACTGCGGCTCGTCTTCTGGGCTGATTGTGTTTATGTAATCGGTTGTCGGAA
>JACCDP011018118.1_pt1 | contig 12215 bp, 12 predicted proteins | sample 7445841 | NCBI WGS metagenome assembly JACCDP01 (sample SAMN15323441, study PRJNA562643) | freshwater metagenome | isolation source: river surface water | place: USA:Blue River Watershed | collected 2017-08-17
CAACGGTCAGAATCTTTTCCGCATCCTCATCGGGAATTTCGATCGAGAACTCTTCCTCCAACGCCATGACCAGCTCGACGGTATCGAGCGAATCAGCGCCAAGATCTTCGACGAAGGAGGCCTCCGGCGTCACTTCATCCTCTTCTACACCGAGCTGCTCAGCAATAATCTTCTTGACTCGCTCTTCGACAGTTGCCATTGCTATGACTACCTCCTTCCCCAGTATGACTCCCTCTGCACCGTCCCATGGGGATCTGTGACGGCCGTGTACCAAAACAATTCGCTATCCCTAGACCATCAACATCCCGCCGTTCACATGCAGGACATGCCCGGTGATGTACGCCGCCTCCTCGGACACGAGAAACCGCACGGCCGCAGCCACATCTCCCGGTGTCCCCAACCGACCCAACGGGATTTGTTTCAGTAATGTGTCCTTCACATCGGTAGGAAGGCCGTGGGTCATGGCCGTATCGATAAAACCTGGCGCCACCGCATTCACCGTGACATTGCGACTGGCGTATTCCCGTCCGACGGTTTTGGTAAACCCGATTACAGCGGCTTTGGACGCCGAATAATTCGCTTGTCCTGCATTGCCGATGACCCCGACAATTGATGCAATATTCACGATGCGACCATACCGTTGCTTGGTCATCGGCTGCAACACGGCCTTCGTGCAATTAAAGGTGCCGTTCAGGTTGATCTGAAGCACCAGATTCCAGTCTTCCTCTTTCATCCGCAAGAGCAGCCCATCGCGGGTAATCCCGGCATTATTGACCAGGATGTCGATTTTTCCCCAAGTGTTGATCACCTGCTCAGCCATCGCCTTGGTATCGGTGGTATCCGCAACATTGACTTTGAGGTTCAACGCCCTTCTTCCGAGTTTCTCGATGGCTCCGACCGTTTCCACAGAACGCCCGGGATCGAGATCGGCCACGGCGACATCGGCACCCGCTTGAGCAAGGTTTTCGGCAATAGCCCGACCGATCCCTTGAGCGGCGCCGGTGACGATCGCAGTTTTTCCTTGTAGTGACATGACAGACCTTTCAGGCAATACGTTAACAGGCTGACAGGGAGTTCGTCACCTGGTTTCCTCTGTACGATGAATCAGACTGAGCTGACCGCTGCGAGCGTCGCATCCAACGACGTTGGGTCATTCACATTCAATAATTTCGCGCTCGGGAGAATTCGTTTGATCAATCCGGTTAAAACAGTTCCTGGGCCGACCTCGACAAACGTCGTGATACCCATGGCGCCCATAGTCCGCACGGTATCTTCCCACAACACAGAAGACGGCAACTGCCGGATCAGCGACGCTTGAATCTCGTTGGCCCGGCTGATCGCCTTCGCTTCAGCATTGTTCACGAGAGGGGCGCGGAGGTCCGACCACGGCACTTCGGCCAAGTCCCGCGCCAATCGATCAGCAGCTTGCTGCATCAACGGCGTATGGACCGGCACACTCACCGGGAGGGGAATGGCTTTTTTGCACCCTTGGCCTTTGGCCAATTCGATCGCCCGTTCTACCGCTGCTTTTTCGCCGGCAATCACAACCTGCCCCGGTGAGTTAAAATTGGCCGCCGCAACAACCCCGGCAGGTGACGCAAGGCGGCACACATCCTTCACAACCTCGGCCGTCACACCCAACAGCGCGGCCACCAGACCAGTTCCTGGCGCCACGGCCTCAGACATGTAGCGCCCTCGTTTTTGAACCAGAGCGACCGCATCTCGAAATGCGAGGCCGCCTGCCGCAACCAATGCCGAGTACTCGCCTAAACTATGGCCAGCCACCGCAACCGGCTTCAGTCCAACCGGCTCCAACAGTTTGAATGCCGCCATGCTGCTGGCCAGTAGGGCCGGCTGGGTGAATTCCGTGAGATTGAGTCGTTCCGCGGGTCCGGCAAAACACAAGGCCGCGACATCGTACCCTAACACTGAGGATGCCTCATCATACACGGATTTCACCGAGGGATGCGCGTCATAGAGCAACTTCCCCATTCCAACCGATTGGGATCCCTGTCCTGGAAAAACAAACCCGATTCCTAGAGCCATGGGGGGTTAGATATCTTAGAAATACCGTGCAAAGTCAACGGGAAAAGTTTTCACATACCACCTTTTCCCACAATCGGGAAGGCCTGTACCTACACCTGGATTACCCCTCACCGAGCGGTCGCCTACCATCGGAGCATCGCAGAGGCCCACGTCAATCCAGCCCCAAACGCCCCAAGCATCACCAATGAGCCCTCTTTGATGCGCCCCTCGCGAACCGCCTCATCCAGGGCGATCGGAATAGATGCGGCCGATGTATTTCCATACCGATCGAGATTGAGGAACACTTTTTCAATCGGAAGCCCGAGCCGTTCCATCACCGCCCGGAGTATCCGGACATTGGCCTGATGGGGAACATACAGATCGAGGTCCTCCACCTGTAGATGATTGGATGCCAGTGTCGTACGCGCAATTTCTTCCAACGTGCGTACTGCGACCTTGAACGTCTCGTTGCCTTTCATCTTGATATAGTGTTGACGCTCCGATATGACTTTTTCAGACGGCGGATTTCGTGAGCCTCCTCCCGGCACCATGATCAACTCGCAGAGCGTTCCGTCGGAACGGAGATCAGTGGAGAGAATCCCCCTCTCCCCATGGCTCGCACTGAGGACTACCGCCCCCGCCCCATCCCCGAACAGTACACAGGTATTCCGGTCAGTCCAATCGGTAATGGCGGACATCACTTCGGATCCGATCACCAAGACATGGCGCATCCCCGTCTTAATGTACGCGTCCGCTATGGACAACGCGTAGACAAATCCACAGCAGGCCGCAGAAAGATCACAGGCCCCTGCTTTCGTGGCGCCAAGCTGATGCTGCACAAGGCACGCGGTTGCCGGAAGCGGAAAATCACCCGTGCACGTCGCGACCAGAATCATATCGAGATCGGTTGCCGCTACACCGGCTGCTGTGAGTGCTCGTCTCCCGGCTTGAACTGCCAAGTCTGAGCACGCTTCTCCAGTCGCTGCAATTCGACGCTCTCGGATACCGGTCCGCTCTCGGATCCACTCATCGGATGTGGCGACCATACGTTCAAGGTCCGCATTGGTCAGCACTTTCGTAGGAGCATAGGACCCGGTTCCGGCAATGCGCGCCTTCATGTCTCGAGTTCCACCGGTGGCTGGGAGTGACTGGCTTCAATATCCCGTTGGATCAGCTCTGGGACTCTGCTATCCGCCATCCCTTTGGCTCGTCGAATCGCATTCTTAATGGCTTTGGCGGACGATCGCCCATGACAAATCATTGTAATTCCATTGACCCCAAGAAGTGGAGCGCCACCGAACTCGGCATAGTCGATTTTACGCTTGAGATTCTGCAGCGGACCCGAAATGAAGGGATAGGCGAGCCGGCCAAGGAAATGCCCCGAGATTTCCTTAAGCAGAAGCCGCTTGATCATCGCGGCAACCCCTTCGGAAATCTTCAGAGCGACATTGCCGATAAACCCGTCACACACAACGATATCGGCGATTCCACTATACACATCACGCCCTTCAACATTTCCGACGAAATTGAGCGAACTTCCCTTGAGCCGCTTAAATGCCTCTTTCGTGACCTCGTTCCCTTTACTGTCTTCCTCTCCGATGCTCAGAAGCCCGACACGAGGATTTGGTTTCCCGAGCAGATGTTTGCCATATTCATTCCCCATCAACGCGAATTGCTCAAGGTGCTCGGCGGTACAGTCAACATTCGCGCCGACATCCAGCATAATCGCTTCCCCGCTCAGCGTCGGCAGACTGGTCGCAATGGCCGGTCGTTCAACCCCCTTTGCCAAGCCTAGCAAGAAGAACGACGCGACCATGCTGGCTCCGGTATTGCCGGGACTCACAATCGCCTCGGCCTGACCGTTCTTCACAAGCTCCGTTCCGACCCAAATAGACGAGTCCCGCTTCTTTCGAGCAACTGCAGCGGGCGATTCATGCATCTCAACCACCTGGGACGCATGTCGAATAGAAATACGGGAATCGTGACAGGCGAGACGCTCACATTCTTGTTTGAGGATCGTTTCATCGCCGACGAGAATGATCTCGACGTTGAGTTCTTTCGCGGCCTGAACCGCTCCCTCGATACAAGGGGCAGGGCCATGATCGCCCCCCACCGCATCAAGCGCGATCTTCATACGAGATGGTGTATTCACAGATGGCGTCGGAAAGAGTGGCCGACCATAGCGTCGCCCCCTTTGGTTCACACCGGATGCGCAGAGAACCTAAGGCAACAGACCGATATGCACACCGATTGGCCTTCAACGTCACGAAGAGCATGCACAAACTCGTGACGAACGTGCCTGGTCCCGTCAACGCCTGGCGTCGCGGCACGCTGGCGGATGTTCGACATTCCGCTTACGCTTCCTCGACCTGAATGACGGACTTGCCCTTATAGGTACCGCAATTCAAGCACGTGTAATGCGGCAGCTTCAACTCGTGGCACTGTGGACACACGGCCATTCCTGGCGGGGTGATGCGCAACTTTTGAGTACGGCGCTTATCGCGTCTCGCCCGTGAATGTTTATGTTTTGGGTTGGGCATGGTAACTCCTTATTTCCGCTCGATCCCGATCGTCATTCAGCGACTGCCGGACTCTCGTAGTTTTTCCTGCATCGTGCGCAAGACCTGAAACGGACTTCCCGTCTGGTCCACCGCACAATGACAGGGTCCTTCATTCAAGTCTTTACCACAACGAGCACATAACCCACGGCATTCCTCGGAGCACAAGGGATGCATCGGAGAGGCGAGGATCAATTGCTCGCGCAACATCGGCGCCAGCTCCAGCTGATCACCCGTAAAGTAGTACAGGTCGTCATTCGGTTCGTCCTGTTCCACCTCAGGAGACGTCGTTGTTTTTTTCTTTCGTCCATCATCTCTTTTTGAAGCAGACACCGGCGCCTTCGGTTCCCGTTCATAAACGACGCGCAATGAAAACGCCAACGGGTCGTCGAAATCCTTGAGACACCGCACGCACTGGCGAATCGCCGTGCCTTCCACGACTCCGGTCACATAGAAAGTCCGCTCGATCGCCCGAAGATCCAGTCCTACGGCTACCGTTCCTCGAATGGACACATCCGTATCGGCCAACCCCAACTCGTCGCCCGTCAGGTCCCCCGACAGGGACGGACCTTCTGCCGTGATGTCCGCGATTTTCGGTGTCAAGATATCCATGGTCATCCTCGACAACGTACTGCTGCTCCACCTCGATGCATCGAAATCGCCGGTCACGCTCGTTATCGCTCCTCGGCAAAGCTGATGATCGCGATATGCCGAGCCCGCTTGACGGCGACCGTCAATTCACGCTGATGGCGCATGCAATTTCCGGAAATACGGCGCGGAACAATCCGCCCCCGCTCGGTCAAAAAATTTCTGAGCAGGCCGGCATCTTTGAAATCAATCGGCGCCTTTTCTAAACAAAATCGGCAGGGACGCCTTCGCTGAAACAATCGACCACCGCCCCCACGTTCGTTTTCACCTCGATCCATACTGCCTCCTCATGCGCTTGGCATTAACCTTCTTCGCCCATTTCATAGCCAGGCTCATCGTGCACCGGAGGTTCGGCACTTGCCCCCCCGTCCTGGCGCTTCGGCATAAACGTCACCGTCTGCGCAACCACTTCATGCTTGCTACGTTTTTGGCCGTCTTCGGTTTCCCATCGCCGCTGCTGCAACCGGCCTTCGATGATCGCCCCATTGCCCTTGCTCAAATACTGTCCGCAATGTTCCGCTTGCCTGCCGAACACCACGATATCGACAAAACAGACCTCTTCCTTCAGATCGTCGCCCTGTTTAAACCGACGGCTCACCGCCAGGCCAAAACTCGCCACCGGCGTCCCGCTCGGTGTGTACCGAAGCTCAGGATTCCTAGTGAGATTCCCCATGAGAATGACTTTATTAAATCCGGCCACCGTCGGACTCCTGCGCTGAAGCTTCCACTGGGCGACGCTCCACCAGAGGCTTCTCGTGATGGATCGTCAAAAATTTGATGATGTTGTCTTCTAAACGATAGGCCCGTTCCAGTTCTCCGACCGTGTTGTTCGGGGCCTTAAAATAGAAATAGGCGTAGGTACCCTTCCGCTCACGACGCACTTCGTAGGCGAGCTTCTTCTTCCCTAAATTTTCAGCTTTGATGAACTGGGCGCCGGTCTTATCGGCAACGTTTTTCATCTTATCGATAAGGGTTTTGGTTTCCTCATCGGAGACGGACGGACGAATAATAAACAGAGACTCGTAGAGCTCCATGTAGTGATCCTCCTGGACAAAGGCCCCCGAACCAGTCGGGAGCGAGGTGTAGGGCGCCTATTTGGCGCAAAGAACGGTGGACGGTAGCACAGGATTTCGCACGCTGTCAATGAATCCCATAGGGTAATCTATTCGTGAAGGTTCCTCACAAACCAGTCTCGAATACACGCTCATGATCTGGTCCTCACCTTGATTAAGGTCTTTCCCTACATTGACAGACGAAGGTCTAGCTGTAACCATTGGTTACCATCTTGACGCGCTCATGCTATGGACCGGCATATCGTCTGTCTCCAGATTCCCGCGTTTAGAATCGCGTTGGCCCGTTCAGCCGATAGCATGCTGAGGAACCGACCGGTGGCCGTGGCGCCGACTCATACGCCTCGTGCATTGATTCGAGAGGTTTCTGCTGAAGCGCTGCTCGATGGCCTTCAGCCGGGAATGTCCGTAGACTTAGCGCGGCAGATTTGCCCTGGCTTGCGGGTGATCCCTCCGGATTCATCATTGACTCACGCCGCCCATCACGAGTTGCAGCGACACATCTCCTCTATTGCGCCGGCCTGGGAATCGATCAGGCCCGGCTCGCTCTTCTTGGACCTTACCGGCACCACACGACTCTTCGGACCTCCTCTCGATACGGTGACTCGCCTGAGTCGAGAGTTGGCCCTTCAACAAGGATGGTCCAGCACAATCGGCCTGGCAGGCAGCAAACTGGTCTCCCAACTGGCCGCAACGACATTGGCCAAACCACCGCAAGTCCTCTCAATTCACCCGGGCTCAGAACAGCCGTTTCTCGCTCCATTGTCGACCCTCTTGCTACCAGGCCTTCACCGGACCCACACTTCACGAGTTTGGCAACGATTGGAGGATTTAAATCTCCTCACGCTCGGCGCAATTGCCGCTGTTTCGTTGGCGCACTTGCAAGCTGTCCTTGGCGCGCCCGCTAATTTGCTGCACGATTGGGCTCAAGGAATCGACCCTTCCCCGGTACATTCACCGATCACACAGCCCGTGCTCGAACGTGCCCTTCGCCTGGATCCAGATGAAGTGGATGATCGGGTCTTACTGGGATGGCTGTGCCGATTATTAGAGCAGCTGTGCGCCACGCTTCGATACCAGCAACGTGTCTGTCGAGTCATTTCACTGACGATTCGATACAGCGACCATGTAGAGCAGACAGCCGGAGAAACGCTGTCTCGCGGCACCTACTGGGAAATCGATCTCCAGCCCGCATTAACACGGCTGTTCTATCGATGTTTCCGTCGACGGGTGCGTCTCACAGAGTTACGACTTCTCGTCAGCCGACTGGAGCCGCCGGCCCAACAACTCTTACTCTTCGACGAATCCGAGTCCGTACGTCCTCCTCGCGCGCACCGACTCTCGTTGGCCCTCGATGCAATCCGTGCGAAGTTCGGCGAACGATCGCTGTCTTGGGGGAGAACCCTGTACTGATGACGTCCTTTGTGCATCTCCATGTCCATTCCGATTATTCACCGATGCGCGGGGTGTCGCCATTGGAAGAACTCTGTACCTTGGCGCAACAACACGGATCACCGGCCATGGCTGTGACCGACACGAACGGTTTGTATGGCGCGATCCGATTTGTCGAATGCGCGAAACAGCAAGGGCTGCGGCCGATTCTCGGCGCCGAGCTGACAACCGGCAATCATCGCGCAGTCTTGCTGGTCAAAACGCCGGATGGTTATGCCAATCTCTGTCGCCTCCTGTCGGAACGACATTGCAATCCCGCATTCGACTTTCTCACGTCAGTTTCACGCTACCGTAGCGGCCTCATCATCCTCACGGACGATGAAGCCGCACTCATGAATTGGGTGGAAGACTCACGGCACGATCTCTATGTCGAGCTGACCCCAGGGCCGGCCTTGCATGAGACACTCCTCTTCAGTCGTCGCATTCATCTTCCACCCGTCGCCTCCAATCGCGTGTGCTTTTCCAGCCCAGATGGATTTGCCACACATCGGCTATTGCGTGCTATCGCCCTCAACACAACGCTGTCACGTCTACCCAAAGAAGCCTGTTGTACGCCGAGACAATGGCTGATGCCGCCCACACTCATGGCATCTCAGTTTCCTCATGTCCCTGAAGCAGTCGAGAACACCCTGCTCATTGCCGAAGCCTGTTACAGCGACTGGCGCTTTGGCGAGACGATCTTCCCGGCCTTTCGTCGACTGACCGATGAAGAAGCATTTTCAACTCTTCAAGACAACACCTACACAGGCGCACAGGATCGATATGGGGTCATGACACAGGAAGTTCGTGATCGGATTGACAAGGAGTTGACCATCATTCAAGCGAAACGCTTCGCGCATTACTTTCTCGTGGTGGAGGAAATCGTCCGCCGAGCGCCCCGCACCTGCGGTCGTGGGTCTGTCGCCGCGTCAATCGTCTCCTATTGTCTCAAGATCACCCACGTCGACCCGATCGCACACAACCTCTTCTTTGAACGGTTTCTCAATCCCGGCAGGAAAGACCCGCCGGACATCGACATCGACTTTCCCTGGGATGAGCGCGACCAGGTTTTGAAAGACGTATTCGAGCAGTACGGCGAGCGACAGGCCGCTATGGTGGCAAACCAAAACAGCCTCGGTTTCCGAGCCGCTATCCGCGAAACGGCGAAGGTCTACGGTATGCCGACTGATGAGATCGGTAAGATGTCTTCACATATCCTGCGACAGAAGGACGTTCTGAATTTTCCGACTCCGCCGGCTGTGGAGCAATGGCTCTACCGATTCTCACAGACATTGAAGTTGAGAGCGCCGTGGCCCGAGATCCTCGCGCAAGCGCTACGGGCACAGAATCATTTTCGTCATCTGTCCATGCATTGCGGTGGAGTCGTGATCGTCCCGGATGAGATCAGGCGTTACGTACCGGTAGAATACACAGCCCAGCAGTTGCCGGTCATCCAGTGGGAAAAGGAGCAGACGGAGGACGCAGGACTCGTCAAAATCGACATCTTGGGTAACCGTTCGCTGGCTGTTATTCGAGACGCTGTAGCGGCCATCGCCGAACATACGGGCCGACAGATCGACTATGCCATGTGGAATCCATTGGAGGATACTGCCACGCAAGAAACCATCCGATGCGGGAATACAATTGGTTGCTTCTATGTTGAATCGCCCGCCACGCGCCTTTTGTTACGAAAATTGTGGACTGGTATGTCGTCAGACCGCCGTGCAGTCGCCGATGTCTTTGAGTATCTGGTCATGGTCTCGTCCCTGGTCAGACCTGCTACGAATGCCTTTGTCGAAGAGTTTATCCGCCGAGCGCAAGAAGGATCCTGTGCATTCTGGCATTCCAAATTGAACGGAGTGCTCGACGAAACACACGGCATCATGACGTACCAGGAAGACGTCTCAAAAGTCGCTATGGCGTTGGCGGATTTTTCCGTCGAAGATGCGGATCAGCTTCGGAAGATCATCAGCAAGAAACACAAACAGCGACAACTGCGAGACTACTATCACCAGTTTTGCCGTGGGGCGGCACAGAATCAGGCATCACCGGAGATTATCGATAAGATCTGGAAGATGATCATGAGCTTCGCCGGCTATAGCTTTTGCAAACCCCATTCGGCCAGCTACGCACAGGTGTCCTTCAAGTCCGCCTATCTCCGCACTCACTATCCGGCAGAATTCATGGCCGCTGTCATCAGCAACCAAGGAGGCTTTTATTCGACCTACGCGTATCTCTCCGAAGCCCGGCGCATGGGACTCGCGATTCTGTTGCCGGACATTAATGAGAGTGACTGGGCCTATCGAGGCCAAGGCGAACGGCTGCGGATGGGCTTGATGCAGGTGAAAACCATCCCCAACGATCTTGGAATGACAATCGTCGAAGAACGGATAAAAGCCGGCCCCTATCGATCCTTCCAGGACTTTCTCCAGCGTGTGAAGCCAGAGCCGGCCCAGGCTAGAGCCTTGATCCGGGCCGGCTGCTGTGACTCCATCGCCGGCGAGCTGACGAGACCAGCCTTGCTGTGGCGGCTCTACGCGGGAAGCAGTTTTCCTTCCGACCCTTTACCGGTGCCGGATGACTATTCCGCTGCACAGAAACGGGCCCATGAAGTCGAGTCGTTCGGCTTTCTGGCGAGCCGCCACCCCCTGACCCTCCATCGCCACCAAATCGAGCGGTTGCAACCGGTTCCCGCCTCCCAGATGCATCGGTTCGTGGGCCAGCGCATCACCATGGTCGGCTTGCTCATCACAGAGAAATCAGCTGAGACCAAGCATGGCCAGGCCATGGAATTCATCACCCTAGAAGATGTCACCGCCCTCTACGACGCCACGCTATTCCCCGAGGTCTATCGTCGCTGCTGCCATCTTCTTTCACCAAACCGACCATACGTCGTCCGTGGACTGGTAGAAGAAAGCTTCGGGATTGTCACACTGACCGTGCACGAGCTTCACGTACTGGAATCGACGAGGGATAGGAAACGTGAGGGGCTCGGTCAGCTTGAAACAGATGCTTAGCTTATGGAGCCACATAAGCCAACGATCCTCATCCCGGCGTTCATTGACCCACGCCCAACACCTGCTAGGCTTAGATTCGATGAGAACCATCTTGGTCCAATGGAGTGCGGTTGCCTCCCTCGTCATCCTCGCCACCGTGGTCTCGGCAGAAAGTCCTGACTCCTCGTCTCTCCAGCCGCGCACAGGCCGTACGATTCAAAGCGACTCCCCGCTCCCGATGCAAACCAGACGCGGGCGTTGCAATCCCGCCTCCACCAGATGTCAGCTGCCACGCCATCGCGTGCAGCCCAAGGACTCTGACCTCAATCAACGGACTGAGTCAGGACTTCGGCTGAGGCACGAAAGCTCGTTGAATACCCGCAGCCGGACCGGCCCCGCCATCGACAACCCATCCAACGGAGAATAACGACGGTTGAGCCGAATAATTTATCTATTCGGCTCATATTTTATTATTTACATGAGCCGATTACGGTCTATAATCGGCTCATGAGCTACAACTGGCAACAAGACGATTGGCCCATATTCCAGTATGAGTTGTTAGGCCTGGAAGACACCCTCCTCTCATTTGCTGAACGAACTGGGCACATCAGCGGCCTCACCAAAGGTCTATCGGCCGAGGCACAGACCGAAGCTGCCATCGACTTGATGACGACCGAGGCCCTCAAAACCTCGGCAATTGAAGGAGAACTCTTCAGCCGACGGGATGTCTTATCGTCGATCCGAAGGAGCCTGGGCCTCACACAGGATGCACCAACCGGCGATAAAAGAGCTATCGGTGTTGCAACCCTGATGACCGATGTCCGTCAGAACTTTGCCGCGCCGCTCGCTCAGGCAAAACTGTTTGATTGGCATCGAATGGTCAGGACGGGACACCGGCGCATCCAAGCCGGTCAATGGCGGGCCCATACCGAACCGATGCAGGTCATCTCTGGACCAGTTGGACATGAGACCGTTCACTTCGAGGCCCCGCCATCGTCTCTTGTTCCTCAAGAGATGGCGCGCTTCATCGACTGGTTTAATGACACCGGTCCTGATGGAACGAGAGAGATCAAAAAAGTCGTAGTCCGCTCGGCGATCGCCCATCTCTATTTTGAGTCGATCCATCCCTTCGAAGACGGCAATGGCCGCATCGGACGGGCTTTGTCCAAAAAAATATTATCCCAGGGGCTCGGACGGCCTGCATTGCTCAGCCTCTCACGCGCGATCGAGGCCAAGAGAACTGAGTACTATGATGCCTTGAAACAAGCACAACAGAGCAACGAGATCACCCCCTGGATCAGCTGGTTCGCCACGATCGCGCTCGACGCCCAAGTCCACGCCGAGGAACACATCGACTTTACACTGCGCAAGACACGACTCTTCGATCGGTTTAGGGACCAACTGAATGAACGTCAGATCCAAATCCTTCGCCGCATGCTGGAGGAAGGGCCTACAGGCTTTGAAGGCGGCATGAGTGCTAAAAAATA
>JACCDP010385807.1_pt1 | contig 12212 bp, 17 predicted proteins | sample 7445841 | NCBI WGS metagenome assembly JACCDP01 (sample SAMN15323441, study PRJNA562643) | freshwater metagenome | isolation source: river surface water | place: USA:Blue River Watershed | collected 2017-08-17
GGGTTGAGATAGAAGAATACGTGTTAGCGAAAGATACAGAAGTGATTTATTTAGTGCCATACAAAAACGACTGGTCTGGTATTGATAGTTGTTTAGTTGATATTGCCGAAAGCGAAAAGGAATTACGGCAAATCGTCAAGCAACACCAACAATACGGCGACGATATACGTGTGATTAAACTTTATAAAGGAGGCAAGTAAAATGCCAAAACAAAAATCGCCTAAACCTATTATTATTAAGGATTATGATTACGCAGAATTCGCCAAAGAACCCAACAACAAGGGTCAAACCGTCGTTGCGATTTACGATATTGATAGCGATACACTTCAAGATTTAATGCCAGGCACGGTTATCCAATGGGACGACACACGCCAAAACGCATTGAACGAAAGCGAACACGGCGTTAACCAACAAAATACTTTGATTTGGAACGGCGAAGTTTATGCTTGTTTTGAAGATTTTGTCATCGTGTATTTGTATTAACGCACGTATGCGTGACGCACGTGTGCGCACACGACTTACGAAGTAAGTATGCTACTATGGTAGCGCTTCTTGAAAGGGGGCATTAGTCGATTTACCACGCTCGACACGTGGCGTATGACACTCGTTATGTGTTGCCTATCATTGTTCTCTTGATACCTACGTGGAAAAACCACGCACAAAGAAAGAAGGTCACAGCCGTCTATGCCTAACCTCACACTCGCCGATATTCTTAAATCTTTGGACAATGCGTCCACGCCAACAGCGCCTACTCAAACACCCGTCGTTTCTACACCCGTCAAGCGTGTTAGAAAACCCAAAGTCGTAGCGCCAACCGTTCAACCAACCGTTCAACCAACCGTTCAACCCACAGTCGAAGCACCACAAGTCCAAGTCGAAGCGCCAACCGTTCAACCAAAAGTCGAAGCGCCCAAATTTACAGCGCCAAAAGTTGTAATGCCTAATCGCTTCGCTCACTACCCATTCGCTACCGAACTCAATCGTAATCTACGTAAGTTCGAATTGTGGTTTGGTAATCCGTCGACTGGCAAAACAACATACGCTCGACGTTTAGCGCAATCGCTCAAAGACGCTGGTCAAATAGACGACTATATCGTTATCAACTCTCACGAAGATTTGACGGTTATGTCGCTATTCAAAACCACCAAAACCGATGACAATGGCGCTTGGAAATTCTTGTTCAATCGCTTCTTTCAAATGCTCACCGATGACGCAAAACGCCGTTATATCATTATCATTGACGAAATCAATACGCAACCGATGAGCGTGTTAAAAGCGCAACAACCCATACTCGATGACACAGAAGGTTCGTTCGATTTCGAAGAAAAAACTTACGCTAAAAATCCTAACTGCTTCTTTATCGCTACAATGAACCACCGTGACGTTGGCACATCAACAATGCCCGACGCAATCAAATCACGTGCTTTCCCCGTGTTCTTTAAGGACTTGTCAAACGAAGAACTCGAAAAACGCACAAGTGTTCCAGCGAAGTTCATCGAAATTCTCAAACGTATTTACGATATGTTCAAGGATTTAGGTCAAGTTCATCCGTTCTACAACGACGTTCGACAACTCAAAAATATGATTGGGTTATCGCCACAAGATTTCCGTAGTTATATTATTGCTCAACTCGAATTCGCCAACGTCGACTACCAACAAGTTATCTCGCTATCGCCTGAGTTCGACAATCTAATTAGCGAATACGCTAAAATAATGGGGGTTAAGTAATATGCCAACAGCACTTACTAAACAAATCAACGAAACGCTTCTCAAAAATCCCAAGTTAGTCGAAGTTTTGTTCCAAGATATATTTGGCAAATATATGATTAAATACTACGGCGAACAAACTAAAAATTATCGTGTGTTAGTTAGCACCGATGACCAAAATTCCTATATGAACTCACGAGATAACGTTGTTGTTATCGCTATGAGAAACGTTGCTGACCAACTCAAACTTGGCATTAACGTTTACGCTGTTGCTTATCACGAACTCGCTCACATTCTTTACACAAACGATAACATTCGTGACCAAATACGTGTTAAAGCGCATATGGATATGCAAAGCGACGATTATCAAATCGACCAAGCACACCTTCAAACGCTATCTGTTGAATCAAAACACAAGTATATAAGAAACACTCGTGCCACACAAGAAAAGCAACTTCATATGCTTTGGAACGTTGTAGAAGACGAACGTATTGAGCGCTTGATTATGAACGACCACCCATTTCTCACCGACATTCTTGACCCGCTCAAAACAATCATTAAAGATGACGGCAAGATTATGTCGTGGCGTTTAGGCAAGTATGCTAAAAAAGTTCCTGACGCTCGTATCGCACAATTGTGTGAGCAATATCATAGCGTTTACAACTCCAACGCAATCGTCATACCAAATGGTCATACTATCAACAAAGAATTCGCCGATAGGTCTGTTCGCAATACACTCGCTCAAATACTTTACGAATTGCACAAACTAATGTTTCCAACACAAGAACAAGGCACTGAACCACCAATTATCGACCCACTTAAACCTAAAAAACGTGGCAAAGGTAAAAGCGAAAATAAAACCCAAGGTGGCGACGAACCTGTCGACAACCAAGACGACAAAGATGACGACAACGACGACGACAATGACGACAACGACGACAACAACGGCAAAGACGACGACAACGACGACAACAACGGCAAAGACGACAAAAAGATTGCACGTGAAAAGAAAGAAGACGAACTCAACAAGCAATTACAAAATCAAATCGATAAAGCGAAAGAACTCATACAAACTGTCGTCGCCGAAATTAACTATCAATCAAGTGTTTTACCCGAAGACCAACGCAAACCATTGTTCACCGACCCAAGATTTAAGAATATGTTTATCACCGAAATTCCACTTATTACTCAACAACGCACAACTATTCGTGGTGGTATGACACAAGCGCAACGCAAGTCGTTCAAATCCGATATATCGCCAAAAATCAACGTTGCACGATTAGTCGAAACAATGTCTAACAAAAGCGAACCGAAAGTATTTTACAGCAAAGGTAAAGACGCTTCACCATTGCGCAAAGTTGTTATCTTCGAAGACGTTTCTTCTTCGACGTATGGTGGTGGTAGATTACTATCGCCTATGTTTTCTATGATTGCGTATGCGTTAGCAAAATCATTTGACGAATGTGACTGGTGGATTTATGGCGACTTACTTGCCAAAAAACACAAAGTCGACTACGCTGTTCCATCACAAGTCGTTGGTCGCAAATATAGAATGGCAAGTGGCACAAGGTCGTCTTATCTCGCTAACGTTATGCGTAAATATGCACAAGAAAAAGCGCTATTCGTTGTTATCACCGACGGCGATATTCAATCGCTCATACAAGACAACGAACTATTCAAACGCTACGTTAATCAAACAGCGTTCATTGGATATATCAAACAAGACGAAGCAAAGCAACTCAAACACAAATCGATAATGGACGACAACTTGTTCGATTATGTAAACCACGCAAGTCGTAAACCCGAATACACAATTGCTTACGACGCACTTGACAGCAAAAGAGAAGCGTATTTAAGAAAAACAAAAAACGACTTCACAAATGTCGACGAACGTTATGCTTGGGCAGAAACATTATTCGCTTTACACGCTTCAAAGTTAGGTTTCGAAAACATTATGAAAGATACAAAAATTCGCCAATTCATTATTGATTCCGTTAGAACAATCGCAAGTGTTATGAAAGGTGCGATGAAATAATATGGGCAACGCAAAAATTTGTTTCACCAAATCATTCGAGCGTGTGCTTCGTGTTGACAGCGTTATGTATAAGATTGTCCAAAATCAAAAAGAACAATTGTTATGCGTGTATAACGAACACGATTGCATTTATAAAATGATAGGAGAAGAAAACAACGTGATATATGACGTTAAAGATATTGAACTTATCACACGCATATTACACCAAGCGCACGTGGATAGATACGCATTACTCAAATAGGCGCACGTGTTTATGCGAACACTCACGGTCTACTTATATAGTGCTACCAAGCACAAGAAAGGGCAAATAAAATGCCAAACAAAATTTTAATTAACTTCTTTAAGTTTCAAAAAGCAAGTGCGCTGTTTATCGACGCTTACAAAAATTTCGCCGAGGTTGCTTACTTCAATGGACACGAAGACAAAGAAATTCAACAACTCGCCGTCAATCTTCACCGAATAGAAAAAGAAATGAGTCAAGCAACGTTTACGTATTTAGACATCTTGAAAAAAATTGGAACAAGAAAGGTGGAAGAAAAAAAGTTTACAAAAACTATTGACAAAAAAATATAGTTTATGTTATGATAGTGTTAGACAAAAAACATATGCGTGAAAAACACGCAAAGAAAGGGGCATTTATGCCAAAAGAAAAAAAGAAATTAGTTGTCAATTGGGAAGAGTTAGCGAATTATTTGTTAGATATGGCAATCGAAAGTTGGTCGCCAAACGAAGTGATGAAAAGTTTATTTGACGCTGGTTTTAGTGCTGAACTTTTAATTTATCTGGGATTTGGCGAAGGAGAAGTCGAAGAAATGGAAAAAGAATACGCACAAACAAAACTAAATGACAGTCAAGATGCTCAATATCAAGCGTCCAAAGACGCAAAGGGAGAATAACAATGAGAACAGCAAAACCAAAAGTATTTGAAATCAAAGGCACATTCGAAGTCACGATTAACATTTACGCAAAAGACAAAAAAGAAGCAAGAGTATTTGCAGAAGAAGAATTCGCTAATTTTGTAGGCGTAGATACAAATGAATTAAACGGCGTGTTAGTCAATAGCATAAGACAAACCAAAAAACCAAAAGTAAAACAACACAAGGAAGAAGAAGGAAATAAAAATGAGCAATAAATTACAGCAAGAATTCAACTCAAACATTAAACAATTACAAATGAAAGACATCGTGCAACTACTCGCCGACAAAAAAGCAATGAAGAACTCTATGATTGTTGTCACTACCATCGGCACAGTGGGTCAAGTTAGTTTTGAAAAAGGAAAAACAGTTTTGGAACAATTACAAAGTTGGGTTGGTGGTTATATCGAACTCGTGCCAAGTGATTACATTAAAAATCATTTAATTATTGTGAATGAAGACGGCATAAATATGCGACTATCTTACAACAAAACAATGAACACGCTATTTGGTTTAGAGATATATGGAACAGCGTGTATTGTTAGAAAGGAGGATTTCAAATGAACTACGAAAAACCAGAAAAAAGTTATATGTTTGTGCCAAAAGAAAAGTATTTCAAAGCGCAAAAAGATATGCTCAACTTTGTGGAAAGTATGATGAATATGTTGGCAAAACAAAAGCACGATATATTACAGCAAATCCACGAAGCAGAGTTGTGGTATGAAAAAGACAAAAAGAACTAAAACAAAAACTATTGACAATTTTTTATAGAATGTGTTATAATGAAAATAAAGAAAGGTGGCACACACAAATGCTATTATGTAAAACAATCGATTTAGACGTAGAAAAGGTAAGCGAAGTATTAAAGAACGCTCGTGAAACAATTGAGTATTTACAAAACGTTGTTCTCTCAATTGAAACTCGTGCGCTCGAAGGAGAAAAAATTGACAACATTCAAGTCGTCGATGGTCAACGCAAACGTATGATTACAGAACAAGGTCTTAATTATCTCACAAAAGTTTTTGGCGAAGACAAAGTATATAAAACTATTGTCAAACCTATTGGCATTGGCGATTTAGAAAAGATGATTTCACCCGAAGAAATGGGTGCGTTAACAGGAAAGGGGGTCATTGGTTACGAAACTGGCAAAAAGAAAGTAATTATAGTAGAAGACGATTTTTAGAAAGGGAAACACAATGAACATATTTTACATACACACAAGTCCATACACAAGCGCAAAAGCAATGAGCGACAAACACGTTGTAAAAATGATTCTTGAAAGCGCCCAACTTCTATCAACAGCACACCACTTACTACAAAGTCAAAACGCACCACTCTTATACAAACCTACTCACGCAAAACACCCTTCAGCCGTTTGGGTTAGACAAAGCAAAGCGCATTATGAATGGTTATACGAACACTTCATTGCGTTATGCAAAGAATACACAAATCGTTATGGCAAGGTTCACGGCACGGAATTAAAGTTAAGAAAACTACTTGCGACACCACCTATCAACTTACTCGATAATGGTTTCACTCCACCACCCTGCGCTATGCCTGACGAATACAAAGACGGCAACTCATTGTCATCTTATCGTAAATACTACGAAGCGAAAAAGTTCTTTAACGAACAAGATAGAACACGCTACACAAAAGTTCTAAACACAGGAGCATTATGAAATACAACATTTTACCAAATCCAAATCGAAACACAATTACAGTAATTCTTACGCCAGTCACACTTCCATTCACCGACTATCTTTTCAAAAAGTATAAAGAAGAAAAGTTCTTCGCTTCAGGTATTATCAAAGGCGCAGATTACAAAACAGATTTAGTTCCTTTTCTCACCGAAGTGTCCAAGGCACTTACAGCTGTTGGCAAAGACATCTTACCAACTGGCACACAAATTAACACGCAAGATTTAATTTCGCTTGGGGAAGAATATCGCTTAATCACTCGCAACCTTGATAAAGAAGGTAATTGGGACAAGCAATTCAAAATCAACCTAACCAATCGAAGCAAAGACGGCGAAAAGCGTTTCTTATTCTTGGACTTGGAACAAACCAAACCAATCTCGAAAGAAGAAAGTTGGAAACACAACTACGCTATCGAATTAGAAATTGGAGTTGGGTTCGACGAAAAGAAAAATAATAAATATGTTTACGCAATCTTTCACAGAGCAATCTCAACAGGTTTAAGAGAAACCAACACGTTTCAAAAGAACGATAACGCTTGGAAGGGTTTCAACCTTGATAAGATTGCCGTAGATGATGATAAATTGCCATTTTAATAGGTGAACTATGAAAAGCAAAAATCAAATTGCAATCGAACGATTAGTATCACAACACGCAAAAGAACTCAAACAAGTTCAAATTCAAATTCGCACAGATTTACTTGAAGTGATGACTGCTATAAGTTCGGTCACTGGTAAATCATTAGTGGAACAATTAGAAGAACTACAAGACAGCATTGCGTTTAGAATTCGCCTTATCAAAGGTATTCGTAAGCGTAAAGTTGGAAGACCAAAATTAAATAAAGGAAATAAATAAAATGGAAGCAAACAAATTATTCTTACAAAACTATAACAACGAAGGCGACTGCGCTCAACTTGAAAACTACGTAAAGAAGATTGAAAAAGAATTCAAGAAGACAGGACAAGTTAAAGTCATTCGCTACTACCCTTGGGCAGTCATCGAACGCATTTTTAGAAGTCAAGGTGGTAAAGTCGAAGTCGTCAATTGGTCGATGAAAGTCGAACTACAAGGTAAAGATTTATTACCAAATGAAAATGGCGAACTCGTTTTACAGCAAACCACGTCCACTGCTCTCTTCATTCACTTGAAGGGAACTTGGCAAGGTCAAGAAGAACACGAATACTACCCCATCTTCGACAATCAAAGTGCCAAAATTATAAAACTACCAGATGCGCTTGACTTAAATACAGCAAAGCAACGTGGTATGGTGCGCTTGATTGCAAGATTAAGTGGCATTGGTTTGGACATCTTCGAACAACAAGAAGGTCAATTTGAAGAAGACAAAGAAGATAACATTATCAATATCAAACCTAAATCCAAGTTCATTAAAACAGAAGTAGAACCACAAACCCACAACGCAGCATTTGAACAACTTATAAAAGGCGATGTGATTAGTGAAACAAAAGTTCCTACACCTCAACCAGCAAAACCAAGCGTCATTGAAAAAATCGTTTCCTCGTTTGGCAATGACAGTCAAGAATACGCAGATTTATTATTAGAAGTTCGCAAAGTTATTCGTGAAAAAAGCGCACAAACCAAAGCAAAAGAATTCTTAACTTCCAAAGGCAAAGAACTCTTATCGCAATGTGATTTTGCGTTATTAAAAGAATTGCAAAAATTCTTATCGTAGTTTAGATTGACGAAAATCCTCATATGCTTGGTCTTGCCGTATGAGATACGAACACCCCCTTTCACTTCTTTCAGCAAGACCACCAATAGAAAGTAAGGTTATATGGCGCAATACAAAATAAGTCCTTCTTCAAGTGGAAGATTTCTTACTTGCACAGCATCTATACAGCATAATTTAGGTTCTGGCGAAACTGAAACTACACTCAAAGGCACATTACAACACGAAGTAGCATACTTAAAATTAGACCAAATGATAAATCTACACAACCACGAACAAGAACTTGCCGTATTAACTAACCTAAACAATTGGTATGAAGGAAAAGAAAATAAAGCAATCAAAGTTCAATGGTCGAAAGATTTTGAGATTACAGTAAATAACTATATCGCCTACATTAAAAAGATTGTTCAAGCATATTCGCCAAGTGAAATTATGTTAGAATACAAAATCAAACTAAACTTTCACGGCGAACAAATGAATGGGACAGTCGACTGCGCAATGATTTTGGAAAACGGCGACTTGATGATTATCGACTTAAAGACAGGAAGAACACCAGTCAAGACCGAAGATAACAACCAAATGCTTATGTATGCTTACGGCGTTATTCAAGACAGATGGCGACAAAAGAAAAGCATACCAAAGAACGTAGTCGTGTCTATTTTTCAAAGTTTAATCAACAATACGAATGCCGTTTCATATACGATGAATCAAGTTATGGAATGGTATATATCAAAAATACAGCCGATGGAAGAAATCAAGACAGGTAATTTAGTTTATCGTCCTTCAATCGACGCTTGTAAGTTTTGTCAATTCAAGCACAAATGCAACGAAAGAATAAAGAAAGGGGTAATTGTATGAGTATGGTAGAATTCACACCAAAGAAGTTTATTGACGCTTTAACGTTGAATGGCATTCGTTTAACGCACATCGTTAAAGTTGGCATTGATAGAAATTATTTCATACCAAGATACGTTGAAAATCGTAAATCCAAAGAACTCACACTCGAATATAAAAAGAGTTTACGGCATTCAAGCGTAGTTAAGATTGCTACAACATTAGTTGAATCTGGTTTTTTCAAAGACAAAGATTTAATCATTAAATGTTTTGAGCAAGATGAGTTTGAACCACTATTGCCAGGTGATTTACTATGACGCATAAGTTATTAAGTTTTCAAAATAGATACGCTAAAACTGGGGTTTATCAAGACCTTACATTAGAAACGATGTTTCGTGCCTTCAAAGAAAATGTCATTCGCACCAAAGAAACAATGGAAGAATACAAGAAGGGCGACAGAGATTTCAAATTAAAAGCAAAAGATAAAGGTGGTTTTATCGCTGGAACAAGCGAAGGAAATACACGCGACGCTTTAAGTATTCGCAGCCGTAATATGATAACACTTGATATGGACTATTGCCCACCGAACGTTTTAGATATTATTAGAGATAAACAAGAAAAAACAAAGGAACTAAACTTTCGATTCTTCGTTTACTCAACACACAGTCATACCAAAGAAGAACCAAGATTCAGAGTCATTGTCCCATTAGCACAAGAAATTACAGTAGAGAAGTATGAACCTATCGCTCGTGCCATTGCAGGTATCATTGGTATGGAGTTCTTCGACGCAACCACTTTCCAAATCAATCGCATTATGTATTTTCCCAGCGTGAGCGCTGATGGTGATTATGTGTGCGAACAATTTGGTATGGACGATTGGAACGACCTCAATCCAGACGATATGCTTGACAGATATATGGACTATCTCAACATCGCTGAGTTTCAAAAACCAATCTACATCGAAGGGTTAAAGGTTGACAGAATTGAAGATGGCAAAGTCAAAGATAGTCGCAAGACCAAATATCGTATCGTTAATGCCTTTAATACAGAATATACAATTCGCCAAGCAATCGAAGAGTTCCTAAAAGAACAATACGAAAAGAGTGGCAACGATAGATATTCTTATAAGCAAGGCGAAAGCAAAGGTGGTCTTGTTATTCTTAATGACCAATATGCTTACTCACATCACGGCACAGACCCTGCGCAAGGTCGCTTGTTAAACGCATTTGACATTGTTCGCATTCACAAGTTTGGTAAGCAAGACGAAAAGAAAACTGACCAAGAAGAATATGACACGTATGATAAGAACACATCTTATACATCAATGGTCGAATACATTCGTGGTAATCTCCCAGCAGTAATGCGACATATGCCAGAGATACAGCAACTAAATAAGAACGAAAAGGAATTCGCTACTAACGTTGTCGAAACAGAAAAGAATAGTGTTGAAGAAGGGGATTGGAAGTTAACGCTTGACTACACAGGGGGCGAAAAAGACAGACACCCAAAATCAAACGCAAGAAACATTAAACTTATTTTCGAAAATGACGACTATTTCAAAGACCTTTTTTACTACGATAGTTTGAAAGACGCAATATGTTTTGATAGAACGCCACCTTGGAACAAAGAAAAATCCAAAGGCGATTTTGTTACCGACGAAGATGACAGCGAAATACGTGTATATCTAAACTCAGTTTACCAAATTGCTGGTAAAGATTTAATCTACGACTCAGTTGTTCACCAATCCAGCAAAGTTCGTCGCCACCCAATCAAGTCGTTCTTCGCTAATCTACCAGATTGGGACGGCAAACCACGTATCGAAACAATCATTTGTGATTTATTTGACATTACACCAAACGCATATTACAAAGAAGCAAGTAAATCGTGGTGGGTTGGTATCATTCAACGCATTATGCGACCAGGTTCTAAATACGATATGATGTTAGTTTTATCTGGCGCACAAGGTATTGGTAAATCACAGTTTGGTAAGTCAGTTGCTACTCCATATTGGAAAGGCGATATGACAACTATTGATAGTCAACCAAACTATTACGGCGATGACGAATTACCATTTGACAAGAAAGACGCTTATGAACAACTTAACGGCATTATGATTTATGAGTTGCCAGAGTTCGAAAAGTATTACAAGAAAAGCGACACATCTACAATCAAATCTTTCTTATCAAAGACAAGCGATAAGTATAGAAGAAGTTATGGTCGTCGTGTAAGTGAATACAGACGTCAATGCGTATTTATTGCTACCACAAACGACGTTAGACCACTGCGAGATAGAACAGGCAATAGACGTTTCTTACCTTTCTATACAAGAGTTTCTAAAAATACATCAAGATTATATAACCCACAATTTTGGAGTGAAGATATTCGAAACCAATGCCTTGCTGAAGCGATACATTATTTCGACCAAGGTTTCAATCCTATGGGTAGTTTCAGCGATGAAGCAAAGAAGATATGGGACGAATACAACGAAAAGGCAACAGCAGAAAATGATAGTATGCCAATCGTTGAAATGTATATCAACAACGAGTTTCCAAAGAATTACTTTAATATGCCAATTATGGATATGAAGAAGTATTACAGTCAAAGTGCTGAGTTCGATTTTATGGGTAAGAAAATATTCAGAGAAAAACGAACTGAATTCTCACTCAAAGAAATTTACTGCATTGCCTTTAATCGCGACATCGCACAAACACCAGACTATTTAATGAGAGAGCAAATCGAAAGTGCATTTGATAAGTTGGGTTTTGTTCGTCAAGGTTATCGAAAGAGTCAAGGCGCATTTGGTCAACAATTTGTTTATAAAAGACAAGATACAGTAAGCATTGTCGAAGAAGAAATCAACGACGATGACTTACCATTTTAGGAGAACAATATGGATATTGGAAAAAAAGGTCAATCATTTTTAGGTGATACCATTGCAGTAATGGACGATTTAATTCACGAAGACAGAAAAGTAAACTTCATACTTACATCGCCACCATACAATATGAATGGACACGAAAGCGAATACTACAACTCAGCAACACAAGCAAACTCTTTCTCAGATGCGAAAACACCAGAACAATATATCGAATGGTTAGTTCAAATTTTCAAGCGATACGAATTTCTACTCGAAAAGAATGGCGTGGTTATCTTTAATATGAATTATATGTCTTCAAAGAAAACACCAGCCATAACCACTTTCAAAGCCCTTGTCGAAATCGAAAAGAATACAGATTTTGTTTTAATTGACCAAATTGCTTGGAAGAAATCGTTTGCTGGTTTATTAACCAATGGCACACGTCTTTCAAGGATATTCGAAAACGTTTGGATTTTTATCAAGA
>JACCDP010695942.1_pt1 | contig 12212 bp, 16 predicted proteins | sample 7445841 | NCBI WGS metagenome assembly JACCDP01 (sample SAMN15323441, study PRJNA562643) | freshwater metagenome | isolation source: river surface water | place: USA:Blue River Watershed | collected 2017-08-17
CAACTGCGCCGTCTCCAGGACAGCGCCGCCGTCGAGCGCTGGCTGCTTGAGCAGTCGAGCGCGCTGCAGCCTATGCCGGAACACGCCTGAATCTAACCGCGCCACTCCAGGGGGCAGGGCGGCCCAGTGCCGGCAGCGTGGGCAGCTAAGATCGCCGCCCATGAATGGCGCCGTTGTCGACTCTCTTGCTCCTGTGATTTTGCTGATCGCATCGGGCTACCTGGCTGGGCGCCTGGGCTGGTTGGGCCAGGCCTCGCTCAAGGACCTGACCAATCTGATTTTTCTGCTGCTGTCTCCGGCTTTGCTGTTTCGCACCATGAGCCAGGTGCGCATCGAACAGCTCGATTTCATGCCGGTGGCGGCCTATTTCTTGGCCGCTGGCATCTTGTTTGGCGGCATCTTGCTGCTGCAAGGCTTCAGCCGGCGATCGGCGGTGTTGGCGCTGGCGGGAACATTTTCAAACACGGTGATGATCGGGATTGCGCTGATCAACCTGCTTTTTGGCGCCCAAGGTCTGGTGACCTTGCTCACTCTGGTCTCGATTCACGCGCTGGTGTTGTTGACCCTGGCCACCTTGGTGCTTGAAGTGGCGATGCGCCGCGACGCGTCGGCACTGCCGGGCGAGGCCGCAGCGCGGCAGTCCACGCTGGCCATCGTGCTGCAGTCGCTCAAGTCCACCGTCTTGCATCCGGTGCCGCTGCCGATTTTGCTGGGGCTGCTCTACGCGCAGACCGGCTGGGCGATCGCGCCGCTGATCGACAAGCCCCTGGCCCTGCTCGGCTCGGCCCTGTCGCCGCTGGCCCTGGTGCTGGTGGGCGTGTCCCTGTCGCACACCTCGGTCGGCCAGCATTGGCGCGGCGCTTTGGCGCTGGCGGGCGTCAAGAACCTGCTCCATCCGGTGCTGGTCTGGGCCTTGTGCCGTCTTTTGGGTGTCGAGGGCTTGCCGATGACCGTCATGGTGGTCACCGCTGCCTTGCCGATTGGGGCCAATGTGTTTTTGTTTTCGCAGCGCTACGGCGTGGCCCAGGATCTGGTGACGGCCAGCGTGGCCATGTCGTCCATGCTGGCCATGCTGACGCTGACCGCTACGCTGGCGCTCATGATTTGAGTGTCAAGCCGGGCCACGCCCGGTGCGTGAGCGCCCCGCAGGCGCGCTTACTGCGATATCTGCCGGGCCAGCTCGATCTGCCACTCGAAGTAGCGCTGAAAGCCGTAAGCCAGGGCGCCCATGAGTGCGGTGGCACCGACCATGAGCGAGCCGATGACACCGATGATGGTCAGCCAGTTGCTGCCGCCCGCCGGCTGGGCCTCTGGGCCCAAGCCGGCGTTAAAGCGGGCGTTCCATGCGTCCTCGGCCATCAAGCCGTACCAGATGGCATTGAGGCAGCAGCCGGCCAGAACGAGGCCCAGCAGAGGAATGAGGACCCAGCTCATGGGGTCATCGACCCCCAGACCGCGCGCGCGCATCAGGCCGTAAAGGCCCAGGGCCGTCGGGATGGGCAAGGCCCAGCCGATCAGGTCGTCCAGACCGTAGAGGTAAAAGCGGTGCAATCCCAGGGGGCCGCCGACAAAGGCCAGCCAGGTGCTCAAGGTTTTGTTTTTCATCGGTGCCCAGGTCAAGCCCGGTTGCTGCGGGCTGGGCGCATATTAAGCGAGCGCTTGAGGTGGCGGGCCCGGCGGGGCTTTGTCCCCCACGCCCAGCGCTTTTTCCATCATGACCACATCGAGCCACCGGTCAAATTTCCAGCCGCACGACTGCAGCACGCCCACCCGGTTAAAGCCCAGGGCGCTGTGCACGCCCACCGACCCGGCATTGGCCGAGTCACCGATGACGGCGATGAGCTTGCGAATGCCGGCCGCCTCGGCCTGGCGGACCAGCTCGGTCAATAGCAGGCGGCCCACGCCGCGCCCCTGGGCCGCTGGGGCCAGGTAGATCGAATCCTCGGCCGAGTAGCGGTAGGCCGCACGCGGCTTGAACCAGTTGCAATAGGCAAAGCCCAGCACCTGCGCGTCTTGCGCGGCCACGAGGTAGGGCAGGCCCTTGGCCAGGACATCGGCGCGTCGCTGCCCCATCTCTTGCAGGCTGGGCGGCTCGGTTTCGAAGGTGCCCGTGCTGTGGCGCACATGGTGGGCGTAGATCTCGGCGATGGCGCCAAGGTCGGCGTCCTGGCTGGGGCGTACGATGAGGGTCATGAGCGAGGTGTCGGCAGTCTTGCCGGCTCAAAAGGTGGATCTGGCTATAATCGAGGGCTTTGCGGCGTTTGGCTGGCCGGGTGGCCTGCCGTGTCTCAAGTTCCGCAAGATTCATGGGGTCCGCACGGTCCCCACCACCCGAAGGATAAACCATGGTCGTGATTCGACTTTCTCGCGGCGGCTCCAAGCACCGTCCTTTTTTCAATATCGTTGTGGCGGACAAGCGGGACCGCCGTGACGGCCGCTTCATCGAGCGCATCGGCTTTTACAACCCCCTGGCCAAGGAAGGCGAAGAAGGCCTGCGCGTGGCCATGGACCGCCTGACCCACTGGCAAGGCGTGGGCGCACAGGCCTCGCCCACCGTCGTGCGTCTGGTCAAGCAGCAGGCGCCGGCTGCCGCCTGAGCGCGGCAGCGATGTCCGTTTTCCAGCCCGCGTCCTTGCCGGACGATGCCGTAGAAGTCGGGCGCGTGCTCGACGCCTGGGGCATCAAGGGCTGGGTCAAGTTGCTGGCCCACAGCAACGAGCCGCAGGCTTTGCTCGCGGCCAAGCGCTGGTTTGTCCAGCCCCCCGAAGCCCGGCTGCGCCCGGGCTTTTCAGCTTTCAAGGGCACGGTGGCCCTGGGTGTGGAGCAGTGCAAGGTCCATTCGGACGCGCTGGTGGCCAAGATCGAAGGGCTCGACGACCGCAGCGCTGCAGAAAGCCTCAGGGGCGCGCGCATTTTTCTGCCCCGCAGCGCCTTTGCGGCGACCGCCAGCGACGAGTACTACTGGGTCGACCTGATCGGCCTGGACGTGGTCAACCGCCAAGGCGAGGCGCTGGGCCAGGTGCGTGACCTGATGGCCACCGGACCGACCTCGGTGCTGGTGCTGGACTATCGCATTGAGGACGCCGACGGCGTACCCCGCCCGGCCGAGCGTCTGATCCCTTTTGTTTCAGCCTATGTCGACACGGTCGACCTGCCGGGGCGACGCATCACGGTCGACTGGCAAGCCGATTACTGAGGCCGGTGGCGCGAGCGATCATGCGCTTTGACATCGTCACCCTGTTTCCCGAGTTGTTTGCGCCGCTGCTGGTCAGCGGTGTGACGCGCCGGGCCTACGAATCGGGCCAGGTGCAGGTGCGGCTGTGGGATCTGCGCGAGCACGGTGAAGGCGCTTACCGGCGCGTCGACGACCGGCCCTACGGCGGTGGGCCGGGCATGGTCATGCTGGCCCAACCGCTGCTTGAGTGCCTGCAGCGCATCCGCGCCGACCGGCCGGCGGCTGCGCCGGTGGTGCTTTTTTCGCCTGCCGGCCCTGCGCTGGACCATGAGGCGGTGAGCCATTGGGCCGGCAGCCAGGGCGCGATCTTGATCTGCGGGCGTTACGAGGGCGTGGACCAGCGTTTCATCGATGCCCACGTCGACCGGCAGATCAGCCTGGGCGACTTTGTGCTGTCGGGCGGCGAGATCGCTGCCATGGCTTTGCTCGATGCCGTGGCCCGCCTGCAGCCGGGGGTGCTGCACGACGAGGGCAGCCACCGCCAGGACAGCTTCAACCCGGCCATCGATGGCCTGCTCGATTGCCCGCACTACAGCCGCCCGGAGCTTTGGCAGGGCCGCGCCGTGCCCGCGCCGCTGCTGTCGGGCCACCACGCGCAGATCGCGCAGTGGCGGCGCGAGCAAAGCCTGCTGCTGACCGAGCGCCAGCGCCCGGATTTGTTGCAAAAAGCCCGCAGCAGCGGGCATTTGACCGCGCGGGACCTGGCCCTGCTTGCGCGCCAGGGGCCGGCAGTTGCGGACCCTGAGAGCTGATCGGCTATACTTGAGGGCTTTTCGGTCCTCTGGCGGCCACTGCAACCGATGCGGCGTCGAGCAAGCCCAGGCTTTGCGACAGCACCACGGATTTGCGGTCTTTAGTGCAGCGCGTGCATGAACGAAAAAGACAACTGAGGAAGCCTCATGAATCTCATCGCAACCCTCGAGCAGGAAGAAATTGCTCGTCTGAACAAGACCATCCCGGCCTATGCCCCTGGCGACACCGTCATCGTCAGCGTCAACGTGGTTGAAGGCAACCGCAAGCGCGTGCAGGCCTTCGAAGGCGTGGTCATCGCCAAGCGCAACCGTGGCCTGAACTCGAGTTTCATCGTGCGCAAGATCTCCAACGGCGAGGGCGTTGAGCGCACTTTCCAGGTCTACAGCCCGCTGATTGCCAAGATCGAGGTCAAGCGCCGCGGTGACGTGCGCCGCGCCAAGCTGTACTACCTGCGCGATCGCAGCGGCAAATCGGCTCGCATCAAGGAAAAGCTCGGCGCCAAGGCCGCCTGATCCTGGCGCAAGTGCACCTTGCCATCGAACCAAAAGCCGCTGCTCCAAGCGGCTTTTTTTGTGTCTGTCTCCCCTCATGACTTCGCTCGAGCGATTTGACCCACGCAGCGTGGCGCCGCATCAGGTCGACGCCGGCTTGCCGCCGGTGCCTACCGAGCGGCTCACCGCCTTCGGATTGCGCCGGCACTTTGCCGATCCGCCGGCCTGGACACCCGAGATCGTGCGTGAGGTGCCCTTGCCCGACCGCAAGTCGGCCGCAGCGGCGGTGCTGGTGCCCTTGGTGCTGCGCGAGGGCGGGTTGACCTTGCTGCTGACCCAGCGGGGACAGAACCTGTCCAATCACTCCGGTCAGATCGCGTTTCCCGGCGGGCGCATGGACGCCTCGGATCCGGATGTGGTCCACACGGCTCTGCGCGAGGCGCAGGAGGAGGTCGGACTTGCGCCCCAGCATGTGGAGGTGCTGGGCACGCTGCCCATCTACGTGACCGGGACGGCGTTCATCGTCACACCGGTGGTGGCCTTGGTGGAGCCGGGCTTTGAGGTGCAGGCCAATCCGGCCGAGGTGGCCGAGGTGTTCGAGGTGCCCCTGCCTTACCTGATGAATCCTGCCCATCACCGCCACCACCAGGCTTTGCTCGAAGGCCAGGCCCGCCGTTGGTTGTCCATGCCCTGGACCGATGCGCAGCAGCGCGAGCGCTACATCTGGGGTGCAACGGCCGGCATGCTGCGCAATTTGTACCGGTTTTTGCTCAGCTGAGCCTGGCCATCGGGCCGGCGATATCATCGCGGCCATGAGTTTTCTTGCTGTTTTGCTGGCCTTGGTGCTCGAGCAGGCCAGGCCGCTGAGCCCGGGCAATGTGCTGCACACCGGCTTGCGTGCCTGGGTGCGTGCCGTCAGCGGCAACCTCGATGCGGGCCGCTCCGCGCATGGCTACCTGGCCTGGACAGCGGCCGTTGCGGTGCCGGCTGCGCTGGCCATGGTTGTGCACCACCTGTTGTGGCAGCTCCATCCGGTGCTGGCCTACCTTTGGAATGTGGGCCTGCTCTACCTGACCTTGGGTTTTCGGCAGTTCAGCCACCACTTCACCGCCATCCGCGATGCCCTGGATGTGGGCGACGAGGACCAGGCCCGCGCGGCCCTGGCGCGCTGGCAGCAAGTCGATGTGGGGCAATTGCCGCGCAGTGAAATCGTGCGCCATGTGATCGAGCATTCGGTGCTGGCGGCGCACCGCCATGTTTTTGGTGTGCTCAGCTGCTACTGTATTGGCGCGGCGCTCGGTCTGGGGCCGGCCGGCGCCGTGCTCTACCGCTTGAGCGAGTTCGCCTCGCGCTACTGGAGCCACAAGAGCAGTCAGCCCGGCGAAGGCGTGAGCCCGGCCTTGCTGCGCGTGGCAAGGCAGGCCTGGGCCCTTATCGACTACCTGCCCGCCCGCATGACGGCCATCGCATTTGCCGTGGTCGGCAGCTTTGAAGATGCGGTCGACAGTTGGCGCCAGTGCGCCCAAAGCCTGGCCGGTCATCCCTGGGCTTCTGTGGAGCGCAACCAGACCGTCGTGCTTGCGGCGACCGCCGGTGCCGTCCAGGTGCGCTTGGGGGGCTCGCCGCTGCCGGCACCTGCGCCTGAGGCGCCTGACGCCCCGCTGCCCGAGCCCTTGGGTCCCCTGGGCGCCGGCGGCCGGGCTCCCGAGCCTGCCCATCTGCGCAGCGTGGTCGGCCTGGTCTGGCGATCGGTGGTGCTGTGGATGGTGCTGCTGGCCCTGCTCACCCTGGCGCGCTTGTTGGGCTGAGGCGCTCATGTGCGCACGGGCCCAGTCGCGGGGGCTCAGTCGCGCAGGGGCTCAGTAGCGCGGCGGGCGCGACAACTCTTCAAACAACTCGAGGTAGATCCGGTAGCGCTGCTCGCTGATCGTGCTGCTGCTGCTCTGGTGCTCGGCGATGACCGCGCAGCCAGGCTCCTGCCGGTGTGTGCAGTTGTGGAAGCGGCACGCCTGCGCGTACGGCTTGAGGTCGGGCATGAGGCTGGCCAGAGCCATCGGTTCGATGTGCTGCAGACCAAAGTCCTGAAAGCCCGGCGAGTCGATCAGGGCCGCGCCGCGCTGTGGATCGAGCCAATACGTGCTGGTTCGGGTGGTGGTGTGGCGCCCAGTGCCCAGGGCTTGCGAGATTTGCGCCGTCAGCACGCCGGCCTCGGGCACCAGGGCGTTGATCAGGCTGCTCTTGCCGGCGCCCGATGGGCCGAGGACCAGCGTGGTCTTGCCTCGCAGGCGCTCGGGCAGATCGGCCAGATCTGGGGGGGTCGCCGCGCCGGGTTGCACCGCCAGAGGCAGCACCGCCTCACCCATGGCCCGGTACGGTTCGAGCTTGTTCCAGGCGCGGGTGAAGCTCTCGCCCAGGTCTTTCTTGTTGAGTGCGATCAGGGCGCTGATGCCTTGCGCCCGGGCTGCGATCAGGGCCCGGCTGAGCTGGCTGGCCGAAAACTCGGGCTCGGCCGCCACCAGAATCAAGACTTGGTCCAGGTTGGCGGCAAAGGACTTGGTGCGCAGCTCGTCTTGGCGGTACAGCAGGTTGCGCCGGGGCTCGATCGACTCGATCGTGCCTTCGTCCTGGCTGGGCAGCCAGCGCACCCGATCGCCGACAACCGCCTCGTTTTTCTTGCCTCGGGGGTGGCACAGCAAGCGCTGGCCCTGAGGCGTCTCGATCAGCACATGCCGACCAAAGCTGGCCACCACCAGCGCGTCCCGGGTGGGCTGGCCGGTCTGCTTGCGGGGCGCTTGCTGCGGCCTCAATCGAGCAGGGCGTCGACCTGGGCCGCGCAGAGAAAATCGCTCGCCGAAAGCGCGGCCACATCGTGGGTTTGCCAGCGCACCGTGCAGCGGCCGTAGCTCAGCTGCACATCGGGGTGGTGGTCTTGGCGATGGGCGATAAAGGCCACCGCGTTGACAAAAGCCATGGTCTGGTGAAAGTCGGCAAATTCAAACGACTTTTCCAGGGCGCCATCGATCACCCGCCAGCCTTGCGCCCGCTCGCCATTGAGCTGGGTCAATCGCGTGATGACCTGCGTGGCCGTCAGGGCGGTGCGGGTCTTGGGCGCATTCATGGGGGCGTTCATGGCGCGGCCGCTGCAGCTTGCGAGCCCATGCGCGCCAGCCGCTCTGAGGCAGGCGGGTGCGAGTAATAAAAGCGTGCGAACACCGGGTCGGGCGTGAGCGTGCTGGCGTTGTCCTTGTAGAGCTTGAGCAGGGCGCTGGAGAGATCGCTGCCGCTGGTCTGGGCGCAGGCGTAGGCGTCGGCCTGAAACTCATGGCGCCGCGACAGGTGGGCCGACAGCGGCGAGATGAAGTAGCTGAACACCGGCACCACCAGCAAAAACAAGAGCAGGGCCAACGCATCGTTGGGCGCGTTCAGGTGCACTTGCACGCCCAGGCCACTGTAAAACCAAACCTGCTGCGACAGCCATCCGAGCAGCCCCAGTGCGCCCAGGCTCAAGCCAAAAAGCATGGTGATGCGCTGCACGATGTGCTTGTGGCGGAAGTGACCCAACTCATGGGCCAGCACCGCATCGACCTCGGCCGGCGTGAGTTGCTTGAGCAAGGTGTCGTAGAACACCACCCGCTTGGCCGCGCCAAAGCCGGTGAAGTAGGCGTTGGCATGGGCCGAGCGTTTGCTGCCGTCCATCACGAACAGACCTTTGGCCGAAAAGCCGCAGCGCTGCATCAGCGCGTTCACCCGAGCCTTGAGTTGCTCGTCTTGCAGCGGCTCGAACTTGTTGAACAGCGGCGCGATGACCGTGGGGTAGAGCACCAGAATCAAGAGGTTAAAGCCCATCCAGGCGCCCCAGGCCCACAGCCACCACAAGGCGCCCGTGCTGCCCATCAGCCACAGGATCAGCGCCACGATGGGCAGGCCGATCACCGCGCCGACCAGACTGGACTTGAGCAGGTCGCCCAGCCACAGGCCCGGCGTCATCTTGTTAAAACCAAAACGCTCCTCGAGCTGGAATGTTGCATACCACGACAGCGGCAGCTCCAGCACAGCGCCGATCAGTGCGAAGGCCGCCACCAGCGCCACTTGCTGGGCCAGCGGCCCCCATTGTGCGATCGGCGAGGCGCCCATCAGGGCGTCGAGCGCCGACAGGCCGCCCAGCAAGGTCCAGCCCAGCAAGATCACGGTGCTCCAGACCAGCTCGGCCGTCCCCAGGCGCGCCTTGGCCAGGGTGTAGTCGGCGGCCTTTTGGTGGGCCTGCAAGGTGATGGCCTGCGCAAACGGCGCGGGGACCTGGCCTCGGTGCTGCCAGACATGGCGCGCCTGACGCCAGCTCAGATAGAGTTTGAGCAGCACGCCGAGCAGCAGCGCGGCGGCAAACACCACAGCCCACAGGGTTGACAGATCTTGCATGCAGAGAAGTTTAGGTCATCGGCGAGAATGCCTTGATGTCCAGCGCCCAAGTCCCCCCAGCCGACCTCGCCAAATCCGACCAGAACCTGGTGTGGATCGATTGCGAGATGAGCGGGCTCGACCCGGAAAAAGAGCGTTTGCTGGAAATTGCGGTGGTCATCACCGGCCCGCACCTGCAGCCTCGCATCGAGGGCCCGGTGCTGGTGATTCACCAAAGTGCGGAGTTACTAGGCAAGATGGATGCCTGGAACAAGGGCACACACGGCAAGAGCGGACTCATCGACAAGGTCAAGGCCAGCAGCTTGAACGAGGAGCAGGCCGAGCGGGTCTTGCTCGACTTCATCTCCCGTTACGTGCCCAAGAGCGCCTCGCCCCTGTGCGGCAACACCATCAGCCAGGACCGGCGCTTTCTGGTCAAGTACATGCCCAAGCTCGAGGCCTGGCTGCATTACCGCAACCTCGATGTCAGCACGCTAAAAGAATTGGCCAAGCGCTGGAAGCCCGAGGTCTACAACGGCTTCAAAAAGGCGCAAAGCCACACCGCTTTAGCCGATGTGCACGAATCCATCGAGGAGTTGGTGCACTACCGCGAGCACCTGCTCAAGCTCTGAGCGGGCGCCGGCTCAGTCCGGCAGCGCTGCGCTCCAGCGCTGGTCCCATGCCTTGCTGAGCTCGCGTCGGTCGCGTTTGGTCGGCCGGCCGCGCTCCATGCTGATGGCCGGCTCGGGGGCCAGCCGCAGGCGCTCTTTGGCTTGCGCCCTGAGTTCCAGGCTTAGGGCGGTTTCTTCGTAGAGCTGTTGGGCCACGGGCGCCGGACCGCGCTGTTGTGACAAGCCGCGCACGTGCACGGTGCGCGGCCAGGGCCCTTTGAGTGCGATTTCGTCACCGGGCTTGACATCGTGCGCGGGCTTGACGGCGTGCCCGTTGATCTGCACCCGGCCCTTGGCGATTTCCTCGACCGCCAGCGCCCGCGTCTTGAAAAAACGGGCGGCCCACAGCCACTTGTCGATGCGCATCGTCTCCATGACCGTCGTCAGACCCCTCTGGCACCAGCGCTCAGCGCTGGGCGCCCAGCGCCAGCGCCTCGTCGCGGCTGCGCGCCAGCGCCTGCAAGTCCGGACCTTGCAGCGTGGCCCAGCCGGCCAGATGCTGTTCGCAGACGTCGGCCAACGCCTCGATCCAGTCGCTCTGGTCGTTGAGGCAGGCGATGTACTGGAAGCGCTCGCCACCGGCCATCAGGAAGGCCTGCCGGGCTTCGTCCTGGATTTCCTCCAGGGTCTCCAGGCAGTCGGCGGTAAAGCCAGGGCAGATCACGTCGACCGAGCGGGTGCCCGCCTGCGCCATGGCCACCAGGGTCGGCTCGGTGTAGGGCTCGAGCCACTTGGCCTTGCCAAAGCGCGATTGGAACGTGACCTTGTAGCGATCCTTGGGCAGGCCCAGGCTTTGGGCCAGCAGGCGCGCGGTCTTGTAGCACTCGCAGTGGTAGGGGTCGCCCAGCTCAAGCGTGCGCGCCGGCACGCCGTGAAAGCTCATCACCAGTTGCTCGGCCTGGCCGTGGGCCTGCCAGTGCGCTCGCACCGAATGGGCCAGCGCTTCGATATAGCCGCTTTCGTCGTGGTAGTGGTTGACGAAGCGCAACTCGTGCAGGCGCCGGGCCTTTTGCGACCAGGCGTAGACCGCATCGAACACGCTGGCGGTGGTGGTGGCGCTGTACTGTGGATAGGCGGGCACGATCAGCACCCGCTCGACGCCCAGCTTCTTGAACTCGTCGAGCTGCGAGCCGATCGAGGGGCTGCCGTAGCGCATGGCGTAACGCACCTGCAAGCGGTGGCCGCGATCGGCCAGCGACTGCGCCAGCAGGCGCGATTGCTTGTCGGTCCACACCCGCAGCGGCGAGCCCTCGGGCGTCCAGATGCTGGCGTACTTGGCCGCCGACTTCTTGGGGCGCACCCGCAAAATGATGCCGTGCAAAATCAGCCACCAGATCGGCCGCGGGATCTCCACCACGCGCTGGTCGCTCAGGAACTCGGCCAGGTAGGCGCGCAGGGCCGGCGCCGTCGGCGCGTCGGGCGTGCCCAGGTTGCAGTAGAGCACTGCGGTGCGGGCGCCGTCTGCGGGCGCGGCGCCATGGGCGTAGGCGGGTTCGGCGGAAAACGGCATGTGCGGTATTCTCGCCCACCATGCTCGACCGACTTAAAGTCCGGGCCATTACCCTGGACCTCGACGACACCCTCTGGCCGATCTGGCCCACCATTGCCCGTGCCGAGAGGCAGTTGCAGGACTGGCTGCGCGCGCGCGCAGCGGCCACCGCCGACTTGCTGGCAGACGATTTACAGCGCCATGGGCTGCGCGAGCAGGTCATGAGCGAGCGCCCCGAGCTCAAGCACCAGCTCAGCGCGATCCGCACCGAGATGATCCGGCGCGCGCTCACGCAGGCCGGAGACGATCCGCTGCTGGCAGAGCCGGCCTATGCGGTGTTTCACGCCGGCCGCCAGCAGGTCGATCTGTTCGACGACGCCCGGCCCGCGCTGGAGTTTCTGGCGGCGCGCTACCCGGTGGTGGCCTTGTCCAATGGCAATGCCAGCGTCGAGGCGGTCGGGCTCGGGCGGTTTTTCCACGCCAGCATCAGTGCCGAGGCGTTTGGCGTGGGCAAGCCCGAGCCGGCCATTTTTCATGCTGCCGCCCAGGCCGCTGGCGCGGCGCCACACGAGGTGCTGCATGTCGGCGACGATGCCAGCCTCGATGTGCTCGGCGCCCTGGCCTGCGGCATGCAGACCGTTTGGGTCAACCGTGAAGATCACCTGTGGCCGCACACCGAGCAGCCGCACGAGACGGTGAACAATCTGCACGAGCTGACCGAGTTGCTGCGCTGAACCGGTTTTCCCCTGATGGATTGGAGAGTCCCATGAGCCTGAAGATTTACGGTATTGCCGCCTCCCGCGCGGGCCGCCCCTTGTGGGTGGCCCACGAACTGGCGCTGGCCTACGAGCATGTGCCCACCCCCTACACGGGCGGGGCCACCCGCACCAGCGAGTTCTTGCAGCTCAACCCCAACGGCCACATTCCGGTGGTGGACGACCACGGCGTGATCGTCTGGGAGTCGATGGCCTGCGCGCTTTATTTGGCGCAGCGCTACAGCAGCGCCGAGGGCTTGAGCCTGGCCGGGCAGACCCCGGCCGAGCAGGCCGACGTCCTGCGCTGGACCTTTTGGGCCGTGACCGAGTGCGAGAAAGACGCGCTGAGCGTGCTCATGCACACGCTGGCCATGCCGGCCGATCAGCGCAAGCCCGAGCTGGCGCAGGAGGCGGCCCGTCGCC
>JACCDP011526842.1_pt1 | contig 12211 bp, 14 predicted proteins | sample 7445841 | NCBI WGS metagenome assembly JACCDP01 (sample SAMN15323441, study PRJNA562643) | freshwater metagenome | isolation source: river surface water | place: USA:Blue River Watershed | collected 2017-08-17
CTCCATCAATTGCGTCTTCCGAGACATCCGCGACCAACGCATCGAGCGAGCGCGACACTTGCCGCGCATTGCGAGCCACTTCGGACATCCCCTTCTTGTGATTGTCCAGCTCCTCCAGCGTGATCATCGGCAGGTAGACATCATGCTCGGCAAATCGAAACAGGGACGTTGGATCGTGCATCAGCACATTCGTATCCAGTACAAATAACTTGGTCACGCCGCGCTTGTCTGCGGAGCGGCTGGTCGGCGATTTGGGATGCGTGTTACCGCGCTGAGCTCTCGAAACTGCCTTTTCTTTCACGGGAGCATCCGAACGTGTTTTCGCTTGTGGCGCAAGCACCAAAGGTGCGGGCGTTTCTACCAGGGCGATGGCCGGTTTGAGAGGTTTGCCTTTTTCTGCCTTGGGATAATCAACGGGTGAAAGCAGTGCTGCGGGTTTTGCAGGCATTTTAGGCAAAGGCATCAGATCCTCTTACTGTAAAAATTGAATAATGAAAGCAATGACACTCAACAAAATCAAAATATCGCTGAAAAAACTGAAAAGGCTGTTTAAGTAAAAGGTGACAAACCTTTTTCTTAAACAGCCTAGTATTTGAAAAATTGTTTATTTTCAATGGGTTGTGATAAATCAGGCAAGGCCCTCAATAATTTCCAGAACTTCATCAACATGCCCTGGAACTTTCACTCCGCGCCATTCTTTCACTATTTTGCCAGCAGCGTCAATCACAAATGTCGAGCGTTCGATGCCGCGAACTTTCTTGCCATACATTGATTTCATAACGATGACATCGAACATGTTGCAGACAGTTTCGTCGGTGTCGGAGATCAAGTCGAAAGGTAACTCGAGTTTGGCTTTGAAACCCTCGTGTGACCGCAGGCTGTCGCGACTGATGCCAAATATTTCGCAGCCGGCGGCTTTGAATTTGGCATGCAGCTCGCGAAATTGCAGACTTTCCGCCGTGCAGCCGGGTGTGTTGTCCTTGGGGTAGAAATACAAGACCACTTTTTTACCCTGATACTCTGACAAGCGAAACGGCTTGTCTCCGGTCATCGGGGCACCAAAATCTGGGACGGTCATGTTCAGTATGGAGGGACGCTCGCCCATTTAATCTCCTTGTTCTCGGGTCTCGTTCTGTTGGCTTGGGATGATCAGCGCAAGTGCGACCTTTCGTCCCTCGGCCATCAGGATATTGTAAGTGCGGCACGCCGCCTGGTTGTCCATGCACTCCACCCCGATGCGCCGAGACAGCAGGTTGCGGATCAGCGCCGGCGCAACGAAGCGTTGCCGTGGCCCCGTACCCAGAATGACGAGGTCGGGTTCAGCCGCCTCCAGAGGGGCAAAATCCTGGGCGCTGAGAGATTCGAAGCCGTTGACCGGCCAGATCACCGGGGCAGACTCCGGCAAAACAATCAGACTATGCGTAAACCTGACGGCGTTGATCTCGACTGAGTCAGCCTCATAGCCCGTGACGGTCTGGTATTGCTGGGTTGTGGTGGCGTGTAACTTCATAGGCAAACACATTCTATCCCGAGATGCCCGGACCGACCGCTAAGACAGGGTGGCTGACTAAAAAACAGGCATATCGGGGCCGCGCCCCGCAGTCATGCGGGGCCGCCAGGGCCAGAATCACGGGCAGCCCGCCCGTTCAGCCGCTACACAGGTTTCCGGATCCATTTTATCGGGCACGCCATTGGTAAAGCTGCGCGTTTTGGGGCAAAATGCTTGTTTTTTCGCGGTGCAACACTGTTTGCCCGCACGCCAACCGGAGCAGGACCCTGCCGTGAAAGCTATCCACAAATCCAAGAAACTGGCTGACGTCTGTTACGACATCCGCGGACCCGTGCTCGAAAAGGCCCGGCAGATGGAGGATGAAGGTCACAAGATCATCAAACTCAACATCGGCAACCTGGCGCCGTTTGGCTTTGATGCGCCTGATGAAATTGTCCAGGACATGATTCGCAACATGGGCAATGCATCGGGCTACACCGATTCCAAAGGTTTGTTCGCGCCGCGTAAGGCGATCATGCAATACAGCCAGGAAAAAAAGATCACTGGTGTCACGATTGACGATATTTACCTTGGCAATGGCGCGTCCGAACTGATTGTCATGAGCATGAACGCCTTGCTCAATACCGGCGATGAGGTGCTGGTACCGGCACCGGATTACCCGCTCTGGACCGCAGCGGTCAGCTTATCAAGCGGCAAACCCATTCACTATGTGTGCGATGAGCAGGCCGATTGGTATCCGGACATTGAAGATATCCGAAGCAAGATCAACGCGAATACCCGAGCCATCGTCGTCATCAATCCCAATAATCCTACCGGTGCCTTGTATCCGGTGGAATTACTGCAGCAAATTGTCGAGCTGGCGCGCCAGCACCAGTTGATCATCTTCGCCGACGAGATCTATGACAAGGTCTTGTATGACGGCGAGAAACACACTTCGCTGGCATCGCTCGCTGACGATGTCTTGTTCATCACGTTCAATGGTTTATCGAAAAACTACCGCTCATGCGGTTATCGTGCCGGCTGGATGATTGTGTCGGGCGAGAAAAAGCACGCAAAAGACTATATCGAAGGTCTGAACATGCTGGCCTCGATGCGTTTGTGCTCCAACGTTCCCGGGCAATTCGCGATACAGACGGCGTTGGGTGGCTACCAGAGCATCGATGATCTGGTCGGTCCCGGCGGACGACTTCTGCGTCAGCGCGATCTCGCGCAGCGTCTGCTCACGGACATCCCCGGTGTGAGCTGCGTGAAACCAAAATCAGCCTTGTACATGTTCCCCCGTCTTGATCCGAAAATGTATCCGATCAAAGACGACCAGCAGTTTGCCTATGACTTGCTGGCTGAAGAGCGTGTGCTCATCGTGCAGGGGACTGGTTTCAATTGCCCGACCACGGATCACTTTCGCGTCGTCTTTCTGCCGAACGCAGATGATCTGACTGCTGCGATAGGTCGCATTGCCCATTTCCTTGAAGGTTATCGTCGCCATCATGCGGCCTGATGGTCGATAGCCCTGTCTGTCACTGACTCATTCATCATGAAACCTATCAAAGTTGGTCTGCTGGGTATCGGCACCGTGGGTGCCGGTACTTTCACCGTGCTTGCGCGTAATGCCGAAGAAATACGCCGTCGGGCGGGGCGTCCGATCGAGATCACAATGGTGGCTGATCTTGATACCGCGAGAGCGAAGCAAATTACGGGTGGCAAGGTTGAGGTAGTCGATGATGCCAACATCATCGTGAACCATCCCGATATTGATATCGTCGTTGAACTGATTGGTGGTTACGGTATCGCCCGCGATCTGGTGATGACGGCCATTGCCAATGGCAAGCATGTGGTCACTGCGAACAAAGCGCTGCTGGCCACCCATGGCACAGAGATTTTCAGAGCAGCGCAAGAGAAGCGGGTGATGGTCGCGTTTGAGGCAGCGGTCGCGGGTGGCATTCCCATCATCAAGGCCTTGCGCGAAGGTCTGACGGCAAATCGCATCCAGTGGATCGCTGGCATCATCAATGGCACCACGAATTTCATTTTGTCAGAGATGCGTGAAAAAGGCCTCGACTTTGATGTCGTGCTTAAAGAAGCGCAACGGCTCGGTTATGCGGAGGCTGATCCTACGTTTGACATTGAAGGTATAGATGCTGCGCACAAGGCAACACTCATGTCGGCGATTGCCTTTGGCATTCCGGTTCAGTTCGACAAGGCGTATGTTGAAGGCATCACCGGCCTGCAGGCAGCCGACATCCGTTATGCAGAGCAGCTGGGCTATCGAATCAAATTGCTGGGCATTGCGCGTCGTGCTGCCAATGGAATCGAATTACGCGTCCACCCAACGCTTATACCCGCCAACCGACTGATAGCCAATGTTGAAGGGGCGATGAATGCCGTTCTGGTACACGGTGACGCAGTCGGCGCCACGCTGTATTACGGTAAAGGTGCCGGCGCCGAGCCCACGGCATCGGCCGTCATCGCCGACCTGGTAGACATCACGCGCCTGGCGACCGCCGATCCCGAGCATCGCGTGCCATATCTGGCCTTCCAGCCAGATGCAATGATAGATACGCCTATTCTTCCGATGGCGGAAATTACGACCAGCTACTATTTGCGCATACGCGTTGCCGATAAATTGGGAGTTGTTGCTGACATCACGCGCATCCTGGCCGATGCGGCAATTTCCATTGATGCGATGCTGCAAAAAGAACCCGCGGTAGGAGAAACCGAGGCAGACATCATCATCCTCACCCATCAGACGCAAGAGAAAAAAGCGCTTCAGGCCATCGCCACGATTGAAGCCCTTTCCACAGTCTCGGGCAAAGTCGCCCGCATCCGTCTGGAAGAGCTTGGCTAGACGATCTGCCGGATATGAATCGGCTTAATTTATCTTGGCGGCCGTTTGTTTGAGCGAATCGGAGAGTTCCTTGATGATGGAACTGAAGATCGTGGCAGTCAGCGTGTATTTGGAAATCGCGGTTTGTATCTGAAGTAATTGCGCTGTCGTGATATCGCCGCCTGATTGGACGCTACTCAGAAGGCTTTTCATATCATCTTCTGCTGTCTTCATTGGATCTTTAACGCTATTGTAAATTTCGTTAATACTTGCTTTTTGCAGTGCCATGATAGTGTTCCTTTCCTAGATTTTGTCTGACAGAACTACCTCTATTTTGTTGCGTTAAAAATTTTCAGTGCCACGAGGGCACTTTTCACAGCAGTCTCGGCGGCGACAATGTGTTCAAAGTTCGTTCGGGTATGCAATTTTCGTTTTTCTGATTCCAGCCGAAAATCAATCATAGTCAGTTGCTTGGCTATTTCTTCTGCTAATCGGCCATCGTGATCCGCGCGCAGGCGCTCTTCCAAAGATAATGATGTGTTTTTCATTGATTTATCTCGATATCTTTATTTTTTCATTGCCATCAAAAATAACTTCCGTGTCTTTTACCGTGATGAGCGTATGTCCATCGACATCGCCACCACGCGTCACGCGATTTCCATTGTCGGTAATCACGAAAGGCATATTGCCCCCAACAACGATCTGTAGATTGACGGGTGATTTTTTCTGGATCAGGCGGATAGTTGCTTTGATCGGCAGGATTTTTCCGAAATCTTCATTAAATTCCGTCAAGACCGTTTCCCAGATACGTAATTCATCTTCGGTCATCGCACCCCGCAATACGAATTCAGGCTGACGGCTGATCACCTGAAGTTTTTTCGATAAACCCGCCGCCACTAACTTTTCCTGAAATTGCTGAGGAATATCGTCCCCCTGGACGACAGCCCCTTCAATCTGGCGTAATCCTGGCACTTCTGCGCGCAGAGTTTCAAAAGCACTTTCTTTAACACTCTGCATCAGCGCAGCACCTTGCACCTTTAGTAGGCCGTCTTTTACGCTCTCCGCCCGTAGTTTGGCTCGAGCGGGGTCAAGCTTGTCATTCAATACCCGGCGGGCAGAAGCGAGCAATTCGCTGTCCACATAAAACGTCGTCTTGGGTTGAGGTGAGACATTCTCTAGCGCCTGCATCAGCTTGGTTTTTGTCGACTCATCGGCGAGATATCCATTCAATTGAACGATGCCTTTATCAGAGACTTTGATCTCTACTGATTTGGCGAGGTCGAGATTGGCGATGATTTGCTGAATTTTTTGCTGGCTTGCGGGGACCGGAGGGAGATTGGGTTTCGCAGCGATTACGGGTGCTACGGGCCCCTTGGGCCGCTTGATCAGCCAGGCAAACGCCGTGATCCCGGTCATTAAAACCAGTATCAGACTGAGTGCAGAAATTGCTAAAGTGATTTTCGCCCGTCTGCGCAATTGGCTGCCGGGGCTATCAAGCAACCCGTTAAATGACTTTCCGTCAGGAACTGCCGTAGCGGCCGGCTCTGGCTTCGGGGGCAGAGGAAGGACATCCGCCGGATCTGGCCAGGGCGCATCAGCGTTGTCGATGCTGACCCAGATGCCACCCAGATCAACCGGCATTCCCAGTGTCAGTGGAAACGTATCGATGATTTCATTGCCCTGAGAATCAGAAACCTTCCCGTCCATTGGCGTAATCGTGATTTGATCGCCGTCAAAACTGAGTCTTGCGTGCAAGCCCTCAAGGCGAGGGCCCATTAGGATAATCTCGCAGTCGTCCGATGTTCCCAAGGAGTAATCCCCGATAGCCAGGCTCAAACAGCTGCCTGCTTGAGGCCCAACGAGTACCCTGAGTTCGACAGGTGGCTGCAAAGTATCAAGGCTGGGTTCCAATTTCATATCGAGCTTTCGTGAACTATCGTCGGAGTCTGGATACAATGTTGCTATTACACTGCTTTCCGTTCCATTAATCTGCTAAACATGAGCATACAAACCGAAACCCGAGGCGAGGCGCTGATCATTCGACCCGGGGGAAATTTCAATAAAATGGCGGCAGATGAATTGCATGAATTGCTTGATAGTGCAATCGCTGAAGGTGCAACCCGGCTGGTGTTCGATTTTTCCATGCTTCCCCATATTTCCAGTGACGGATTGCGTGTGATTTTGAAAGCGATTGGCGAAGTTCAGGGAAAGAAAGGTCAGATCGTCGCGACCCAGATGTGCGAGCAGGTTCGTGGCGTATTTACAGCCAGTGGATTTTTCAGTCTGATCAAAGACTTTGACGATATTGAGTCTGCTCTTGAAGCGGTCAACAGGGCCACAAATTAAAAAGTCACCGCTAAATCTCATAGCTCGACCCTTGCCAGTGGTTGAATATTGACTTCTTGAGTGAGTTCCTGAAAGGAAAGCACCGGGAGTTCATATAAATCCTGCTCGATCATTTTTCGCATATAATTCCTGACCATATTCATGGCGATACCGAACAACCAAGTGGAAAGTTTGGAGTCGCCCCGGAAGCTGGAAATTGTGCGCGCCGCCTCGACAAAAGCTTGTTGGGTGATATCTGCTGCATCATCGGGGTGGTCGATATACTTGATGACAAAGCGGTAAAGCCTGCGCTGATGTTGCTCGATCAATTCGCGGAAGAGGAGTTCCTGATCTAGCTGGAAAGGCGGTATTTCTGAGGACAGATCTGTTTTGTGATCGGGGAGGGGTTTTTGTCTGGCGCGGGTTTTATTACCCTCGTCGCCAGTGTCGTCAATATCATCAAAATCACCCACCGGCTCGATGGCAATGTCATCGTTATCCAATGTCTCAATGAGATCATCGAGCAGCGTAAGAGGATCAAATGTGTTCTCTTCGAGTGTCTGAAGCGGTTCATTCATTGGATCGTTCCTTCGCTTTGAAGAGTTCAGCCACGCCTGAGGAAGGTTTTGATTTACGAAAAATGTTTCTTGTTGGATTTTTTTCCAACAATTCAGCAAATTAGTCGCAAAATTACCCAATTCATGGGATTGACAAAGCGAGATTAATTGCTCACTCAAGGCTTGAGAATTCGCATGAAAAAAGAGGCTTTTGCTATGCGCAAAACTCATGTGCTGAGCGTCAACGACGTGGAGTTTGTCTGGGGAAACAGCCTCAGCGCTTATAATGTCGATTCTGTTTTTCAGGAGCTGTATTGGTCATGCACTATCTGTCGACCCGCGGGCATCCCGCCGCATCGTCTTTTTCCGACATCCTGCTGGGCGGTTTGGCGCCGGACGGCGGCCTTTACTTGCCTTCCCATTACCCGCAGGTGACTGGTGAAGAGCTGATTCGCTGGCGCGAACTGTCCTACGCCGAACTGGCTAGCGAAATCCTGAAAAAATTCGCGACTGATATCCCGCCGTCTGACATTGACCAACTGACCGCCAAGACTTACACGGCTGCTGTGTATTGCAACGCGCGCGCCGACGAAGATGCCGCGCGTATTACACCGCTCCGTACGCTGGAAGCCGCGGGTGACCGTTCGCTCTTGCTGCAAGCCTTGTCCAACGGCCCGACCCTGGCCTTCAAGGACATGGCGATGCAGTTGCTGGGTAACCTCTTCGAGTACACACTGGCAAAGCAGCAAGCGGAGCTGAATATTTTTGGGGCGACCTCGGGTGATACTGGGAGTGCTGCCGAGTATGCGATGCGAGGAAAGCGAGGTATCCGGGTATTCATGCTGTCGCCGCACCAAAAAATGAGCGCATTTCAATGCGCGCAGATGTTCAGCTTGCAAGACCCGAATATCTTCAATATCGCCGTCAAAGGTGTTTTCGACGACTGCCAGGATATGGTCAAGGCCGTCTCAAACGATCTTGAATTCAAAGCTCGTCAAAAAATTGGCACGGTCAATTCCATCAATTGGGCACGGGTGGTCGCTCAGGTGGTGTACTACTTCCGCGGTTATTTGTCGGCGACGACGAACAACAGCCAGCGGGTTTCTTTTACCGTTCCTTCGGGTAATTTTGGAAATATTTGTGCCGGCCACATCGCGCGCATGATGGGCCTGCCGATCAGCAAACTGGTCGTCGCGACCAATGAGAATGACGTTCTGCACGAATTTTTTCAGACGGGTGTTTACCGCGTACGCAAATCTGCAGAAACCCTGCACACAAGCAGTCCCAGCATGGACATCAGCAAGGCGTCGAATTTCGAGCGGTTTGTCCATGATTTACTGGGTGGTGATAGGGACAGGGTGCGTTCGTTGTTCCTGAAAGTCGAGTCTCAGGGCGGTTTCGATTTGTCGGGCAAGCCGGGAAGCGATGGCGACGAATTCAAGCGCGTGTCTGAATTTGGTTTCAGCTCAGGAAAATCTGTGCATGCGGATCGTCTGTCTACCATTCGTGATGTCTATTCCCGCCATGGACTGATGATTGATACGCACACGGCCGATGGCGTGAAAGTCGCGCGTGAACAGGTGGAGCCGGGTATTCCCATGATTGTTCTTGAAACAGCTCTGCCGGCGAAGTTCAATGAAACCCTGCACGAAGCACTTGGGCGAGATGCGGAAAGGCCTGCAGGTTTCGAGCATATTGAATCCCTGCCGCAGCGTTTCGACGTCATGGAAGCGGATGTGGGTGCCATCAAGCGCTACATTGCTTCCCACACAGGACTGTAGGGCGAGGCCTGCGTAGGCGACGACAGAGGCGTTACAATCCGGCGCGAGACAACAACCCCGGCAAGACAATGACAACAAAAGCCCCCATGCTGAGTGTGCAGGAAGCACTTGGATTTCTGCTCGAGGCGGCCCGTCCCGTGACGGAAACGCAGGTCGTGCCCACCCTTGAAGGCACCGGCCGTGTGCTCGCCGCCGACCAGCAGTCCCAGCTGGACGTGCCACCGATGGACAATACCCAAATGGACGGTTACGCGGTTCGCGCCGCCGATTGCACCAGTGGACATGCATCGCTGAAGGTGGCGCAACGTATTCCAGCCGGCCATGTCGGTCAGCCACTTGAAGCCGGCACTGCCGCGCGTATTTTCACCGGCGCGCTGATTCCCGAGGGCGCAGATGCGGTGGTCATGCAGGAGCAGTGCAGTTTCGATCAGGACAGTGGGCTGGTCACCATCAGTCATGCGCCGAAATCCGGTGAATGGATACGCCGCGCCGGCGAGGACATTCGTTCCGGAAGCACCATTCTGCCTTCGGGTACTCGCTTGCGTGCACAAGAGTTGGGCTTGCTTGCGTCAGTCGGACTGGCCAGTTTGCCGGTGTTTCGTCGTCTGCGCGTCGCCGTATTTTTTACCGGAGATGAGCTGACCATGCCTGGCGAGCCTCTCAAGCCCGGCGCCATCTACAACTCCAATCGATTCATGCTGCGTGGTTTACTGGATCATCTGGGCTGTGAGGTGACGGATCTGGGCAATGTGCCTGACTCGCTTGAGGCCACCCGGGCCGCCTTGCGACAGGCAGCTTCGGGCCACGATCTGATTGTGACCTCGGGCGGTGTGTCGGTGGGCGAAGAAGACCACATCAAGCCCGCCGTCGAGGCCGAGGGTCGCCTCAATCTGTGGCAAATTGCAATCAAACCAGGCAAACCGCTGGCCTTCGGCGAGGTGGGTCAGGGCACGCGGCCTGCGTTTTTTGTCGGCTTGCCCGGCAACCCGGTCTCAAGCTTTGTGACTTTCTTGCTGTTCGTGCGGCCTTTTATCCTGGCACTGCAGGGCGCACAGCCATCCCATCCACCGCGCTTTGCTATGCGCGCCGATTTCAATTGGCCCAAGGCTGATCGGCGCAATGAATTTCTTCGTGTTCGCATCAATGAGCAGCAGGGTTTGTCCTTGTTTCCCAACCAGAGCTCCGGTGTGCTGACATCTACGGTCTGGGGCGATGGGCTGGTGGATAATCCTCCCGGCCAGACCATCGCGAATGGGGATACCGTACACTTCATTCCTTTCTCGGAATTGCTTTATTGAGCCCGTCATGCAGATACAGCTGAAATTTTTTGCCAGCCTGAGAGAGGCCGTCGGCACCTCTGGAGAGACACTGACCTTGCCGGCCGAGATACGATCTGCCGGCGATGTACGTACGTTTCTGCAGTCACGTGGCGGCGTCTGGGCTGAAGCACTGGCCGAGGGGAAATCCCTTCGTATTGCCTGCAACCAGCAGATGGTGGACGCAAACGCGCCGCTCAGCGAGGGCTGCGAGCTGGCTTTTTTCCCGCCTGTCACCGGCGGCTGAACGCAAGCGGAGAATCTTGATGGCTGTACGCGTACAAACCGCCGACTTCGACCTCACCACTGAGCTTGCGCAATTGCGCGCCCACACGCCGAAAGTGGGTGCAGTGGTTACCTTTTTGGGTACCGTGCGTGACCTGAATGAAGGAGAGCATGTCGCGGAAATGGAGCTCGAACATTATCCCGGCATGACCGAAAAGTCTCTGGAGGATATCGTCCATCAGGCGAAAGCGCGCTGGGATATTTTTGATGCGCTTGTCATTCACCGTGTGGGGCCGCTCAAGCCGCTGGATCAGATTGTGCTGGTCGCCGTGACATCGGCCCACCGTGGCGAAGCGTTTGATGCCTGCGAATTCATTATCGATTACCTCAAGACAGAAGCACCCTTCTGGAAAAAAGAGCAAACCCCGACGGGTGCACGGTGGGTGGATGCGCGAGTGTCCGATGACGAGGCGATGGCGAAATGGGCTCCAGTTTCCTGAGTCTCGTTACGATAGCCATCGGGGCCACGCTCGGTGCCTGGCTGCGTTGGGGACTTTCTTTGTGGCTGAATGCTCGCGTTGAAAACCTGCCTCTCGGCACGCTCGCGGCAAATCTGGCCGGTGGTTATCTGATTGGCGTTGCCGTCGGCCTTTTTCAAAGTCTGCCTGAACTGCCACCGGAATGGCGTCTTCTGGTCGTCACGGGTTTTCTCGGTGCGCTGACCACCTTTTCCAGCTTCTCGGCCGAATCTCTCATGCTCATGCAGCGGGGGGCCTATGGCTGGGCATTGCTTCATACCGGAGTTCACCTGCTCGGGTCTCTCGCCTGTTGCATGGCTGGACTGGTGACCTGGCGCTGGTTTGCTGCCTGACCCACTTTCCTGCGCCGGGATCCAGCGACCTTGGGTTTACATCGGAAACTTCCGGCTTGATTGACTGGGATTAAGGCCGTGCCAGGCTTTATTCCCAGTCAGACTTGAATTCCGGGTGGTTAGCCCAATAATGCTGTCAGACCGAACACCACTGGGGTTTAATCATGCGTCTCGACAAACTCACCACCAAGCTGCAAGAAGCGCTTTCCGATGCCCAAAGTCTGGCGGTGGGCAGCGACAATCAATACATTGACCCGCTGCATCTGCTGATGGCTTTGCTCAATCAGGATGACGGCAGTAGCCGTTCTTTGCTTCAGCGCGCCGGGGTCAATGTGGGTGGACTTGCGAATCAGCTCAAGCAATCCATCGATCGCTTGCCGAAAGTTACCGGCGCGGGTGGCGAAGTTCAGGTGGGACGCGAACTGGCCGCCTTGCTCAATCTGGCCGACAAGGAAGCGCAGAAGCACAACGATCAATTCATCGCAAGCGAGATGGTGTTGCTGGCGCTGACCGACGACAAATCCGAGGCAGGACGTCTTGCGCGCGACCACGGTCTCACCCGCAAATCACTCGACACCGCGATCAAGGCGGTGCGTGGCGGCGCAAAGGTCGACTCTCAGGATGCCGAAGGCCAGCGCGAATCTTTGAAGAAGTACACGCTTGATCTGACAGAGCGCGCGCGACAGGGCAAGTTGGACCCCGTGATCGGACGTGACGATGAAATTCGTCGCGCAATTCAAGTCCTGCAACGCCGCAGCAAAAACAATCCTGTGCTGATTGGCGAGCCGGGTGTTGGCAAGAC
>JACCDP010819964.1_pt1 | contig 12210 bp, 9 predicted proteins | sample 7445841 | NCBI WGS metagenome assembly JACCDP01 (sample SAMN15323441, study PRJNA562643) | freshwater metagenome | isolation source: river surface water | place: USA:Blue River Watershed | collected 2017-08-17
GAGCCAGAGCCAGAGCCAGAGCCAGAAACAAAACGGAAATTAGTTCCTCCAATTCCACCAAAGAAGGCATCTGTAAAGAAATCATTCTTAGCAAACCTACAAAATAATACAGCTTCTGTTCCAAATATCATCCCAGCTCCAGCTCCAGCACCGCCACCAAAGCCCGCCTCGAAAGTGATAAAAAAGAAATCCTTTTTGGCAAATCTCGAAGATGAATAATAAAAATTGATTTTCAACATACATATGATGTGTTACATTAACATATTCTATGTATAACCCCACCCCCTAACGAAAAACATGGCAACATCAACATTGGAAGACATTGAAAACATCGACATCGACTCTCCTCTCCATGTAACATGGAAATCGATGTTGGAAACATTGCTCTCCCTTCCCCCATCCTCCTATGAATCGAAGGATAATCTACATCGCACATTCCTCCAACTCGCCAGAAAACATCGGCGTATGCCCTCCAAACATGAACTCGGCCCAGTATACAGAGCATGTGTAAAAAAAGGAATCATGCCCTATAATGAAAGCCTCCACCGTGTCCTTATTCAAAAAGCGGTTCGAAGCGCCAGTGGAATTCTTAATGTAAGTGTCAGTCTCCCCCCAGACAAGTTCAGTTGTAAATATAATTGTTACTTCTGTCCAAATGAGCCAGGCATGCCGCGAAGCTATCTCAGCAACGAAGACGTCTTCAAACGCGCCAGTGCTGTCGCATTCGACCCCGTGGAACAGGTATATGACCGCCTCGAGGCACTCGAAAACAATGGCCATCCCATTGACAAAGTGGAGTTCCGTATTCTTGGCGGTACATTCAGTTGTTATGACCACGCAATCACCGAAACCTTCATTCACAACCTCTATTATGCCGCAAATACTTACCACGAACGCCATTCCCTACAGCGAAACACTATAGGGATTATTGATGAATCGACTCTCGCCCTCGAACAAGAGCGGAATGTCACCGCCCGTGTCCATGTTGTCGGCATCGGCGTGGAAACACGACCGGACGAAATCACACACGCGGAGCTGGCCCGCTTTCGCCGCTATGGCGTGACGCGGGTAGAGCTGGGCGTCCAGCACACGGATGACGAGCTCCTGCGCCGTGTGAATCGCGGGCACGGGGTTGCCGAGTCGAAGGCCGCCATTCGCCTCCTCAAGGACTACGGGTTCAAGGTGGAGATTCACATTATGGCCGACCTGCCAGGCGCCACACCAGAGGGCGACGCGGCCTGCTACAATGCCGTCCTCCGTGATGACCCTGACTTGACACCGGACTACTTAAAGGACTACCCGTGTCTGGATGTGAGTTTTACGAAGGTGCGGCGGTGGAAGGAGCGCGGACTCTGGGTTCCGTATGCTGAGCGGACAGCCGATGCGCGGGACCTGGTGGAGGTTCTCATTCATCGTCAGCGGCTGACACCGCCATGGGTGCGCGTGAATCGGATTCAACGGGACTTTCATATGGAGCGGGAGGGGGAGCTCGGCTATAGCAGTGTCTCGATTAAAACGAATCTCGCGCAACTCGTGAAAGACGCGGCGGAGGCGCGCGGAATCTATTGTCAGTGTATTCGCTGCTGCGAAGTCCGTCATGAGAAATTCACAAAAGAGGAGGTAGTATATAATACCTATAGTTTCATCGCCAGTGGAGCCCGTGAGTTCTTCATTGCGGCCCAGGTACCGCGTCCCCACCGACCCCTTCTTCTCGGCTTCATTCGTCTTCGCCTCAACTCCCCTGAAACGGAGGGCCTCGCCCCCCTTCTGAGTGGCGCCGTGGCCATGATTCGCGAGCTCCATGTCTATGGCGCACTCAGCGTCGTTGGCACACAGACGAGCACAAACTCCGCACAACATCTCGGTATTGGTCGCAGCCTTCTTTCCGCCGCGGAGGCCATAGCACAGACCCACGGCTACGAACGCTGCGCAGTAATCTCGGGTGTCGGTGTCCGTGAATATTATCGGAAAAATGGATATACTTATGCTGACACATATATGGTCAAAACGCTACCTAAGTTGTGGCGAATCAATCCAACAATTCTTCTGGGAATCCTCGTCATCATCTGCGCACTAATGTTGAATACATGGAATCAATCCCTATAGTGAAAATCAAAGGAAAACACTATAGGAATGTTCGTTAAGCTGGTGTCAGCTTTTTATGTTGCCGGCGGACCCCATAAAATTGATTTGGTTGACGGTATGCTTAAAACCATTTTAAGACACCAGATTAGGGAATCCTTTTCAAAATGGAATATAGTGTTATTTTCGAGGAAAAGGTCGCTCTTACGCCTCGTGATATGAACTCTGTTGTTGAGGTGAATTCCATTGATGTGAAAATTCTCGATTATTTGAAGAGCAAGCTTGAGAAGAAGTGTAGTTCACATGGTTATGTGTTGCCCGATACGCTTCGTCTCTTGTCTCGCAGTAATGGATTCTTCGAAAATGGTCGGTTTACGGGCAATATTCTCTATTATGTCCAGGCCCAGGGTCGTGTATACAATCCAGCACATGGGACTGTATTGGAGGGTAAGGTGTTGAAGAAGAATAATATGGGGCTTTATGTTGTGTATGAGGATGCGATTCGTATTCTTGTTCCTCGTGACCTTCATATTGGGGATGACGACTATGAATCCGTCGAGGTCGGTGAAATGATTCGTATTGAGATTCGCAAGTCGCGGTTTCAGGTTAACGACCCATTTATTCTTAGTGTGGGAGTCTACCGTGGTCGAGTGGGCGCACCAGTTGATGAGGAGCCAGACGCAGAAGAATACGGTTCACCTGTAACTCCTCCCGCTGAAGAGGAGGAAGATGAACTTGAATAGTCTGTTGACCCTCCCCCGCAGTCTATTTGACCCACCCCCGCGTAAGAACTGAATGGAAAGCACTATAGGAATGATGGTAGAATGGCTGTGTGCGGCGGTTCATATGAACAGCGAAAAAAGTTGGCTGAAGAATTGAAAGTGCTCAGCAAGGACCAATATGAGGAAGTATACCGTATTATAAAGCGCGCAGGGGCTCCCTATAGTGAAAACAGCAATGGAATTTTTTTTGACCTGAATGTTGTTGCGGATGAAGTCGTGGAACAGTTGATACATTTTATTCAGCTCGTTCGTCTTCAGGAAGCGGAAGAGAAACGTCGTCTTGATGACTTGGCCTATTATCGAAAGATAAAGGATGAAGAAGAGACCTCTGAAGAGGCAAAATAAAATTGGTTTAAGAAAATCGCTACTATTATATACTAAGAGTATTTGATTCTTAGTATATACATAATGAACTACCATCACTCGCAGCACACACGCGGACCTCGTGGCCAGCACGGCCAGCCTGTAAAAAAAGAGTCGGTGCCGGTGGACTGGGAGACTGTTAGTGCGTGGCTAAAGAAGAACCCGCATCGCAACGCCCCTCCGCCCACCGCAGTTGCGAATGTAAAGGGTGCCGACTCCTGCGCCGCAGCAGCGGCGGCTCTGCCCACTGAAGATACGACTGTTTGGCGTCAGCAATCGGTTTCTCCTTCCACACCTCTAAGTTGCGTATTGTACGCCACAAATCATAATTCCTATAGTGAAAACTCAGAGACAGGGCGCAAGGAAGCCCTACGCGGCATGTGCACTGAACTTCAAAGCCGCGCCGACGGTGAATTGAAGGGTCGCGCCTGGCCAAAGGCAAAGACCAATGAAGGTATTGTCGAAGTGGCCGAAAAGGAAGTGAGCCCGTGGAGCCCCGTCGGTCTCTGTGCGCTTGCCGAGCTTTTCAAGATTCAACTTGTGATTCTTAACGAAACGGATAAGAAGATTCATTATATTCCTGAGGATGTATGTTCCTGGGACCATGAGCGACCGGTCCATTATGTTGCTCACAATTATCGTAGCATTTATCGTCCCCCCGCTGGTTTCGGACCGCGCAACATCCTTTCATGGCTCGAAAAACAAGAGGCAGATGGATGGACCTTTGCTGTTAAGGAAGTAAAGGGTACGATTGAAGAACTCAACACCCTTGCCCAGACCGCCAAGATTATTCTCCCCGCAGGAAAGCTGAAGAAAGATGCTCTCGTCGCACATATTTCGCGTGGCCTGGTCATTGCCCACTTTGCTGGCTGGGCCGCTCTGCCCGAATAAAATCTAAGGACTACACTATAGGGGTTGATATACACGCACTGCTTGTGTTTGTATATTAACTAACAACGCCGTTTTTTCTTATGTGACTACTCTTACACCGTGGAGATAAATCCATATAAAATTGAGAAATGACTCGACTGAGACCATGTAAGTATAAACAGAAATAATCCCTATAGTAGATAGAACGGCGGTTGCATCATGGAGATCTCTGCCTCGGACCTTGAAAGTATCCGCAAGATGGTCGATGTATTCCTTCGCTCGAAGGATGTCGAACTGGAGGCAACATTCGGAGCAGGCGGCATTGTTTCCGTGGAGACCTTCTTACGCGTGGCCAAGCGGCTGAGTGCTCTCGGTTATGCGGCGGAAGTTCAACCTGATAAACTGAATATTCTCTTACGGAATCAGGTTCGTCTTTCTCTTGAAGGTGGCGATATTCAGGATTATTGTCGTGAGAATCGTGCGTTTGGGAAAGAGATTCTTGCGATTCAGAAGGATAATTCGCCGGATATTAATAATCAGCTTCTAAAAGAATACGATGTATTAGTGAAGACACGGCGTGAACTGGAACTTGCCTATGATAAAAAAAATATTAAGGCATGTGATAATCTTTTACAGGACGCATTCGCAAAATGGGACCGACAGCAGAAGTTGTTCCGTATGATTAAGCGCTGGTCGTATATTAAGGATGGAATTCGGTTTGACCTGAGTATGGTCCGTTCAAATCGCAAGAATCGCGACGGCACCAAAAACTGGGTCTATAAATTCCAGGATGAGAATATTATGATGAATGAGCCGACATACGAAATTGAGGTCGAACTTCTTCGCGACTTTTATGTTGGTAAAGAAAATGGTTCGGCTGCCGCCCTCAAGGACCTAAGTGCGGCGATTGGTCATGTGCTACGCGGTATTCAAAACAGCACCCTTCTTATTAAGAAATCGACGGTTAACACTGTAAAGCTCGATTACGAAAGTCTAACTCGTACCAAACTCTTTCGTGGTGTGAAACCCTATGTTCTTTCCATGGAAAATATGGAGAGCAATCCGTCAGAAGAATTCAAGGGGGCGTCCATTCGCGACGGCTACAACGTGACAGATAAGGCCGACGGACTCCGTATGCACGGCTATTTTGATAGTAACGGTGTATTCTATATGATTGATATGGATATGAATGTGTATCGCACTGATTATGTGTGTAAGAAGTTGGCGAAGAGTCTTCTAGATGGTGAATGTGTGACACAAGGAAAAGCGTTAGAGGATGATGGCCCACGCCCAGTCCTAAATAATCTTTATATCTTCGATGTTTATTATTTTAAGGGCAACGATGTTTCCCAGAAGCCATTCTATGTCGAAGGTTATACTTCTCCAACGGAAGATACGCGGTATGGCATTCTCCAACTATGTAACAATCTTCTTGACTCGACCGATACACTAAAGCCGTCAGGCAAGAATCCACTTCTCATTCAAATGAAAAAATTCTACTTTCCTTCGGCGGTTCATAATGTCTTTTCGAATGCCTCCGCCATTCTAAATGAGGCAGAAAGCATGGAGTATGATACGGATGGTCTCATCTTCACTGCGAACGATGCCCCTCTCCCCTCCAAGCCACAGGAAATCTTCGACAAACAGTTTAAGTGGAAGCCCGCCGAGGAAAACACGATTGATTTCCTCGTGAAGTTCGAAATCGACGAGGAAACTGGTCGTGAAACAGTGAAGAACATGATAAAGGATGATGGAACATATACCCAATACAAAATCATGTATCTCTATGTTGCGAATATGCTGGATGTTGAATGGAAGGACCCGCGCAACACGATTCTGCGTGAAATTCCAATTCCCCCCCAATCAGAAGTTCAGCGTCTTCATCCTGTTATCTTTACACCTGATAATGATTATGGAACGACTCTCGCAAGTGTCGCCTACATTGAAGTAGAAAAGGACCGAGATACCGAAGAACTATACGGGAAAACGGTCGACACGGACGAACCTATTCGTAATAATTCTATTGTGGAAATGCGCTATGAGCCCTCGAATCAAGAAGGCTGGCGTTGGATTCCTCTTGTAAATCGCGCCGACAAGACCCAGAAGTTTGACCGTGGTCAAATCTACGGCACAATGAACACTTCGCGTAACGCAAACATCGTATGGAATAGCATTCATAACCCTGTAACCGAACACATGATTCGCACCGGCGATGACCGCCCCAGCGAAGAAGAGCAGCGCGCCTACGCGCATATAAAAGCACCATCGCGTGTCGCCGCCCGCTATTACGAACGAACCGCAAATGTAAGCGTCATTAAACCCGTCGAATCACTCCGTAACTTTCACAAAGAATATATTAAGCGTAAAATTCTTTATAGTGTTCTCAAGAAGCGAGGCACGGAAACTTATAAGACCCTGATTGATACATCGGTGGGTCAGGCCGCGGATATTCACAATTGGATACACAATAGGGTAGACTTTGTGCTCGGTGTTGATTATGCCGGTGAAAACATTCGGAATCCTGAGCGAGGTGCTTACAAGCGTTACATGAGTACATTGACGAGTTCGAATATGAAGGATGTCCCCAAACCCCCTATGGTGTTTGTCATTGGGGATTCCTCGAAGTCATATATTAATGGTGATGCTGGTGAGACGGAGGAAGAGGCGGATATGTTGCGGACTCTCTTTGGCCGTGTGCCGCCAAATGGGGATGTGCCGTCGCTTGTGAAAAAACATGGGCGGAGATTGCTTGACGGATCCGATGTAATGACATCGATGTTTGCTCTTCACTATTTCTTCGAGAATAAGAAGAAATTCGAGGGCTTCGTGAAGAACATTGATGATTGTTTGAAGGTGGGGGGCTATTTCATTGGGGCATGTTTCGACGGGAAGACGCTCATACAACGACTTATGGGTATGAAGAAGGGTGAACGCATTATAGGCGTGGATGGTAAGACGGAGCTATGGTCGATTAAGAAGGAATATGACGATTCTGCCGCATTGAGTCGTGAAGCGGATGCGGTGTTTGGACAGGCGATTGATGTGAACTTTATTAGTATTGGTGCGGAGTATACGGAATACCTTGTCAACTATGATTATTTGGTGCAGGAGCTAGGAAAGAAGGGGATCGAACCAATTAATGATGCCGATTGTGCTGTACTGGGTGTTCCCGCGGCGTCGCAGATGTTTGGTGATACATGGGAGCTCGCGGAAAAGGCGGGGAAAAAATACGAAATGTCGGCGGATGTGAAGGCTTTCAGTTTCTTCAATCGCTGGTTTATCTTCAAGCGTCGGTCGGCTGCGAGGGACATGGTGGTCGCCGCGGAAGAAGAAGTGGCGGTGCCGGCGCCGGCGGGTCCTGCGTTGGCGAATTGTCGGTCGGCATTCAAGATTCGACCCAATTCTGAGCGTGAAGAGGAGCGCTATATGGATATTGGGACACAATTCAAGCCGTCGATTCCTGACCCGAGCCCTGAAGAGGATGAGGAGGTTCTCGTGTATCCGAGTATCAAGCATTTCCTTGCGGGTATGCTCTTTAAGATGAGTTCGAACCGACCGGATATTGCGGAACTCTTCAGCACGCAGGGTGAAATTCATGAAGAGTTTGAAGGGAAGCGCCAGGACGAGGCGCGGCTTCCTCTTCTTACTGCGGAGCGTCGCGAGGAGCTGGCGGCTCAGAGCAAGAAGGAACAAGATGGGGTGTCGCGGAAATACAAGGAGCTGTATGAGAAACTAGAGAAGGAGGCAAAGGCTAAGGAATCGAAATCAAAGAAGCCTTCTGTTGCCGCCTCGGCGCCAGCGCAAGCCGAAGACATTGAAGGAAAGCGCCGTGAGCTTCAGAAGAAGGAGGTTCAAGAGAAGCAGGCAATTATTAAAAAATACGAAGATATTATGAAGAAGGAACAAAAGGAAACGCGCCTGACACCGAAGCGTCGGCAAGAGCTTGAGGCGGAGGAAAATGCCGCGATTGACAAGGCTCTTCGTCTTTACCGCCTGAAGAAGAATATGAATGCGCAGAAGCTCGTCTATGAGGATAAGGATGTTGAAATCGCCAATCGTGACGAGGCTCTGGCGTATGCTGTCGCCTATCGCTATGAACATGACAGCCGTTTCAAGGAAATTGCCGACCGATGCCGTCAGGAAAATAAGTATGTCGTTTATCAAGTGAAAGAAGAGGGGAATGACCTTGGTGCCCTATGCGCACTCGATGGAACGGTGATTGGTGTCAATAAGTATGGGAAGGAAATTATGAATGTCGCTGGGATTGAAGCATAAATGGTAATTACTATAGTGTAAACCCTGGAAAGGGTTCCAAAAGAAAGCACTATAGGAAATGTTGATGTATGTCTACGGTTTGAGCGGATTGAAAATATGCTTGTGAAAATCGTCGCGAAACTGAAAAATTTTGGTCTAAACGGCATGTTTTTTCCATATACATGGATTCCACTGCTCCTACTGAAACTTCTATGAGCGCACCGGCGGAGACTCCTGTAAAGCTTACAAACGCGGAACGGCTCGCGGCGCTAGAGGAATCGCGGGTGAAGAGCGAAATCGAGCTGGCGCAGACGCGTGAAATGGTTGACGGACAGCTTCAGCAGATTCAAGTAGCAAATATTCGTCTCGAAACTCTTACGAATCGTGTCCAGGGGCTTGACCAGATGTGTGAATCATATGCGGGTATTCGTGGAATGGTGGACGCGCAGCGCCCTCAGATTGAAGCACTAAGCACACGGCTCGAAGAAGTGACTGTGCGTGTTCAGGGAGTTGAGCAGATTCGTGAGTCGAACGCGAGTCTCCGTGAAATGACGGAGCGTCAACGCCAGCAGATTGAGGAACTGAGTGGTCGTCTCCAGGGGCTCGACCGAATTGTGAAGGAGCAGAATGCCTTTATGGATGAACTGGAGAAGGACATGAAGGAGGCGTTCAAGAATAATGGGCGTACAGTTGCCGCTTGGCTGGAGGAGAAGGACCGACAGTTTTCTGTGCTTCAGGGGGCAGGCTCTATGGAGGGGCGTGTGGCGCAACTGGAGGAGCTGGTGCGTCGTCTCCAGTATCGCGTGGCGACTCGTTAAGGGGGATGGGTAAATACATGAGGACGATTCTTATGTATTTTTCTGAGGATTCCACTATAGGAATTGGTGGGAATGTTTCATTCCGATGGAAACGGTGATTTATTTATATCGCCGTATGATGAATATTTTCATGTCTATAATCCGTTGATTTCAAATGAAAGAGAGACCGAGCTGCGACGACGGATGGGAGAGGAACAGTACCTCTTTGGGTCTGATAGTGGTGGAGAGGCCGGCTGCTGTGCGCGACGGCGAGCTGCCTGGTTGTGTGTGGCGGCGATTGTGCTGTGTATTGCGGTGGTGCTGCTTCTTCTCCATTTCGAGAAGTTGGGGCCATAAAATTGGCGGCGCGGCTGGCCCCCCGCGGAAGCATGAAGTAAGTCAAGAGAAATTCCCTATAGTGTAGAATGCCGAAGAATCCCGCACCGTGGCAGAAGCTGGCGCGTGTGAATGCGCATCCACGGGATGCCAGGATTGAGTTCGTGGAAGACACACACACCTACTATATTGACGGTGATAGCACACATATTATGAGCACGACCACGTTCATCCATAGCTTCTTCAGTCACTTTGACCCTGATGCTATTATCGCAAAAATGATGAACTCGCCGAAATGGCAGCAGTCCAAATATTATGGTATGACGCCTGAACAGATTAAAAAACAATGGGCTGATAATGGAGCAAATGCGAGCGGGTTAGGAACAGCAATGCATTTAGCGATTGAAATGTGGTACAATGAGGCATATGATGAGATTGACCCTGCGATTTACGAAACGACGGAGTGGAAATACTTCATGAAGTTCTATAAGAAATATGGTGAGCGTTATAAGATGCACCGTTCGGAACATGAGGTCTTCTCAGATGACTTGCGCCTATCAGGCTCCATTGACTGTGTGTTCCAGCGTGATGATGGAAAGTTCTGTCTTGGGGACTGGAAGCGGAGTCGTGAAATCAAGTTCAGTAATTCTTTTCAAAAGGGTTATGGACCATGTGCGATTCTGGACGACTGTAATGTGAACCATTACGGTCTTCAATTGAATATTTATAAGTATTACTTAGAAAAATATTATGATATGAAGATTGAGGAAATGTTCTTGATTATCATTCATCCAGACAACAAATCTTATAAACGAATTATGATTAGCGATGATTACGGACCTATTGTAGAGGAAATGTTGGAATGTCGTCGTAAAGCGGTACAGGGAGGATTTGTTGTTCCAATTGATTTCTCGGATTATCCTGAACACCAGCGTCCGCCACAGAAACACCATTAAAAATAATTCCTATAATGTAGCACTACCCTCCAAAGGAGGGATGGTCTATAAGACCAGCAGGGATTGTTCGCCAACTCCTCAAGGAAACAACACTTTCTTTCGCAGCCGGCCGAGTGCCTCCGCATTTTCAGGGTATTTTTTTATCATTTTTGACAAGAAGTATGCGCGGGCGACGCAGTAGACGACCCCAGGAAGATGGCGGTATTCGGCCTTAATGCCGTGTTCCCATACGAGGAGTTTTTCGTAAGGCTGACGCACTACGGACATATCCATGTGGGAGAAGATGGCGGACAGGCGTGTGGAGGGTTTATGGGTCTTGGTATCGCGAATGATAGTAGCGATTTCCTCTGTATCCGCATCGAGTGGGGAATGTTCCAAGAAAAGAGCCGCGGACCGCGCCTCGTTGTCGCTACGGCGTAGGTCATAGATGATGTCATGAAAAATGGCAGCTAGAGTCAGCATGTCGCGTTCCTTCGGCATCAATTCGGCATGTATGTGAATCTGGCGGACCAGGTCTTCCAGATGTGAAAGGGTGTGATAACTACGATGTGGTTCACTCCAACGGCGGAAGATTTCTTCCTGGGACATAGTGATGTTCCATTGTTCTAGGAGTGGTTGAAAATCCATATTATGTATGTTTGGGGATGTTGTTTTAGATGGTTCTTGATACACAAATACCTAAAATAACCCCTACAGTGTAGCACTATAGGGGTTATTTCATTGAATGAATGGGCGTAGAGATAGCTGGGATGAAATAATAAAAGAGGGTGATACCCTTTTTGATTATATGAGTCAAAACTTTGAATCATTTTTTGATGGCGAGGCGGTTAAACATTTTAATATAATACCTGGTTTATATACATCTTTCGGCCATACAGATGATATTACAGAAAAATATGGGGAAGATATTCAAAAGAAATTAATTATATGGATAAAAAATGAATTAACAAATAATAATTTTTTTGTTAAAAAAGACTGGAAACCTTTTCGTGACCCATCTATGTATAGTTGTATATATCTTGGCTATAGGAAATTATTTACTTATAGACAACATTATTTTCAAGTGGCCGTTGAACCAGAATGCTCTGATTGTCGTTATTGCAGAATGAATGAAAACCCGATTCATTTTGAATTAGTATACTATGGCTATAAAGAAAAAGAGGAAAATAATAAATTGCAACCTTTTGGTTATATTACTTTATTAAATAACAACGTACCTGAAGATTTTTGGGTTATGAAATAATTCATCCTAATAGAATGGAGGATAATCTTAATCTTGAATTAAAGAAAAGAAAGAATATTTTTGATACACAAATTCTTTTTAATAATTTTTTAAACAAAGAACTTATAAATGAACTTATGAATCTCTTTGATGAAACATCCGATAATTTTACTAATAAAAATGAAAAAATAAGTAAATATATAAAAGATGAAAGGGAATTAAGAGGGTTAGATAACACAAATATACAAATTGAAACAAAAGTATATGGTATGGAAAAGAATAATACATCATTAATATTAATATTATATAAAAATGGTATACAATTTTTACATCTTTCAATTCATCTTTCTGTCAGATATTTAAACCCCAAAAATACTGGAATACTTCATATAAGTAAAAACATTTATAAAGGGAAAACAACTAGAAAAAAAGATAGATATGCACTTATTTCAGTTCATATTCCAGAAGATAAACCTAAATCTCTTGTATTTTCTATTGCGAATGGATATAATACTCCAAAAATTAAAAATAGTAATTCATATGAAGAA
>JACCDP011448523.1_pt1 | contig 12209 bp, 14 predicted proteins | sample 7445841 | NCBI WGS metagenome assembly JACCDP01 (sample SAMN15323441, study PRJNA562643) | freshwater metagenome | isolation source: river surface water | place: USA:Blue River Watershed | collected 2017-08-17
CTTAGTAGACGCTCTTGGACCCTGGGCCGACTTGGCTGGGGAACGGATCCAGGATGCTCTTCGGCGCATTGTTCCAGATCACGTCCGCGAGGTTCGACATGCGGCTCACGATCTGCGCCGCGACTCCCCCCGCCGCCCCGAACAACCCGCACCACCCCAACGTCACAAAGCCCCAGTGCAACGGGGCCGAGAACAGCTCATCCACGAACCAGAACGCATGCCCCCACTCATTCAGCCCCACGTTCGGCAGAATGAACATCGGGCCCACCACCGCCGCCACCAACGCAAACGACGTCGCTTGGCTATACAGCGGCAACCGGGTCTGCGCATACAGGTAGCTCGCCACGCCGCACGTGATGTACAACGGGAACGTCCCGTAGAACGCCACAATGTGGCTCGCGGTGAAGCTCGTGTCTCGGATGATGACCTGATGCCACGCGGCATCCTGCTCCAGGGTGTAGCTGCCCGCGTAGTACACGCCCCAGATGTAGCACACCAACCAGCTCATCCAGTAAAAGTACCGCTTCAGTTCGAGTTTCGGGTCCAGGTTCGCCAGGTTCCGATCCCGCGTCACCCAGATCCACCCGATGGTCACGGCAAAGAACGTGGCATTGGCCAGGATATTAAACCGCCACAGCCCCATCCAGACCGATTCAAACTCCGGGGTCATGGAATCCAACCCGTGGGAGTAGCCGAATGCCCGTTGATACAGGACCCAAAACACACCGATGCCCAGCATGGCCAACCAGCCGATCTTCACCGGCTTCGAGTCATACCACTGCGAGATGTCATACCCTCGCCCAGAACTGTCAGCTGCCATATTCCCTACCTCCTTGTGTTAAATGAAAGTGTGCAGCTACCGAATGCTACGTCTCAAGAAAAGATCCCGCCACAGCATCATGATGATATTATTTTTGGTGGTAGGACCCGTAAAGGTGCACAAGTATCCGACAAAGATTCGAGACGAGTCAAGCAAAATATCTGGGGTAAGGCCATCTAAACCCTTGCAAATCGTGTGCTGTAGGAGGTTTGGCCAGTGAGGCAGGATGTATACTCTTGCGCGTGGGGGAAGTCAAGATTGGGACGGCTGTTACAATCACCTACTTTCGTATATAGCGGCATCTTCATGCCCTGATGGTGGATAAGGCTTCGTCATCGATACTCTTGATCCAAAGTGTGACTCAAACCTAAATCAAGGTTATTTTGAATAGAACTCGCGTGGACGTCAGCCTGGTTTCAAGTTTGATTGTAGTGGCCGGTCTGATGGGATGAGCAATGAATAAGTGAGTGGACTGTGCTCAGCAAGGAAAGAAGGAGACGCTTCAATGCACGTGATCTCCCGGTGGAGGTAGAATTTCAAATTCCTGGTTGAGTTGAGTGATCTGTTGTACCAGGAGATCGATGTCGGCCCACCCGGGCCCATCCCCTTCAGGAATCCACCGCGCGCGCAGGTAACCGAAACGGTCAAAGAGGAATTCTAAGTGTTTTGGACGTGTGCCCTCGCCGAATAAGTCCGGAATCGAAATGGTTCGCCGGAACAGTGCATAGCTACTGGAAATCTCTCGGGCGCCTTGTGTGACGACAGGGAACGGCAACTGTTGCACCGCTGAGGTGAGGGCATCCGGAGTGAGGTCTGCCATCGGGACTGCGAGGATTGCCGTGCCGCCTCCGGTGATTACGCCGGCAGCCTTTCGAAGTTGTTCGAGCCGATTCTGTGAGTCCGGCCAGGAGAAGAGAACCAAGAGCAAGCCTTGTTGGCCTCGGTAATCTTTCAGCGTGCCGCTTGAACCGTCCTGTGCGGTATAGGAAAAGTTCGGAGTGGCCATGAAAGGCTGTTGGGGTAAAATACGTGGGGCGATGATTCTCGACTGATATCCCCGGGCATTGGCGTGGAGGAAATTCAGCAGGTCCCAGCGCTCTTCCTCTGTGAATTTTTCACCGAAGGCCGGCATGACACCATTAAAACGACCGTATGTCAGCCAATGGAAGAAGTCACCGGCTGTATGCATGGCCGTATGAGGCTCCGTCAACAGATCGACCGGTTGTTTGGGTAAGGTTTTGGCGAGCACGCCATTTCCCTTTGCTTGCGGTCCATGGCAAGGAACGCAATTCGCCGCGAAGAGGTCGACACCGTTTGCAATGGAAATCGCATCGAACGGAACCGGAGTTTTGCGGTATGTCTCCGGGTATGATTGTACAGCGATAGGATAAAAGGTCGCCCCAAGCCCTAAAATTCCTAGCAGTGACGGTACCGCGATACGCCATAAGGTCGGCCATTGTTTCTTGCGGCCAAGAACGTGTGTCAAGCCGGTTAAGAGTAAGCATACGATACCGATCCCTACAAGAGTTCTCACAAGCCAATCGTCCCATGTTGCGTCGATCGAGAACCGGAATGGGTATGGCCAGTGATCAATGACGTCATGCTTGGCTGGTATGGCGTTGGCTAACAGTGTCGCGACGATGACGAGGATAACGGCTAGAATAAACTCAACACCCACCCATGTTCGGAGCTTTTGTCCCCCGACGGCGGCAGCGTCAGGGCTCTGTGTGAGCGACGGAACCCACACGGATTTCGCTTTTGAGGCGATTGAAAGAATGAGGGCCAGGAGGGTCAGCTTGATGATGAGCAGCCAACCGTACGTCGTCGCGACCAGACCAGCGTAATTTGTGTCGATCATGCGATTGGCCACGACGATACCTGATACGATAATAGCGATCATCGCGGGCAGAGCCAGTGTTGAAAAGCGACGCAGTACTGCACCGCTATGGGTTCTTTCTTCAGTGGTTCCAGCCCTGGTGATCGATGAGGAGGCCACAAGGACGACCCCTGGGAGGCCGCCGAACCAGACGCTCGCCGCAACCAGATGCAGGGCGTAGGACAATGTGCCTACTAATGCCTGTTCTTCTGCAGCCGAGTGGCTGGAAAGTGCTCCGAAAGCGATCGTCAGCGAGGAGGCTGCTGCACACACCACATAGCGCCACCGCGCCGGGGGTGAGACTCGCACGTACAAGACGATTGTCAGGACAGCGAGCGCACTGGCTGCTCGCAGGACCCATATAAGCCCAACGCGAGTCTTTTGCAAAAACTCAAGCCAAGCGTGTGGACTCCAAGCATTTCCAGCTATCCCAGTCGCTTGCGCGGTCGTCGTCGCCAAAAGACCGAGGAGCCCAATCAGAAGGAGGAGCGCCAGCCAGGGAAATGTTGCTTTGAGGCGAATGGCCCAAGGCTGCCCGACGGCAGAAAGTTTCTCCTCGGCGATAGCCAAGAAGACACACCCACCGAGCAGCATCATATTCGACGCTAGTTGCAGAAAACCAAAGAGCGAGCCGACGGCCTCGATCATTTTTCTTGAGCGCCGCCCTTTATGCTGAAGTCGTAGGAAGATTCAACGACATGACCATCGACAGAGAGGACACGAAATTTGACGGCATACTTGCCGGGTGTGAGCTCCGGCAGAGGGAGGACGATGGATTTGGGGTCATCCGGGGCGAGCGTGGGTTTTACATCGCTGATCGGCTGTTTCTTGGCATCGAGGACCACCAGCGATGCGTAGTCTCCCTCGATGTTCTCGTTGAACCATAGGCGAACTTGCGTCGGTGGCTTGGTGAGAACGGCTCGACGCGGTGGCTCTGCCTTGACCAACTGGGAATGTGCCCAGGCCGAGACAACGGGTATCCCCAAGGCCAATAGGATGATCAAGCAAAGACGTGCACATGAGTGAATGTTCAATGAACCAATCATGACCCCTCCTCGTGCCCGGTGGCAGCACCCGAGAAACGCAAGGCTTCCGGCATATGTGGCGTGGTGCGCCAGTTTCGATCAGCTGCCTGCAACACGAGTGACCGGCGTAGGCTTACGACGATCCCGAATGGCAAAGAACACGGCAACGGCGATGCCCACCATGACGGGTACGATAACCATCATGTAGTGCGTGAGATGAGACATGACGCCCTGTTGACCGACCGAGAAGGAAAAGCGTGTGACGTGTTCGCGATTTTCACCTATGGAAACCAATCCAACGAACTTACCGGGATTGTCGAAATTGTGTTTCACGCTGATAGATCCGGTGGGATGGATCTTGGTTGGGAGGTGTGCGATGGTAATGGCATCGAGATTGGCCTCTGAGCCTGTATCTTGAATGATGCGCACCTCCACAGGGAGAGACCGAAGCTCATGTTCGACATAATCAAGAACCAGGACCGCGTTCCCGGCTCCGGGAAGTTCCTGGCAAAATTTCCGTTCGTAGAAGGTGTCCGGTAAGTAGCTGGCAAAGTACATCTTGTATGGTCCGATATGGAGGACGCACGTATCGCTCGCCAATTCGTGTCCATGCTGAGCCAGCGCCGGGAACGGAGCGGCGATCAGCAGGAACACGCAGTACACCCAGGCACGAATCAAAGAGTGACGGGACATCTTCAACCTCTCCCTTTTCTGCCGCCGTATCCCTAGGAGCTCGCGGCTTGCGACGGTTTACGATCGCGCATGAAAAAGACGATCGCTCCAACGATAAGAACCGCCACGACTGGAACCATATAGATATTCAAAAACTTGGAAAAGACCTTCGGCTCACCTACGGAGAATGGAAACCGAGAAACGTGCTCCATTTTTTCGCCGACGCTCACCAAGCCAACAAACTTTCCAGGCTGTTCAAAGGTGTATCTGAAATCAATCGACCCATTGGGATACACTTTGGCGGGGAGGTGAAACACGGTCACGGCCTCAAGATCGTTCTCCGCCCCGGTGTCCTTAATGATACGCACTTCGGCAGGCAATGAACGGAGTTCTTGCTCGATGTAATCTAGCACGACAATCGTTTGGCCGGTTGCCGGGATGTCTTCACAGAACTGTTTTTCTTGTGTGTTCGCGGGCTGGTACCCACTGAAGTGCATCATATATGGGCCAACCGTGAGCTTGCACATGTCCTCTGCCATGGATAACCCACCATGGGCATAGACTTGGGAAGACACGAATGCCCCCATCGTGAAGACCGTACATCCAACTATCAGCTTCAGGCGTACACAAAATCGCATAACTGATCCCTCTCTCTGGATATGATGAAGTGAATCCCTAGATACTGTATAGGCATCCGGCTTGGTTACGACCGACGGCGAGCAGCCCACCAATTCCGGAATCGGCCCGATTTTGAGAGTTCATACCCGACGATCCCAAGGACCAGCAGCAACGCCAACGGACCTAGGGCAGACCGGCCAAGTCTCGAGTAATCAACCTGCTGCACCCGCAGCAGGTAGGCGGAAGGGCTGAGCCCTTCTGCCGTGATGATCAGCTTGTACAGACCTTTGTCCAGCTTGGCCTCACCTCGGACCACCCCATCTGGGTGAGACATGGGTTCCCAATACGCGACCGTTTGCGTTTCGTCTTGTGCGTCTTCATTCACTCCCCGAATGATTTTCACTCCCACCGGGAGTGTGCGTAGGGTTGGGTCAACCAGATCGACGACTAAAAAGGTGTCACCGACATCGGGGATTTCCGTACAGTATTGAGCTTTCGGCTCGATCTGGGGTTGGTAGGCGCTGAAATGCACCATGCTTCCGCCGATTTTTCGCACACAGGGATCTTCTTCAATGGTCACATTCCCATGCGCAAAAACGGAGTCTGGGCTCAACGCTACGAATAACGCAAGGAGAAGCAGGGAGGCACTCATCAATCGAGTCCGAATAATCATGACAGTATTCACAGGGTGGTTTTCAAAGCCTAATAATGTTGTAAGCCTTAGAAATTTACCACCCTGCCGACTGCGCTTTCAAGTAGCGGTCCTGTAGTTTGGTCATGAGCGAGGTCGTACGGCTTAGGGTGGAGTGCTTGCTCAGAGATTGAGAATTCATGTCATCGAAACTGAGAAGTAAACTCGAAATGAATCTATTGCTCGAGTTGACGATGGCAAACAGACGTGCTGATAATGAGGAAAAGTCGGTGAGGTGAAATCGAAAGGAGGCCAGCAATCATGAAAGCAAAAGAAGGGGTCATCAACATCTTGAATAAGATTTTGACGGCGGATTTAACGGCTATCAACCAGTATTTTGTCCATGCGAAGATGTGTGAGAATTGGGGGTATGAGCGGCTCCATCATAAAGTGAGAGAACGGAGTATCGACGAGATGAAGGATGCCGACGAGCTTATCGGCCATATTCTCTATTTAGAAGGTGTGCCCAATGTGCAGCGGATGAACACTGTTCAGGTCGGGGAGACGGTCGCGGAGCAGCTGAAATTGGACTTAAAAGCCGAGCAAGAAATGCTGGCATTGCTCAACGAGGGAGTCGTGCACTGTGCCAAGGTAACGGACTTTACGACTCGACATATGCTCGAAGATATGGCGAAGGATGTCGACGAACATATTGATTGGATCGAAACTCAGCAAGAGACGATTAAGCAAGTGGGGCTTGAGAACTACTTAGCTGAGCAGATCAAGAAGGAATCCTGAGGGCCACATGCAAGCTAAAGAAGGAGTTCTTGACCTTCTCAATCACGTGCTCAGGGCGGAGTTGACCGCGGTGCATCAGTATCTCCTGCACGCAGGCATGTGCAAGCATTGGGGGTACGCACGGCTGCACGATCATTACAGCCATCTGGCAAATGAAGAAGTGCGGCACTCTGCCGGACTGGTCGATCATATCTTGTATCTGAGCGGGACGCCTGACGTAGCACATATCGATTCCGTCGCGCATGGAAACGATGTTGCGGCGTTGTTTCGGACCGACCTGAAATTTGAACGTGAGGATGTCGAGTTGCTCAGAAAAGCCATTGTCCATTGCGCTGAGGTTGGAGATTTCACGATGCGTCACCTGTTGGAGCATATGATCCAAGATTCGGAGGAACATGTGGACTGGTTCGAAACCCAACTTCGGACCATCGACCAGGTCGGGGTAGAGCGCTACCTTTCAGAGCAGATCAAGAAGTAATCGATATTTTTCTAGAGGGCACCCAATAAAGAAAACTGAATGACTTGGTTGCCGTAGCTATGGGCTCTGGACTCCAAGTCCTTAGGCTGCATTTGTGCCGATCGAAGACTCGATCGGTTAGTCCTGATTTAGTTTCAGCGCATTCCGCTCACTCCAAAACGTTTTCAACCATGTTTTCAGTCGTCGAATCCGTAGTGACTGTACGAGTCCTCTGGCTTGCGCCTGTTGACGTTGAAGATAGCGACATCGAGTGCACCACAGCTGCGGATTGTGGTGGTAGATCAGTCTGTGGCAGCGCTGGCAGGTTATGACAAGTGAACCTGAAGGAGAGAGTGATTTCATAGATCCTACCTGTCTCAATGGTATCTACGGGTCCGACAAATCGAGAAGGAGAGTTTATTGGTAGTCTTCATTCAGTGAATTGAGGAAGGCGACCAACGATGCCACGTCGTTCTCTAGGAGCGCGATGCCTTGCAGCTGTTCCGCACCGTTGCGGAGCGTGCCGGAGCGGGCTTGATCCGAAACATCTTTGTAAAACTCGATCACGTCGTCCAATGTGTCGAATTGACCGTGATGCATGAACGGAGCGGAGTGCCCCAGATCGCGCAGCCCCGGGGTCTTGAATCGGGCGATGGCTCGATTCAAGAGGTCGCTTTGAGATACGGAACAGGGTTGTTCATCCTCGCAGAGGATGTGTCGGATCTTGGCTTGAGGCTCGGGCATGTCCGGATTGGCGAAGACGTTCCATAAGCCCAGGTCGGTGAACGTTGTTCCGGCAGCAGGAACAGCTCGGAACCGTTCGCTTGCTGTCGGATGTTGATCGGTTGCCGGGAGATCGTCGGCGGTTCGTGCGGTAAGGGTGGGAATGGCCAAATTCAGAAAGGCGCCGTTCCCATGGCCCGGGATTTCATCGTATTCCTTCTGTGTTGTGCCGGTATTATGGGCCTTGAAATCGGTGAAGTTCGGCGCTGTATGACAGGCAAGGCAGTTGCCGATTTTTCCGGCCGTTAGTTCGGCTGGTGAGGCTGGCAGTGCTGCTGGCTCTGCCAGGAACATCTTCAAGCCAGCCAATTCCTGCGCTCCAAACGAGAACGGCTGAGTATGAAACTGGAATTGCCCATCTGTTCTGTTGGGATTCGAGGTAACAAACTGGAGCGTCCCGGCCGATTCACGCGCGTTCACGAGTTGCAGGAGACGTCTGCTGTAGTCGATCGGAGATTCGTTGGAATCAGGTGATTGCGGGAACCCGTTGCTCTCCAAGAATACATCGAATGGAGAGCGGATCGGCGCTCCACTGTCTTCGGTTTGAGAAAAGAGAAGACCATTGACATAGGCGGCGACGACTTTGACGACGGCATCGAACACCTCCTGGTCGGTTGCGGAGCTGATCGCAATCCGGAATTCCGACGTGAGTTGGAACTCCTCCGGTATGGAGGCATCCGTCCCGCCGAACAGGACTCGGAAGGGCGTTCCGTCGAACTCCTTGGCCAGGTCGCTGGTGCCGTCATCCGAACGAACCACACGAGCGATATGAGCGACGGCCTGTGCTCGTTCTCCAGGTAACCAGCCAAAATTTCTTCCTGTGAAGGTCGCGGCAACCAGGTCCTCCATGGAGTTGAATTCCGCATCGAAATGGAACAAGACGCCACCTGGTCGATCGAGCGCAGCATTGACGAGAGGAGGAGAATTGCGGACGGCAACAGTCTTGCCGTCCGCTCGGGCCGGGAGGGGGCTGCGGCGCGCAAAATCAGTATAGGTTCGCATGCCGCCTCTCGGCGCATCCAGGAGGTCATCGACAAAATGACAAGCCCGGCAATTCATGGAGAGGCCTTTGAACGGCCCTGGGTCGATCGGCGTACCCAAGGTTTCGACCGTATCGACGACGCTGTCGCTGATATTCGGGTCATTGATATCGCCGCCGTTATCCAGAGAGACTTTGAACGCCTGGGCGAATCGTGTTTCGAGAAACAGCCGTTCGCCGACCGATTCCTCCGCGCCGGGCGTCCCGGTCGAGGCGATCAGGGGTGAAACGGGGGGGTTGTTGTCTCCAGAGCAGGCCGATGCTCCGATGAGGAAGAGCATTGAGCATACCAAGGCTAGAGAGCTCTGTGTTCGACTCGGCATTGTGTTGCAACTCATAGGGCCTCATTCCTTGTGTCGGTTATTGAGACTGTCGATCGCTGCACATGATTCACTCACTCGTACGAGCTACGGATGAAAGTCACTTCGGGGATCATTCCATTGTCCTTGCCATATCAGTTTCCTCCACCGCTCGAACCAGGGTGGCAAGGGCCCTCGGGAGGCGAGGACCCTTGCCGATAAAGTGGGAGGGGTGGGCCTCCCACTTTGAGGCCGGCGTAGGGCGGACGCCGGCTGTGTCACTGGTAAGGCGCTTCTTTCGCGCACACCATCCCCGCGCCCTCAGAGAGTTCGACGAGGATATCGACGATCCTGGGATCAAACTGAGTTCCTGACGCCACCTGTAAGATGCGGAGGGCAATGCGATTACGCCGAAGTTGATCGCAAACAGGTGGAATCCGAATGGCATCAAATGCGTCGGCGATGGCCAGAATTCGTGCTCCTAATGGAATGAATGGACCCCTGAGACCATAGGGATACCCCGACCCGTCCCATCGCTCGTGATGATGGGCAATTGTGACTGTGGCTTCACGAAGAAATGAAAAAGGTTCTAGCAGTGTGGCTCCGAGTCTCGGGTGGTTTTGAATCGTCACGTATGCATCTGGATCAAGCCATTCTCGTCTGGTTTGTAAGGAAGGTGGAAGCATGAGAATGCCGATATCGTGAAGTAGGGAGGCCAGCTTGAGTTGATGCAACTCCTCTTCCGTAAGGTGTGCGGCTCGTCCGATCTGAAGTGCAATCGCCGATGTTCCCTCTCCATGCCCGGCTTGCCACGGGAGTAGTCGATCTAATTCTTTCACCACTTGCAGGATCAGAATGCTCTCCAGATCGTGCCATGAGGCCGGTGGGAGACAGAGACGGTCGATCTTCTGGAGCATGTGCTGGATTCTTGTTACAGCCGGTTGAACAGTATCTGTCGCTTCGATTCGCATTCCGTCACCTCCAAAAACGAAGAGCCCAAGACCACCTGTGTGATCCTGGGCTCTGGGTGAACAACCGCTGGCCGCTGGGCGAATTTATGGTCGAGGGCCTTCGCTTACGATTCTTGTGTGCGTTTGCCTCCCATTAAGGGTTGCTTGAGCACCCACATCTCATAGAGAGGCACCACCATCATAACCAGGAAACTGATGGTCATTAACGTATCACCGGTTAACATCGAGAGGACAAAGATCGGGGAGACATAGCTGATCAGCCATGGTGACAGCAGGTCAAGGATCACGCCGCCGAACCCGGCCCACGTGACGACGGCTTTGAGGGTATGGCTGGCACTGGTCAGGTACATGACATGAATCAGAATCATGAAGACCACCGGCATCGTAAAGAGATGGAAGTGCGTGATCTCCGCCAATTCCCGAAACGACATCGGTTCTCCAAACGTGATATCAGACCCTCGATAGTGCTCAGCGATACCTTGAGGCGACAGTCCCGTCATGCTATGTGCCCAAAAAAATGAGAAGCAAAACCCGATAAACATCAAGAGTAAGAACAACGTGTATAACAACCGGATATGCCGATCCGAGTCACGAAGCTTGAATTTCTGGTTAAAGTTACGCATGTCAGGGACGCGGGGTCCGCTTTGATCAATTTCCAAATATCGACGGGAAAAATCCCTTGTCCTTCTTGGCTGCCAGCGTGTCGCTGCCGACTCCAGCGGGCTTCAAATAGAACTCATCAATCAGCACGAGCACGCGCTTGACGCCGGCACTGATGGAGCGGACGGACATTGTGGCGCCGGTAATGTTGATGATGTCTTTATTGATACGAATCGGGTCCAACACGGTCTTGCCTTCGTATTGCACGTTGAATCGTTTTCGGCCGACTTCACTTCCTCTCGCTTCTCGAAAGACCAGTAGCTCCACATCCGAACAGGCACCCTTCGCATCCACGCCGACCATATAGGTCATATGCTTGTGCTTGCCGATCGTGTTATGAACCATCGCGTAGCCGTCGATCCTATCTCCGGTCTCACCAATGTAGATCTCGAAGGCTTGTTCCGGGAATTTCCATCCGATACGCTGCTCGATCAGATCTCTTTTCTATTGCGTGAGCTCTAGCACGACTCTCCGAATACGTTCGGACTTTGGCAGCATGATCTTCACGGCCTCTTCTTCGGACATGAAGACTTCCGCATGATTCAACTCGGCTTCGGTGAGATAGCGCTTTAAATCGTTATCCCATACCTTTTCTGCCGGCGCTGGGTTAGGCCAAAGAACCAAGGGCGCCAAGCAGAACACGAGGCGTGCGACGATGATTATGTGACGCTGCATCCGTACTCCTGCAGTTTGCTATCAAGGCGTTTCTGGATGTCTCGCATGACTTCCTCAGAGGGGTCTGTGGGGGCCCAGCCGAAGAGACGTGAGCCACCACGAAATGCCCAACTCTGCCGTTCTTCGACGAAGGAAATTCTTGTGACATCATCCAACCGTTTTACCTTCAGCGTGAGACGAGATCGGTCCTTACTGGTTCCGACATCTCTCCGAAAAATGCCGTAGGCTCGTCCCGGCATTGGAATTTCGAGCCAGTGTGTCACGATCAATCCGGTCTCTTTGTCCGTGGTATCGGCCGATCGATCCTTTACAGCCGCCAATGCTGCATCCCATGCCTGCTCATAGTTGCACACGGCCAGTCGTTCCTGCATTCCGTTCATCAAGGCACAGCCAGGTAGGCTCACGAGAAGAAGAGAAAGAATGGGCAACTTCATTCGCAACAACCGTATCATGATATGTACTCCCCGCCGAAACGGCGGGGAGTCTCCTTATGTCATCGTTAGAAGTACGTCGCGGCTTGGAACAGAAACCCGTCTCCGTCCATCCGGCTGCTGGCGGCTCCTAAATCACCGGCAGGGACGATGCCCCTGGCATTGTCGTTCTGGGTGTTGTACTGCCAGTTGATTTTGAAAACAGTGTCCTCGATCGGGCGGAAATTAAGGCCCACGGTGAGCCGATCCAATTCTCGCTGATTTCCAAGGTTATTGGCCAGCGTACGGTTATCCGTATCGGTATCAACTTGTTCCCAGCGAGCTGTTGCCGTGAAGGTAGATGCATCTGAGAAGTGGCTGGGCGCCAGTCTCTTCAAGAATTCCGGCATAAAGTGATAGTTCGCTTGAATATAGTATCCGAACATGCCGGCCGGTCCGATCTCTCGGTTGGTTA
>JACCDP010612885.1_pt1 | contig 12207 bp, 6 predicted proteins | sample 7445841 | NCBI WGS metagenome assembly JACCDP01 (sample SAMN15323441, study PRJNA562643) | freshwater metagenome | isolation source: river surface water | place: USA:Blue River Watershed | collected 2017-08-17
CATATCATCAGCTTCAGCAGTCTCTTCATCATCTTCAACTTCAGCCATATGCTTTTCATCATGCATAGCTGCAGTTCTTGTTGGACAATTTGAGTTTGCACAAACTGTGTTATCATCTTCCATTTCTTCTTCAGTCATTGCCATTCTAGTTCCACATGCAGTACACTCGACTGAATGCTTTGCAGAAGAAGTTCTGGTTGCTTTGTGTGGCATAGAAGGCATTTGTGATGGATAGTTTACTACGTCATCTTGAGCACCCTCAGATGGATTTTCTAAGGACTTCCAATCTACTGTGTACTCTAAAGATCCATCACCCGAACCTTCAAACTTGGTAGGCTTAGTAACATCTGGGAATTGTAGAGAACCTGGATTGACAGTAGGGACTTTTTGTTCTGCCCAAGTTGGGTTGTCACCCTTAAGGGAGTTACCACCACTATTTTCCATTTCAAATTGTGGGTAATCTACTTCACCTGGCATGTTAGCCATTTCATTGTTATACTTAAATCCAGCTGACGCTGCAGGATACACTTCTTCTTCGGAAGCGATCTTCTTAAGGATCTCTTCTCTTTCAGCTCTTCTGAGAAGAGCTTCTCTCTGTGCCTTGCGCTCAGCTAATGCTTGTTTCGTCATTTTTCTAACCTCATTGCTGTTTTTATGCATATAAGTAACTTCATCGTCATCAGACATTTCATCATCAGACATATCATCATCGGACATATCATCATCAGACATTTCTTCATCCATGTCTTCAGACATATCTTCTCCGCCTAGAAGATTATCAAGCGCTTCTTGCACAGCTTGCTGCGCTGCGTCAACCATGTCAGCGGGAACTTCAATTTCAAAAGTGGCGACATCATCACTATCATCTACTTCGTCTTCGTCATCCATGTCATCAGACATGTCATCCATTTCTACTTCATCTGAATCATCATCACTCTCAAAGTGATGAAATTCTAAATCATTTTCATCATCATCAGAACTATCGTTTGCGAAGTCAACAGTCTCTTTACCATTTTCAAGGTCAAGACCGCTCATAACAAGACCAGCTTGCTTTGCAATATTTGGAAGATATTTTGCTCTAATTGCTTGTGCTACTACCAATGCTTCACTGTTATCTAATGATGCAGTTTTAGTCATATCAGAAGCACAATTAATAAGATCTTCCTTATCAGTTGCATTAAGCTCAGCTAATCTCATTGCAGCTAATCTGCTTTGATTTTTGGCAATATTCGAATTTTTATTCATTTTATTTGCTGCTTCCCTTAATAAAAATTGTTCTTTTATCAAAGTCTAATTTATAAGATTATTTATAAACGTTTTTTGTATTCTATATATTTAGGTTTTACACCTTTTTTGAATAAAGAGGAGAATAAAATATTCTCCTCTTTATCATTGATTAATCAATCCAAACAATGCTTACATCAAGCTTCGATGGGTCTTTTGCTGAAGTCTTGATAGTGGTCTTACTGTAGTTACCACAAGCATGGCAGAATGAGTTGTTTTTGACCTTATTTACTTCTCTATCACCACATGAAGGGCAAACCATTCCAATAGGTAACATTCTTTCATTATTTCTGTCAAAATCAGCCATTGCTGTTCTAAGATAAACATCAGAGTCAACTGTTGATGACAATCTAATCATTGATTTGACATTAGAAGCAGTGATAGGAGCTGTTGCAGCACCTAAACCTTGATCAGGAGTTAAACCACCTGCAGGAGCTGCTAAGTCATCAGCAGGAGCTTCTTCTTTGCTTTCTGCTCCAGCACCACCTGTGCCATCAGAAAGTAACTTGATCATCATTTCAATTTCGAATGATGTTCCACATGCATTACAGGATCCCTTGCTGTCTGCAACATCTACATTGTCAGATCCACAGATAGGACAAACAGAACCCCATGGTTTCTTCTTACCTGGTTCGGAAACTGCATCTACATCTGGAGCAGCGTTCATATCATCAACACCACCAGTCATAGCTGAGAGACCAAGATCTCCACCTGCAGTAGGAGCAGCACCTAAACCTGGATCAACAGGACCAGCTGCTGGACCTTGAGGAGCAGGAGCACCCATTCCTCCACCCATACCCATACCAGGAGCACCCATACCAGGACCCATAGCATACTTATTGAGGATGTAGTCTCTTCTGTTCTTTCTTGCAATTCTAGCTGCATCAGTCATGATTACAGGAGCATCTTCAATTACTGATTCATCCATTGCAGGTGTTTCAGTCATGTCTTCATCAACTTTGAATGATTTACTTACAGATGTCGAAACACTTGCAGTAACATCACCATTTTCACTTACATGAAGATCAGTAAATGAGAAAGTACCTGGATCAACTGTAAATCCATGCTGTTGAAGAACTTCGATAGCCTTTTGCTTGAATGTATCTTCAAAACTATCATCACTTGGATTCATTCCACCTAAATCATCTTTAGTACAAACAAATCTTAAGCATTCTGATTTATTTTGTGTAACAGACATTGCTGCAGTTCTTTCTGCACTTTTCTTGACATCAATAGCTTTTGATACCAATTTCTCTGCAACATTGAAGTCTTCACACAATCTTTTAGCAGCTAAAGCAATCTTCTTTGAGCTAATGTCAAAGTTAGTTGAGTAGTCTGCAAGCCATCCGATAATATTGCCTTCAATATTCTTAGTAGAAGCAGTCTTGATACCCCAGAATTCTCTTCTGTTTCTTTCTCTTAATCTTGCTTCAGTTGCAGTTGGAGTTTTAGCTCTGTCAATGGATGCAATAAGAATTCTTTCATTCATGCTTTCAACAGCAGCAACAACTTCTTCAGGAGTAACTTGTTGTTCGCTTGCAGACATTGCTAAACCAGAAATAACTGATCTAAGCTCTGCACTTGAAATCAATGAATCACTTGAATCTACAGCAGTCTTGAGTGCACTTCTTAATTCTTCTGATTTTGAAGGAGCAGCATCAATATTCATATCATCAGCAGAAGCAGAAGATGTTTCTAACATTGTAGAAGCAAGTCTTTCAACTCCTTCCTTAGTAATTTCACCTTCTTCAACAGCTACAGAAAGTGCATCTGCTAAATTTGCAGCTGTAACATCTGCAGTAACTTGTGAACCAAGTTGCTTCAAGACAGCTGTGACAGGATTTTCAGTAGACTTTTCTTGCTTGAAGAAATCTGCATTTGCATCAGTATCAACAGAAGAAGCTGCAGCACCAGCACCAATCATTTCAGGAAGATTTTCTTCTCCTGCTAATGCTTGAGCAATTCTCATAATATGATTAGGATGTTCTTTTGCAGAAACAACTGCCTTTGCAAGTGCTTGAATAGTTGCAGACATTACTTCATGAGCAGTAGCTTTACCATCAACTCTACAAACAGCAAGTTGCATTTCTAAAACTTCTGTAGGGCATCCCTTGACAACTTCATTGACTAATTCAGATAAACCCTTGGTAACTGCACTATCATCAACTCTTCTTGCATAAAGACCAGCTTTTTCAAGTAAAACTTCCTTGACTTCTGTATCTTCACCAGTTCTTTTTGATTCAAGTTCTTCGTTTCTAGTCTTTGATGTCTCACCTTTATGATGAGCTCTTAAGCCATCACCTAAAGACTTGCTATCGTAACCTTCACCAGATCTGACTTCATCAAGTAAATCTTCTCTTACACCATCTCTATGCTTAACATCCAACAAGGCGGTTTTGACAAAAGATGAGTATTCTTTGAGGAGCTCTGCAGCTACTCTTGTTCCTTGACCATTCTCCATCAAGTGAATTTGATTTTCATTAAGAATTGGATCCCAACCAGTCTTTTTGCCATTTGTGTAACCTGTAATAGATCCATCTGTTGAAAGAACAACTCTGTTACCTGCACTATCCTCGACCTTAAAGTCAATGGTTACTGCAGCAGCAATCTTCTTTCTTTGTTCAGATGCAATCTTTGCAAAATGATCCATTTGATTTCTGCCTCCCGCCCCATTAGGCGTATTTGTTTTTATGTTTTTATTTCTTTCATTAGCAACTCTAATGACTTTATCAATGCTATTTTGAATCTGTTCTGTTCCAACTAAACTATTTTTCAAGTTAAGTAGATTTTCTGTGAAATTCAAAACATTGCTTTTTCTACTAGTACTTGTACTAGCAAAAACTTCTCTTCTTCCATCTTTTGAAGCCCATACAAAATGAACATCAGAAGATGCAAGAGCAACACCACCACCTATTGCTTGATTATTTTGTGTAGGATTTGTTAATTCCATAATTCTTCCAACACTATCAGTTGGAGAATAATCAGCAAGTCCTACGTTTCTCATTTGTGCAGCAGGTGCTTGTTGAGCTTGTGGTGCTTGTGGAGCTTGTCCAGTAGGTTGATTAATTGCTTGTGGTGCTTGACCTGATCCAACGTCAATACCATCATCAATCATATCTTGCATTGTTCCCTGAAGATCAGCCATAGCTTTTGTTATTTTTCCTACATGAGCAAGATCAACATTGTCTTTTCTTGCAAACATATTCAAAACAGCAACTTCAAGGAAGTTAAGCGAAAGATTAATCATATCCAAGATATTCAAACCTGATCTTGGATCAATTCCTAATGCTTGTAAAATAGCAGAAACAGTTGAGTTTTGATTAGCTCCTGCTCCCGCTAGTAATGGACCTCCAACTAGTGTCCCAGCTTGTTGAGCTAATCTTACTGCAGTGTTAGCAGTATTTTTAGCTACTCTTAAGCAATTTTCATATTCATTTCTTGTTTCAGGACTTGTTGGAGAACCCTGATGAGCTAAAACAATGTTGGATAAAATTTCATTTGCTTTTTTCTCAATATTTGTTGCAGCATCTAAAACTTCATCAACATCGTAAATTTCTTGAATTTCACAAGATTCAAAAGCACCATCACCTACACATGAAAGTTCAATAAACTTTACACCGTAGTTTTTTTCATAAGCTTTTTTGCCAGATTCAGGATGTATTTTGCCTTTGTATTTCTTTAAATGTTCACAATAATCTTTTTCAGTGTAAGCTTTATTGCCACAAATTGAACATACACCTGATTCAACACTGGCTCCCATTGAAACATCATGGATTACACCTGTTCTGATATTTCTAGCAATATCAGGATATGCTTCTTCATCAACGAAAAAAGTACAATATACACAGTTTTCTTTTTCGTCCCATTCAGCATAAACAACCATACCTTTAGCTTGTTCGATATCGTCATTTTTATGGTTTGTATAAATGGGAACGCCTTCAAAAGTCTTGTAAGTTGGAATTTTTTGACCTTTGATATCTTGTTCTTTTAATAATTCTTCTTTGGAAAATAAGTCACCATTAGCATTAACAACATCAGCGTCAATTGCTCTAGCTCTTACCCATAAAAGTTTTGCACCTTTACGAGCTTGCATTTCCTTAACAATGTCAAAATCTTTGTATTTTTCAAGTACTTCTTTAGGATCAGCATATAGTGATTGCAAGCCAATTTTTGCTGCTTCTCGCATATTTACAGAAGCAGTTTTAATAATGTGATCTCTTGCTATATTTCGGTCTTTTTCACTGAGAAAGCTATCTAATGTGATAGCTCCTCCTTTTGCAACCTTGTACATATATATTATCCTTAGAGTTAAAGTTACTAATTGTTGTTGTTCTATTTAAAGACTGTTTAGTCCTTTAAAATCCTAAACCCGTCGATTTCGACGGGTTTATTGTACATACAATCTACCTATTCACTTTATAAATATTCTTCACCAGAATCTGAAACTCCTGATCTTTTCTTGATTGCCTTAATCAATACGTTTAAGCAATCTTGTGGATGATCATTAATCTCTTTATCTGTAAATCTAACAATTATCCAACCGTTAGATGCTAATTCTGAATCTCTTCTTTTGTCTTTGGAAATCTTTTCTTGATTGTTGTGCCAAATCTCACCATCAGCTTCAAGTCCAATTTTTAGTTGTGGAATAGCTGCATCAAGTTGATAATCCATTGTTGGACCAGCAGAATATTGAGCATACAAAGGATATGGCATATTGACAGATCCTACTAATGAATATAATTTCTTTTCAAGATTAGTAAACATCTTTGGTTGAGGTCTTTCTATTTTTTTAGCAATGACTGTTCTAACATATTCATCATCACTTACAGATGCTAATCTTAATTCTTCTTGAGCTTCATAGTTCAATGGAACTGAATTGTTCCCTCCAAATAATGGAGTTCTCAAAACACCGTACAAACCATCATACTCTTGTGGTAAAGGTCCTAATAATGCTCTTCCTGTTACAGGTTGCATTGATTTCAAGAAACCTTCATGTGCTGCTGATTTAATTCTTTTAGATGCAATTCTTGTATTATCTTTTGAAATCTTTTCTTCCAATCTATCTTGGTAAATTTCATTCAAAATTGAAGATGCAAGTTTGTACATCTTATCTCTCTGAGCAGCAGTAGGAGCAGGAGGTGCACCACCACCAGGAGGAGCTCCTTCACCAGGCATTCCACCACCACCAGCTTCAGGTGGCATTGGAGGAGGCATTCCTCCTAACCCAGCATCTCCACCAGTAAATCCTTGACCTGTTACTGGACCACTAGAGAAGTTTAAGGAAAAATTAGGAGTTCCAAAGTTTTGATCATTAATGAAATTAGCACCTTGTTCAAATCTTAATCTTTCAATTTCTTGATCTGAATCTAATCCAAATGCTTCAATCAAAGAAACATTCGAAATAACTCCATTTTGATTTGCAGTAACAAGCATCTGCAACTTTCCAGTATCATCTCTGAGTTGAAGATCATCAAATTTAATTTTTGGATAAACGAACTCGTCTTGTCCTCTTTCACCTTCGACAACAAATCCATTCCATTCTGCGACAGGCTTAAAGATACAGTTCTCAATCCAGTGAGCTACTTCTCTTCTAAATGTTTCTAATCTTTGTGCCATTGCCAAAAGACCAACTTGAGCATTACCATAAGTAGGTCCCTCTCCATTAAGAAGAGCTTTATTCAACATGACACCATCTAAGATTTCTTGTTCAATTAATTCAAACTCACCAGTAAGAGGATGAATTTTTCCTGTTGCTCCATACCATTCCATATCAAAGTTATGGTGAGTTACAAGTGTTAAGTTTGGATCATTAGCAATAGATGCTAACTCATCTTGAACATTATCGATATCTTCTTGAGATGCTGGTCTTACATCACTACCAATTTTGACAACTTTGATAGGAATAATCAATCTGTCAGCAATCATGAACTGTGCTTGTCTCAACTTATCCTTATATGTAAGAATAGGAAACAATGGACGTATCATGGAAACTCCATAATCTTCCCAGGAGTTTGATCCATATTTGAAATGATAAACTGAAATAGGGCTAAGCTTAATTGGCTCATTCCTAAGTATCATCTTCTTTACTTCATCTGGAATTTGATTGTAAATTTCTTTAGGATGTCTTTCATTTACAATTCTTACTTCTTCTGCTGATGGTCTGTAAGCATAAGAAGCTGCAGTATCAATCATTCCTGATGATTTAATTACATTGTCAGGATTTAATATTGTAACTGATTTCCATGTAGCACCATCATGCTTACATTCTTCATTTTTCTTTTCATCCCAGTTTGTACCGTGACAATGAGGACAGTCAATAGAAAGTAAAGGAAAACAGTCACCTAGTAAGTGATAAGTTTTGGAAATTTCAGGAAGCCATTTTTGGAAGTTAAGTTTTTCTACTAACTTTTCAAAATAGTCTTTTACATATGCTGATGAACACTCTAACTTCCATCCAGAAAAAGGATAGTTAGTGTAAAAGTTTATGGCAGCTGCAACTTTTGGTTCGTTGTTTCTCCACCAGTTTGCCCACAAATAAACTTCACGTCTAGCGTTAGGTATTTGAAATGATGAAGGAGTAAGAAAAGGGGAGTAAAAGTTAGGGGCAGTCGTAATAGTATTTACGCTAGCAGTTTTTACTGAAGGTCCTAAACCTAATCCTATTCTACTATTTGCGTAACTTCTTTTAATTTCATCTCCGCTACTTGTTTTGGATCCTTCACCTGTTACTTGATGTGCTGAAGTTCTGATAGCGGAGGCAAGAGAAATTCTGTTTGCCATGTCATTTATTATACCCAGGTTTCATTTGATGGAGCATTTTGCCAATCTTTACGACCTTTTCCAGATTGAATTCTGAATTGACCGTTACCATTCAATAGATACTGAGCACCATTTCCTCTTTCTCTAGTTGACATGTTTACATCAACATCATTTTCGTCTCTGATTTGAGATAATTGTTGCTCTAAATTAGCTTCTGGTTCTTCTTGATTATCTTCAGAAGTATTGTATATTACAGAAACATTTTTAGGATGTAGAACTTGTAAAGTTTCAGGAGCTATTACAGATACTAAATCAGATTTCTGAACAGCTCCTCCACCGAAACTTGCTTGAACGGTTCTATACCACATCGTTATCTTCTCTGAGATCCTCTAAATTGTAATCTAAACCTAATTCGTGTGCAAAGTTTTTCAAGTCATCATCAGAATATTGGTGTCCCCAATCTTCTTTGTTATCTGATAAAAGTTGTTCAATAGTTTTATTGACATCTTTTTTGTTTGTTCTTCTTTCTTCAAGTTGTTCTTCTCTTAAGATGTCCATAACACTTTTCTTTCTGTTTTCTTCTAAGAGTTGTTCTTGATTTTTTTCAACTTTACTAGCAGATTTATTCAAATGCTGAGAGACTGTCATATCATCTCCATCAGCTGCTTTACTATTGATTTCTTCTGGAATATAAATAGGTTTTGATTTCTTACTTAGGAGTTGTTCAGAGTATGGTGTTTCCATTTCTCCACGATGACCCATTAAGTCAGCATCATCAAGTTGGTCTTCTCTAACACGCTCAGTGTCAGAAACATGAGTATTTAATTTTCTCAAGAGTTCTTCAAGATATTTTGCACCATCTTGATTTTTTCTTTCTGGAGATAATTGATCATTGATAACTCTATTGTGATCTGATTGTGCTTGTTTAGGTCTCTTTACAGGTTTATCATCCTGTTGATGACCCCACTTGGAAGCTTTATTATCTGACAATTGAGTTTCAATTGAATCTTCGTAGTTAGCTTTTTCTCTTAACTTATTAGCACCTTGAGTGCTCATATTAAATCTAGCTTCATAACCTACTTCACCTTCGGTTAATTTCTTAGATCTTTCACCTTCTTTAAGTTCAAGAGCATTAGCTTCATTATCTGGATGAGTATGAACATCTAATCTTGCCATAACTTCATCATGTGTTTGGAATGCTACTTTCAACCAATCTTGATATCCACAAGTAACATGTCCATCTTTGTCTAATCTGCTGTCAATACAGTTGTTGACACATTTAGAAATCTCCATTGGTACAGGAGCTTTATAACCTTGGAATTTACCTTTAGGACAGAGTAAAAAAGGTTCATTTGCTTGTGTTGAAAGAGTAGTATATGCAACTCTTCTATTTTCTTTTGGAGTGATTTCAGAATACCAATTATGAAGTGATTTTGCTACCATTGCGATCACTTTCTTATCATTGGAAAGAATAATCTGTCTAGCTTCTTTGACAAACTTATTTTTTCTTTCATTGTTAGCAAAAGACTTTAGTTTATCAAAAGCATTTACAGCTTCGATTTGCCAGTATCCAGAAGATTTTTCATTATTTTTGTAAGCAACTCTTTCCATTTTAGCTGCTTCATTATTTTTATCTAAAAAGTTTTGTAATGCCATGTAAGCAAAACGAAGAGTATTTCTTTCTTCTGCAACTTTGATATTGATAAATCTTTTTTCTAAATTTGCTAATTTTGTTAATGCTTCAGAGTTTGAGCATTTAAGAATTTTGCCTAATAGATCAGGACCACCAGAATTCATAAAATCAATTACAATAGGACTACCCATATCAAAATGGGAATGATCCATATCTTCTAAAGGATTGGATACAAAAGAGTGTTTACCAGAGAGATCTTTTGAAAGATCTTTGATAATATTAAATAAACTTTCTTCACCTAAAACCTTCTTTATTTGTTTTGGGTCATGACTGGTGTAATGTGTTTCGATTTTGTATCCCTTTTCCATATTATTTTCCCAATCCTAACATTGATAGTTCTTCTTTATCAAAGCCTCTATCTACCAATGCACTTTTGATTTGTTTGAGTTCTTCAGTAACACCTTTTTTGTCAACAGCTTCTTTAAAATCACCTTGTTTTGTTGATTTACCATAGTCTTGTAAATCTAAAAGGAAACATACTCTAGCTATTAATTCTCCAGTTGATCTTTTCTTGAAATCAGGTTTTCTGTCATAATCAATAGCTGCTGTTTTAGTGTTTTTGCCTTTTGATGCTAAATCTTTTAATTTATCTAAAGTTTCTTTGACTTCTTGATTCTGTTCTTGCAATTCATCAAGATTTACAGTTTTTTCATTAAGAGCAGTTTTTTCATTAGAGTTATCATCTTTTTGCTCTTTCTTTCTGTTGTATTCTTTTACAATTTCAACAGCACGTTCAATTGTTTCTTTATCCCAATATTTTAATTTAGCAATATATCTAACAATATCGTTCTTTTCGATACCGTGGTCAAGCAATTTTCCAACTTTACCCATTAAAACTCTAAAAGGATTGCCTCTAGTTTTCTTTTTTCTTTTTTGAACTTGCTGTGCTTGTCTGAAATTGTACACTGTCTTGACCTCTGCTAAAAATTCTCTCTTAATTTTTTCAGCATATTCAACATGAGTAGGGTCATATTCATCTGTTTGTGGATCCTTTGTTCTTTTTCTTGGATCACTTGCCATATGAATTGCATCTACTAAATGATATAATCTACTTTGTAAATCTTTATTTTGAATACTGTCAGCTGCTGTATTTATTTCTTCTACTAGATTATTTGGATCTTTACTAGATACTACATCATCTAATAGTTTCTTTAAATCAGCTTTAGTAACTCCTTCATCACCATCACCATTGAGAGGAATATTATTAGGTCCTCCTGGGCTTGATGCTAAGGGCATTTCAAAATTGGATTTTTTTCTCATTAGTCTATATCGAAATTAATGTCAATACTGCTGTAAATGTCTGAGATTGTTTGAGCTCTGTTTTGAGCTTTGGTTTCAAATTCTTCTTTGATATTTTTCTTGATAGCTAATCTTGCTTCTCTAGCTGTGTTTTGTGAAGCAACTCTTTGTGCTTCTCTTGCATCTAAAGCTTCAGGATCAACCATTCCAAATTGTGAAGTATGCTCTAAATCATTTGATGTTCTTAAAATATTATGAGCTCTTGAATTAACAACTTGAGATTTTCTTAAGTTGTTAATTTGCTTTTCTTCCCAGCTTTGATGTCTAGATGCCTTAGCTTCTCTTCTTCTTTGCATTTCAACTACAGATTGTTCACTGCTCTGTGTTTGGCTTGTTAAGAATTCTTCTGAAATTGCAATCATATCAGGATTGAAAATAGAAGCTGATTTAGAAAGCATAGCATTCATATAATCATCAGCTGAAAAAGCTTTCAAACCACTTGTAGTAGTTCTAGCATTCAAACCCTCATCGGTTCCATAATCAGCTCTTTTGATAGCACCTAATTCTTGAGAAAGAATTCTGTCTGCAATGCTCTCAGTTCTATGATCTTGATACATTGAAGCTCCAGAAATCTTTTCCCAGGATTTTTCGAAATTAGAAGCTTCTTTTTTTAGACCAATAGTTTCTTTTGAGATCTTAAATTGATTTTCAGCTGAGTTTTTTCTTAACTCAGCATAAGGATCATCTTCAATATTAACTTGAGATCCTACAAATCTTTTTTCAATGAAACTTGGGATATTTTCTGTTTCGTTTACTTTTCTAAATCTACTCATATTTTTTATCCTGGTATTACTCTAAGATACGTCCCAGGAGAAATCTCCTGGGACGATATTTCTTGAGGAATTATTTATCGTACTTTTTGGTAAAGAGTGCGTCGATCCACTCTTGATCACCATAACCTAACTCATTCTTCCAGTAATCAACTAATCTGGAATAATCAGCATCTGTTAAAGTAGCAGTCTTGACCATTGAAGAAACTGCAGCAATCTTGACATTTGATTCAAGTTCTGATGCCATGACATTCTTGATTTCTTTCAAGTTATCTGTAGCAGCAGTATTGCCTAACATTGCTTCAACATATTCAACAGGGAAACCCTCTGCTAATGCTTTTGCAGCAAATGCTTTCTTAGCATTGATTGACAATGAAGATGCTTTTTTCATTTCAGTCTCAG
>JACCDP010217122.1_pt1 | contig 12205 bp, 26 predicted proteins | sample 7445841 | NCBI WGS metagenome assembly JACCDP01 (sample SAMN15323441, study PRJNA562643) | freshwater metagenome | isolation source: river surface water | place: USA:Blue River Watershed | collected 2017-08-17
GCACCTTGTGCTTCACCGCTTGCAGTCATAACTGAAAATTTTGAGTTTAAACCAGTTCCATCTTTGTTATTAAATACAAGTTCTTTAGCGTTAGATGCTCTAATTTCTGGTTTCCATTCATCAGGAAGACGGTCGTAAAACAACTTGCTCATATTAAATAAGTTGTCGGTTGCCTTATCTTCGTGTGCTATAATACCAGTTCTTATGTTCTTTTGGGTTGCAGTCAACTTAAACATAATCGCTTCTGTCATAGTCGAAAAACCCATCTGACGTGCCTTTAATATCACGATTCTAATGGGTTTTTGTTCTATAAATAACTTTTTTACGGTGTCGTAAAACTTTAATTGTGGTGTGTTGGGTGTTAACTTACTTACCGATGCGTCTTTTTTAGTTATTTGAATAAATTCAGAAATATATTTAAGTGTGTTGATTTCAGGCATTAAAACTTATCACCTGAGACTTTTTGTAACATCTTTTCAAGGTCGGAAACTTTTACTTCAACTTCTTGTTTAAAGTCCCCAGTGAGTTTAGCGATTTCAATCAAACCTTTAATGTCGCCTTCCTCAATAACTTTGGCAAATGCTCTTAAAACAGCCCTTTCAGCAACGGTAATTTGTCTACCGTTTTCTAATTCACTATAAGTAGCATTGGCAATCGCTTGTGCCGCTTCTTTAATTGCTAAAATTCTTTCTTTTTTAATACTCTTTTTGTCGTCAGAATGCTTGCCTAAAAAGATTTTTTGTTCTTCATCGGTTAATGTTTCTAAAAATTCTTGTGCTAGTTTTTCCATAATCACTCCATTAAGGATATTGAATCCATATCCTGTTCAAACCTTTCTACAATAGATTTTACCTCTTCTAGAGGTTTACCCACCTTTTCCGCTACTTTTTCTATATCGTCCTTCTTTATTATAGCATAAGAAAATACTTCTAGTTGATAATCCATATAAATCATTGCCAAATCGTGAAGTTTCTTAAAATAATCTTTTCTTATCTTTTTAATCTCTTGATACCAAGCATTGGCGAGATTAATCCTTAACTTCAATTCATAAGTCGTTTGGTCATCAAACTTACCGCTATTGGCATACGCTTTAATCATATCTAACTGCGTTAATGCTGAAAGTTCATATATTTCCAGCATTTTCGCTGTGGCAAGATGGTCTTTCTTTGGTGGGTAATCTTTTTCTAGCATATTAGTTAATTATAACTTCATCACTTATAAATACAATAACTTCTGGTTTGATTCCGTAAAGTTTCCTGCAAACGTGTAATACAACTTGTTTATCATCTTCATATGCAACTTTATTTAAACTATCAAGTATCATTTTAACGATGTTATCTGAATCTGGTTTAACGGTTGGCATAATTGCACCGTCAATCATCGCTGCCTGTGTTTTTAAAGATGCAGATTGAGGCATTTCAAACTTGGCGGTAATTTCTACATAAAGTGGTTTCTTACCATCAAACTTAAAGTTCTTATACTTTTCCTTAAATGCCTTGATAACCCTTGCTTTATAATCTGTGTTCTCTTTGGGCATATAACTCCAACCTTGTCTGGTTGTTCTTACACTTTTCTTGCCAAATGGTTTACCATCTATCACAAAGTTAATTCTCATTTTTTAAATTCTCCGACTCCTATTTTTAATTTGTCTGTCCAACCATAGAATTTCTTCACAACAACAGAAGCGACTTGTTTTTTATGATGATACGCAACCGATTGTAAAGAAGAGATAACAATATCTGAAACATCTGATACATCTGGAAACTCAATCAGTGGTGCTTTTGAATCACATAAATCCTTTTGCATCCATTGTTCCATACTTTTTTTAGGAGGTTCATATAGTTCAATTACAATCTCAACCGCTTTATCATTGTCTATGCAGTAATCTTGATGTTTTTTAATAAAACTTTTCATAGTTAGTTTCTCAAAAATCTCTCTATCTATTCTGTGATAACCTTTTCTTGGGAACCTTCCATTTACTTCAAACCACTTCATACAAATAACTCTTCACAATATTTGTGTCCACGTTCTTCATTGAAAACCATCATTAACATACCCGCTTTACTACTAAGATTTTTATCAAATTCATAATCACTATGTTTATTATTCAACGATGGTGCATAAAAAACTTTCATATTAAATTCTGGTCTTCCGTATAGGGTAATTTCTCTATAGTGGTGAAAGTGTCCAAACAATGCGTATTCAAACGAAACACCTCTTGCCATTGCTAATTCTTGAATATAACCATTCTTCTTGCCATCAACAAGGTGTCCGTGCGAGACAAACATCCTGTGGTTCTTTGTTAAATCAACAATAAAATCACGACCAGTAGTTATCTTAACATTCTTGTTATTAATCATAGCGTGTTTTACAATTTCAACAAAGATTAACATAGCATCATCTTCCACTAATTCATTTCTACCAGTTCCAAATGCTCTAGTTTGAGTATGATTAGAAGAAGTCACGCAATAAAAGTCAATAAACATATCTTTTGATAGTTCGTTAAGCATTTGAACATATGCTTGTGCAACACGAATTGTTTGTGGGATAAGCATTGTTTTGATTGCAAGCAACTGAGATGGTCTTAAATGCGAACCCTCAACGATGTCGCCAAGTTCCATTAGTTTAATTCGTTTAAATCCAAATTCGCTTTGTTTTGCAATAACGTGTTTGTAAACAACCTTTAAAGTGTCTAACATTTCATCGTGTCCATCAAAGTGAAAGTCGCTAGTAATAAAGACATACTCATTATCTTGCTTGGCGGTTTTCATTTCCTTCTTAAACTCAATCTTTTCGGATTGTTGTTCAAGAATCTTTAACGCTTCTTCAGTTAAAACGCTTGCTCTACCTTGTTCTATCGTTCCAATTCTTTTGAGATGACCTTCGGTCAACGCTTGAGCGTGTGTTGAATAATCACCAGTAATATATTTGCTTTGGAATCTTCTTGCTCTATAATATCTTTTTTTCCAAACTTGCTTAATTGTTTCTTCTTCAAAAACAACATTAAGTTCTTCGGTTGCCTTTTTCCAGTTAGGAACAGCATCTTCTTTGTCGTAATATTTTGCGACAACATCAATTAAACTTTGTCTATGGTGTAAATAGTTATACATATTAACCCTCAATCTTTCCCATCACTTTGGATATTGCGATAAATTCATCAACGCTAATATCTTCTTTTTGATTCACAAACGCATCGTAAACTAACTTTGCATTTGATTCTTCGTTAAATTGTATACGCACTTGACCATCAAAACCCGCTTTATAATCTTTGTAAGCAAGTCGTTTAATCATTCCTTTAATACTAATCCATTTTGATTCAGACCACTTTTGATATTCTTCTTTGGAAGCAATCTTGATTCCCTTTTGCGATGATAAAACAATTCGTGGTAAATCGCTATTGTTGATGTCTCTAACATCTTTGGTAATTTCTAATCTCGCTGCGGAATCGTGAAAATTAATTTCTTCAGGAACCCAGTATGTGTAATCCTCCGCCATATTGTCATAAATAAATCTTTGCGTAATCCATACTTCTTGTTGTTTTAACAAGTTATACAACTTCCATTGTCTAGTAGTTAAATGTCCCATATTTCCTCCTTAATACTTTACGAGTCCACTTTCCAGTGCTTTAGTTAACAATTGTCTAAGCGATTCATCACTCATTTTTTCCCATTCTTTAGGTAATGAATAGCATTCACGGAGAGCAAAGGCAATTTCGCTTTTGCTCATCTCTTCTATTTTCTTTTCTAGTTTGTGTGTGCTATCAAACAAACCAACCGCTTTATATCTTGTCATAAGATGAAGAATAAATACAAGATTGACCCCATAAACGATAGAGACAATAATGATTCCGCCAATTCATTTTTGTTTAATAACGAATTTGTCATTGACAACACAAACCCAATTGGTGGAAACAAGATACTCACCGCTTTAAAAAGGTAAGTCATCTTCAACAACCTCAACAGCGTCAGCAACAACATCTTTAGCATCTTGATAAGGAATGTCATTTTTAATTCCAGTTTGTGGTTTGCTTTCAGCAAAGAAAATCTTTTTAATAACAACCTTTAATAATTTCTTTTTAGTTTTACCATCTGGTTCATTACCAATTGTATGACCTACGATATAACCTTCAACACCAAACTTTTGACTCTTATCTTTCCAAACCTTTAAAATCGTTTCCGCTGTTTTGCCAAAAGCAATGCAAGGAACATATTCGTATTTTGTCTTACCTTCAAAAGTAGGAATCGACATTTGGAAGTTAATATAAACTAAACCCGTTTCTTCTTTAATTGTTTTCTTTGGTGCATCTGTAATATGCCCAATCGCTGCGTAAATATTCATTATTCAAAGTCCTTTCTTGAAACTCCGTGAAATCCATAAACATTCTTCTTATACATTTCGACATCTCTTGCGTGTTCTGATAATCTTTCCAATTCTTTTAATGCCCAATTGTCAGCAATGACACCATAATATTTTTCAATTAACTTTTCAGCATAATCAAGAATGTCAACTTCCATACTCGTATCAATGTCTTCTATACAAACAACTTTATAATCTTCTTCAATATTTGGAAATTCTTTAATCATATCATTCCAAATCACTTCGCCAACCTCTGATGGAATCGGCAATGTTTCCATTGTGTATTCATCAACATATTCATTTAAATCCCATCCATCATAATCTGGAACAACTTTTAAACCAAACTCATTAATTACAACTAAATAATTATTTGCCATCTTCTTCCTTTTCCTTTTTTGGTGGTAATTTAAACCCCATTTTTTTAGCAAAGTTTATCGTGGAACATTCATTACAAATTCTGAGAGGGTCAGCGACTAGTGGAAATCCACTTCTTCCCCAACCAGTGTATTTCTTTCCGCAATAATTACAAATCTTTTCTTTTTTTAATTCTTCTCTTAAGTTATCCGCCATTATTTTTTCTCCTATGAATTACCGCCTCTGGAGGGAATAATTCTAGAATGTCTTTGAATCCTAAACCTTTTTCGTTTCGTTTCATTCTATCAATCAGTGTAGCATACTCAACGATAACATAGTTTTCAAAGGTGCTTCCAGTATTGCTTTGTTTTAATTCGCTATTAACAATCTTACCAACGAAGGAGAATAAATTACCCCTCTCTCTGTTGATATAAAACAAATCAGCAATATTATTCACAGCAAGGCATTTTATGTAAATTGGTTTTTGTTTGGTGTTTTCTCTAATCACCATAATAAATCTCGCAATTGTTTGATTCTTTTCTTTTATAACTTTTGGAGATTCCAACAAATAACCTAAACCAATAAATTTATTCATTAGAACCCCTTACTCTTGACAATGCCACCAAGATTGCTTAGCATATTGTCTAATTCTTCATCACTAACTTCCTCAACTGGTTGCTTATGCTTCTCTTTACTAATCCTCAATGATTCTTTTCTGGTTAACTCTTCAATTTCCGAATATAAGTTAACTTGCTTCTTTTCTTCTACAATCTTTGCTGATTCGGTCGACATAGGCAACTCATCACCCCAGCGTTCTTGGTTTAACCAAGTCATCGGCAATGGGATGTATTGAACATCTTGCCATTGTTTGGACATCTTTTGCTGGTCAATGGCATTAATCATAGCATCAACTAGCAATTTAGATGGTTTACGCTTTTTAAACCACTTTTCAACATTACCCCTACCAACCTTCTTTGGGTAGTTATCCCAGAATCTTACAAATCCTTCATCCGTAAAAGAAGATTCTTCAATTTTAGGTTGTCGTTCAACAACAGGTTGAACAATATCTATACTACTCTTATCTATACTAATCTTATCTATACTAACCTGTGTATCCATTTTGGATACATTTTGTATACGAAGTGTATACGAACCATTTTCTTTGACATCAAGCGTTTGTAAAATCTCACCATACGCTGTATCTCTTTTTCTGTCTTTTTGAATATAATTGTTGACTTTCCAATGCTTTATTACTGAAATCCCACCTTCAAATGCAATGATGAATCGTTTTTCAACCAGTAAATCTAAATCTTTTGAACCAGTTCCAACTATCTTTGCTATTGTTCTTGCATTGTTCAAGAAGCCATCATCATCAGCCCTCATACCTAAATGAAAGTAGAGGGCTTGTGCTGAAGGAGGCAGCTCCAAAAAAGCATCACTATCTACAATTTGTAAACTGAACATCCTTTTGTCTGCCATATTTCTCCTTTAAAAATCAACTAACTTGTCGTCTTCTTTGTCTTCTTTAGAAACTTCTTCTTCGGTTGCTTTTTCTACGACAATTTCTTCAGCAACAGCAACTGGTTGTTCTTCAGTTCCGCCAGCGTTGTCAACATACTCTGGATTGCCAGTTTTAGGGTCAATGACCGCTTGGTCTTTGGCAACAGCATCTTGAAGTTCGGTCGACATAATACCCCATTTGCGAAGCAACTGTAATAATACGGTCTTCTTTGCCATCTCATCAAAGTTAATTGACCAGAATGATGACTTCTTGCTATAGGATAAATCCGCCTTATAACTATCACTATACTTTTTAGCGTGTGCTTCTACCTTCTCTTTGCTCCAGTAAAGCGTTTTAGTAAAACCATTCAATAGCGTGAATGTTGCAAGATAACCAACTACTGGTAAGTCATCTCGTTCAGCACCAGTGTTAATTTCCACTAGTGGTCTTAAAGTATCATTGCTGAATCCTTTAAATTCACCTTGCCTAACTTCAAATACATCAATGTTGTTGTATTGATTAGTGCGTAATGCCATTTGGACATAACCCTTCCAACCAATTTGTAATTGAGCAACCTTACGATTGTTCTTTCGGTCATTTCGACCCACGATATAGCAATATCCTAGAATGCCACCAATAGGTAGGTTATAGGAAACCGCTTGTAAACCAGCACTCAAGATGGTTGATGTATCACAATCTTGTAGTGATGGACTCAAGGATACCGCTGTGCTAATGTTTGCGATAAAATCCTGAGAAACCTTTCCGTGTCCTAAAGTGTCGTTAATAAGTTTCTTATACCCTTCACTTTGTAATGCCACACTAAACTTTGGTTTTTGTGTGGTTGCTGATAAACGATTCTTAATGTCTGTCATTTTATTTCTCCCTTCATTTTAATCGTTTGTAGTTATATTTATTTTGCTTGAGAAATTGAGACAATTTGTTCAACTCCTCATAACTACCAATAACTTGAAACACAACTTCGCCTTCCGCATTCTTATCATCATTAATCTTGTGTAAGATAGCGTTTCTATCATTAATAAACTTCATAGATTCTTCAAGGTTTAATGTCATTAAATAATGAACCTTTAAATCTTGTTTGTCTTGATAAGATAGTTCCAATTTGTCAATGATGACTAGGTTATTATGCCACAAATTAAATTTAGCATATAAATCCTTTTTAATATCATCCATTAGATAACTATAATTCAAGTATCTATCATCCCAGTATTTGTCAAACGGAACCTTTGAATCTTGGAAATGCTGTTTAAACATCCCCATAATTTCTTCTCGTTTTTTTGCTTTGTCTTCTTCTTCCATCTTTTTAATTTCTTCATCAATAGGTTTCACGACATCATCAATCATACCGACAATTTCGTTTACTTCTTTTTTGAAGTTATCAAATGGTGCTGAATAAATCTTTCCTAGTTCGATTCTTCGCTTATTAAACGACTCACTCGCCCTATTCAATCTTGCTCTAGCATCTTTTAGATTCCCAAAATTCGCCTTTGTAATTGGCATCTTTTTAAATTCTTCTAATGCTAAACTTAAATCGCTTTTCAACTCTTGCAAGTTAGCAACCTTAACCAATCCAACTTGCATTGTGGTTTCTAGTTCTAATGCCATTTTATAATTTTACCAATAACTTTGGTTCCTTCCTTTTTAGGTATTGCTCATTCCAAAACTGAACCGCCATTTTCTTCAAGTGTTCAATATCATCTTTAACATTCTCGTATTTGAAGATATAATCTCTTCTTGTAGTCCATACATCTTCGCCATCACGATATTTTAATTGTGCGTGCAATACAGCGAATTTGAATCCAGTGATTGCCATATACCACAGCACTTGACAATAATAGTTAGAAGGCACATTGCCTTTTCCCCATTCTTCTTTGTGTCTTGAGTTTAAAATCTCAGTAGTTTTAATTTCTAGAATACCCTTATTTCCATCTTTGTCAACAATAATCCCATCGAGTGTTCCCGCCATAAATGGATGTTCTACATTTTCATAAAGTTCAAACGAATCTTCTTTTGGTTCTATGACCACATACTCTGGATGGTCTAATGCAAACAATTTTCTAATCAACGATTCCGCTTTTTTACCATAGATAACTTGTGGTTTGTTGCTAATATCATCTCGTTCATAATCTTTGTCTTTTAACAAATAATGATACGCTTCAACATTTGTCATATATGGGTTTTCTCCAACGATTGCGGATATGATTGTTCCAGTAATTTTGTCTCTTCTTGAAAGCAACCACTTGTCTTCGTTGTTAAACTCTACTACTTTGTATCCTTCCATTTTTACATTCCCTTCTTACTGAAAAAATATTCGTGTGCGTTTGTTGGTTCAATATTAAGGATTTCCATTGCTCTAACAATATCCTTTTGGTTCCATAGAGAGTGATTGTTTAACTTGTAAGACATTTGCACCCTCGACAAATCCATAGAATCAGCGAATCCCTTGATTGTGCCAAACTTTTCTTTAATCAGCACGAATAACTTTGAATAATTAAATTCCATAGTTTTCCCTCCTTCCCTTTACTACATTATAGCATAACATTTTAAGTTATGTTTTAATTTGGTAAAACCTTATTCAATAAACATATCTTCTTTGTTGACATTCTCCCTACGCTTGCGTTTTTTAAATTCGGCATAGGAATCAGTTCCGTGGACTTCTAAACACCAATCACACATCTTGTCTCTTATCTTACCTTCAACGAATCCTCCGCAAAAACGACATAGATGATTCTTGCCAGTTAAAACATAACCTTTATAATTTGCATTTCTTGTTTTGTTTATTAAACTAACCCAACTACTAAACTTCGGTTCAATTGACTTTTTAAAGATTGCAAGAGGAACCTTTACAACTTCATATTTTCTTGCTCTAAAATCTTCCAAGTAAACTCGCACCATTTTTACTTGTTTTCCGTTTATAATGTCTCCCATAATTATTCTTTATGCTTTGCTTTTTTTTCTTCGTTTACTTTTTCTAGAATCTCAACAATCAATTGTAAACCAACTTTGAGACCAGCAAGATATTCCTCACCTTTTTTATCTTCTCTTTTTTCAATTTGTAAAGCAAGTTCTTCAATTGACTTTACTAGAATAATGCCCATAGATAGCATCAATTCGTATTCTCTTTTAGTAAGCGTATCTTTAAATTTAAGTTCCATTATTTTGCACCAATTCCTTTCAGCATTTTTAATGTTTCTTTAACCAATTTGTCTTGAGTATCTTTACTATGAATGCTTTGACCTTTTTCTAGATAAATCACTCTTGATACTCCCATCATATATTGTCCATCTTTACTTAAAGCGAAATCAACAACAAATCCATCCGCTTTATTTCTCGGTTCATCAATGTCTTCAATTTCTAATTCGTATTTTACCATTTTATTATTCCTCCTTAATGATAATGTTCTTCACACAACAACCCAAGCACTCCCACAATCCGCTATCGCTTTTAGATATATACTTCTTCGTAAAACAATGATAGCATCTTCTTTTTTTAGCATATAAATGTTGAACGCTACAAACTCCACTATCAGTCCAAACATATGCTGTCTTATAATACACTATTTTTCCTCCTTATATTTTTTTGCCTCCGTTGTCATAATTAAGTGAGTAAACACTCCGTTATCTTGTCCCTTGCCAATTTCTCTAATGATATGCTCAATCAATTCAATCTTTTCCTCATAACTGACATTTTCTAGCGTTATAACTTTTCCATTGCCATCAGTCCCCACAACATCAAGCGACCACTCAAAATCAATATACTTTAATCTTGCCATTATTGTATTTCCTCCTTATTGTCCATATAGAATCCGCCAAGCGTGGATAACATTCCAATATCTTCTAGAATGTCAACATCAATACTAGCATCATTGCAAAGTTCAGTCAAGTGTTTTCTTAAATCTTCAATCGTTTTAAAATCTTCATATCCACTAGGCAAACCAGCTTCTCCATAATCGCTGTTTTTTAATTGACCAAACACTCCCATACCATATTCAACGAAGTATAAATTAAAGTTAAATCCGTATTTTTCGTGCAATAACACAATCGCTTTGAGTGGCGGAGACCAAGCGGAATCAAAACCAACAAACAACTTTCCGTTTTCCAACTCATCAAGATTGATGCTTAATGAATTAACTGGAATATCCCATTTAGTTCCCCAGTTATGAATGGACCAATCATACCAATTGTTTTCACCAAACTTTAGTTTTTCTTCTTGTCCTAAACCACCTTCACCAAAAAATGCGTTTGGTTTATTCAAGTCGGGTTGGTGTTTTGGCATAGGTTTTAAGAAGTTTAACATCTTACCTTTTTTAATTGCTCTAACAAACGAATTAATAAACTTTACTTGCTTCTTATCTTTGGCATCAAACTCCACGAATAAATAATTTTCAGTCCAATTTGGCATAATTTTTCCCTCCATTATTCCAAGATAACATCATCAAAATCAACAAATACATTTTCAATCTCACTCTCATTTATGATGCCAATCAAATACTCATAAATGCTGTTATCAAACTCTTCTTTAACTTCTTCATCAACATTTCCATTTTCCCAGTTATCGTAAGCATCCGCTAGTTCTTGTGCAAGTTCTTGTGCTTGTTCTTTGCCTTCAGTGATAACAAAGATTGAGTGTTTGTAATCCGCTTCCCATTCTTTGAATCCTAGCGTAATTCTTAATCCGTAAAGCATTCCATTCCTAGCAACATTAATTTTCATATAATCTCCTTTTTATAATTCGCTGTAATACTTATGACCAAACGACCTAGCACAATGATTGCATAGTTCATCAATGTTATCTCCAGCAACGACATTCAAACTACAATATGGGCAATCGTGGTGTTCTTTAATTCCCTTTGCTAAATAAAGTTCCAACTTGAGACCATTCATTTCGTGATTCGCAACCATCAAATCATCACGAAGTTTCAACCACTTTTTATAGGCATCTCTTACTCGTTCTTCTAAAACTTCAATCACGCTGTCATTAAATTCTTTTTGTGCTTGTTTACTCATTGTTAGTTTCCTCCCCTTCGTTCCAAAAACTTTCACCATAAGTATCACTATGACCTATAAAATTGCAAGTATATTCCTCATACCCTAAAAAATTGCACTTCTTACATTCGTAATTAAATATAACGCTATCACCATTAAACTCGTGGTCATCATACTTTAAATTATTCGACCCACACTTTGGACAATGACCACTTTTAGAGATAACAATCTTTTTCTTTTTTGGCATATTAGTTTTCCTCCCTTTCTAAACCATACCAACTTTTAATTTCTTCTTCAGTTAAACCATAATATTTTAGCGTGTGAATAATTGTATTTACTTCGGCACCATAATCAACTAGCATTTGCACTAAATCAGCAACCAATCCATACAACACATCTTTGTTTGCCATATTAAGCATCCTTCCCTTCTTTGCTCTTTTCAACTTTTGATTCTTTTTCTTCTTTACGCTTAATTAAATCATCAATCAATTCTTCTTTTGCCATTTCTTTAGCAATATAATCATTCGCTTCTTTTGATAATCCTAAATTGTCAACGACATTGCCAACTATTAAACTGGTATATTTTCCTAACAATTCTTTTCTATCCATTTTTGCATACTCACCTTTTGCATCAACTAAAATATGTTTTAGAATTAATTTAGGAATCTCAAATAACGCATCAACAACATTTTCCTTTGTAAACTTAATCTTTGCCATAAACTCCCCTTTTTATCGTGGTTTTAGAGATTCCACTAACTCGTATAATTCTATAATACATCAGCAACTAAATCTTGTCAACACTTTTATAAAGAAAGTTTTTTCCTTTGTTTACCTCCTTCATAGCGTGATGAAAATCCGTGATAAATCCAATTGCATTTTTAAGCACTTCATCCCATTGTTTTGGATTAGGAATATAATCCAGTTTCTTAAAATGCAACTCTAAAACTTGAATATGCTTTTCTAAAACTTTGTCAAAATCTTCTAGGTTCCA
>JACCDP010446850.1_pt1 | contig 12205 bp, 6 predicted proteins | sample 7445841 | NCBI WGS metagenome assembly JACCDP01 (sample SAMN15323441, study PRJNA562643) | freshwater metagenome | isolation source: river surface water | place: USA:Blue River Watershed | collected 2017-08-17
ATTGATGATGGCTCAGAGGAAACAGCGATTAATTTAAAATTAAAAAAAGACCGCAACAAATCTACATTTGGAAAATTGAATGGCGGTGCTGGTACACCTAGTGTATTTGATCTTCAAGGTAATGTGAATGTGATCAATAATGATGAGCAGCTTTCTGCTATTGGAGGTGCAAACAATACCAACAGACAAAATTTTTCGAATCGTAATATTATTAATTTTTCTGGAGGTGGTGGAGGAAGGCCAGGTGCTGGTGGAGGTGTCACTGTTAATTTTAGCGGTGGTTCTGGCGAAACAGATGCAAATGCACAAGGGATTGCAGATACCTATTCTATAGGTGGTAATTATTCAAATATATTCAACGATAAAAAAACTGAATTCAATGCAAATCTTTCTGTGAGTGATGTTACAAGAAATAATATCAGTAGCTCTTTTACACAAAACCTTACACCAGGCAATGCATTCAATAGAATTTCTAATGCGAATTCAATAGCAGGAAATAAACAACAAAATTTTGGAAGTACGATTGATCATAAAGTAAATGACAATTTTTCTTTTAGGTTTACACCAAGCTTAGGCTTCCAACAAACCACTAATTATAGCGAAGACTCTACACAAACCTATTTAACCAATGGGAATTTGCTAAATAGCAATACCACAGTATCTTCTAGCGCATCTGACGCTGTAAATGCAGCAAGTACTTTATTATTGAGAAAAAAGTTTGCAAAAAAAGGGCGTACTATTTCTTCTACAATTACACAAAGTTTTAATCGATCTAATTCAACAGGGAATCAGTTTACGGAGCAATTATCATATATCAATAATAAGCTATCGAATGATTCAATATTAGATCAACAAAATACGCGTAAAGGAGAGAATTCAAGTTATTCTGCTAATTTAATATACACGGAACCTTTGGGTAAAAAATCATTATTAGAGTTCAATACTTATTTAAGTAAAAGTATAGGGTCTTCAAGCAGAAGAATTTTTGATCGTAATGATGCAACAGATAATTATGATTTATTAAATACACGTTTAACCAATGAGTTTAATAGTGAGTATACTTATTCTGGTGGAGGGATGAGCTATAGATCTAATCAAAAGAAATATAATTTTTCTACAGGTTTATCTTTACAAAAAGCTGTGCTTGATGGAGAGAATATTAGTGCAAAAACAAAAATAAGTCAAAGCTTTCAAGACATCTTACCTAATGCAACTTTTAGATATAATTTCTCTCAAACAAAAAATTTAAATGTAGACTATCGCACATCCACGAATCAGCCCTCGATTACACAATTGCAACCTGTATTGGATCAAAGTAATATTAACAGACAATCCATAGGTAATCCTGATTTGAAAAGAAGTTATGTACACAATTTAAATATTCGTTTTTTCAGTTCTAAAATATTAGCAGGTAAAAGCTTTTTCTCTACTTTAAACGCATCTACGACTAATAACTCTATTGTTAATTACGATAGCGTTTTGCCTAATAGAACCATTCTTACAAGACCAGTCAATGTAGACGGAGCCTATAGAATCAATGGTTCTGTGAACTATGGATTTGGTATCAAAAAATTAAAATCAAGACTGAGCTTTGGATTAAATGCAGGCTTGAATAATAATATCTCATATGCAAATGGCTTATTAAATACCATCGTGACAAAGTCTACTGGTCCTAGTATGTCATATGCTTATATTGTTGACGATGTGATTGACATCAATTTGACTGCACGTTATTCCTTTAGCCAAACAACGAATGAAGTCAATCCAAATTTGAACACTAACTTTTTGACTAAAGTTTTTGGTGCTGATATGACTAATTATCTACCATTGAATATTGTATTGAACCAATCCTTCAACTATGCCATTAACACTGGTCGTGCAGAGGGATTTAATACAGCAATTCCAATTTGGAATGCAAGCTTTTCTAAATTTTTCTTAAAAAATAAGAGAGCAGAGATTAAGATGAGTGCCTTTGACTTATTGAATAAGAATATTGGCATTAACAGAAACGTATCTCAAAATCAGATTGTAGATAGATCTTATAATGTAATTAGTCAGTATTTCATGTTGACTTTCACTTACAGTTTACAAAAATCTGGTTTAGGTGGAGGAGCAAGGCCAGGAGGTATGATGATAAGAATGTAAAATTAATAACAGACAATAAAGTAGTTATCTTTGATTAAATATTTTCAATACAATAATAATTATAAAGAAGTAAAAATAGCTTTTATGAAAAAAACACAATTAGTACTTGGTTTGTTGGTTGCATTAACAAGCTTAACAACAGTTGCTAATGCACAAATGAAGGAAGGGAAAATAAGTTATGAGCGTAAGATTAATATGCACCGTAACCTACCCGATCCTCAAATGAAGTCCATGGTACCAGAGTTTAGAACAGATAAATTTGAATTAATTTTTAATGAGAATGTAAGCTTATTTAGATCAGTGGTAGATGAAGAAGCACCAGATCCGTTTGCAAATGCTGGTGGCGGAGGCGGTGGCGGTATGCGTTTTAACTTTAGAATGCCATCTGCAAATACCTACACAGACTTAGCAAAACAAATGCAATACGAGGGACGTGAATTTTTTGAAAAAGAATTTTTAATTGTAGATTCTTTGAAGCAATACAAATGGAAATTATCTGAAGAAACTAAAACCATTGCAAAGCAATTATGCAAGAAAGCCACTACAATGGTTACGGCACCTCAAATGCGTATGCGTGTAAGCATAGGTGGGGGAGGTAATAATACCGACACTGCAGCGAATACACCAAGGGCACCTAAAGAAACTGAATTAGTAGTTTGGTATGCAGAAGGTATCCCAGTATCATTTGGTCCAGAGGGTTATAGTGGATTGCCTGGTGTAATTATGGAGATAGATCAAGACAATGGGGCTAACGTGATGACTGCGGTTGAAGTGAGTACCAAGTATCCAAAAAAAGAATTGGTTGCACCAAGTAAAGGTGAGAAAATGAATAGAGCACAGTTCCAAGAAAATATGATGAAGCTAATGCAGGATATGCAAAGAGGCGGCGGTATTAGAATGGGAGGCAGTGCAATTAGAATTGGTGGCGGAAATTAATCATCCTATAATAATAGAGATTATATATAAAAAAAGGGACGCAACCGCGTCCCTTTTTTTATGGAATGATGTTCCATCTCCATCCTAATGCAATTGTCCTATTATCTCCTAAATAATAAGCGTAGGCATTGTTACCTCGCACACTAAAGTTTTTTGTCGCCATGCTGGCATAAAATTGATCCGTAAGGTTTAAACATTGTAACCAAAATTCATGTTTTTTAATGCTGTAATTTACTCGAAGGTTCAGCACATCAAAACCAGAGTAGCGAGTAGCGTTGATCTCGTCCATAAAATAACCAGACTGGTGTTGCCATTCTAAGGATGAACTTAAAGCTTTATTCCATTGACTTAATACAGTAAGGTTACTAAAAAAACGAGGTGCGGCTACCATTTCTTTATTGCTAATATCTGTTCCCTTTAAAATTGTATTCACATAGAGGTGTTTTGCATTGCTGCCATTAAAGTTGATCTGAAATAATTTGCTAAAATTATATTTCACTTGGTATTCTATCCCATAGTGTTTTGTTTGACCTGTATTTTGATTCAGGTTTACGCCATCTGCTTGTCGGACTGAAATAATTTCATTGCGGCCATTCAATTGGTATAATGACCACTCGATATAACCATTAGGTATGCTTATCCAAGAGCCAATTTCATAATTTGAAAAACTTTGTGGCAATAAATATGGAACACGAATGGCATTGTAGATTTCGGTGATTTGAGGTGGGACAAAACCATTACTAAAATTTAAGTAGCCACCCCAATTGAGTTCATTATAAGTTAAACCAAGTTTAGGCGCCCAATTGGTGAATACATTATTTGAAGAGGGTGTTCCACTAGCTAATTTATTTTTAAACTTGTAATCAAATTGGTCATACCTCAATGTAGCATTGACACGTAGACGATTGGTAATTGGTTGAATCCAATTAAAATAAACTGCTTTATTGTAAATAGTTGTTTGATAGTTGGTAATTAAACTGTCAATGGCTTTTCTAGTATAGCTTGTAAATTTATTGATGTTTGTATCTTTAAAAATATCAATGTAGCTGGCTACTAAGCTTTGTTGAGTTGCATCCATGTAGCCGCCTATTAAAATTTTTGATTTTAATTTTTTCAAATTAATCTGATGTTGTAAATCAAAAACATAGGCATCAAAACGATTTGAATTAATCTGTCCTCTAAATTTTGTAGGATTCGAACTTGCAGCAATTAAATAGGCTGGATTTTGACCCATTGTATTGCCTCGGTATAAAAGGTTCACAGTTGTTTTTTGTGTTGTACTCCATGCGTAAGAAATATTTTGTCTGATACGAACCAAGTCCAATTTTCTATATGTAAAGCTTTGTTGGGTACTATAGTTTCTTGCCTGAAATTTTAAGCTATCCACTGTGCCAGTCATTTGACCATCATAATGAATGTATTGCAGTTGTTGATACCCTGTCCACTTTTCTTTAAACGTAAAATCTCTTTTAAGGCTAAAGGCAGTTTTCGTATAATCGCTGTATTCAAGTAGTCCATTTTTTTGTCCAATCTGACTTAGGTTGGCAGACCAGCCAGATTTTTTTCCGGCTTTGTTCCATGCTAAATCAGTTTTTAAAAGTCCATTGTTATTAATATGGTTGCTAATAGAAAGCTGATTTCTTGTGGGTCTTGGTGCATGTATAAAATTCACCACTCCACCAATCGCTTCTGCACCATATAAGGCCGAGGCGGGCCCTTTGATTACCTCGATTTGTTGAATGGCGGCTGTATTGATTTCGATGAGCGCATTGTTACTAAATAACCCACTTGTTCTAATTGGCAATCCATCTTCTAAGTAGAGGTACAAGCCTTTTAAAGAAACAGGTTGTCGTATTGACATCATGTGCTGTTCGTTCCCAATGGTGGGCATAAAGACACCACTTACTTTATTCAATAAAAAATCTAATCTTACTGCTTTGGCTTCCTGAATCTGCTGCTTACCCAACACACTAATAGCAATGGGTGATTCAATTCTTTTCTCCTTTGATTTATTGGCTGTCACAATCACTGTTTGCAAACTACTATCAGCTAGCTGTGTAGATTTTACTTGACTTAAGGCTAGAATTGGTGTTGAAAGCGATAAAAAAAGAAAAAATTTGAAATGAATTTGCATAGATGCAAATTTAGTAGTTAATTTATTCTAGATTCAATATAGTATCTAATATTATCCAATTTAATGATTGATCATATGAAAGGTTTTTTAATTGTAACCACCATCTTCTTTTTTGTGTTCAGTGCTCAGGCACAAGTATTGTCTGTAAAAGAACAAGCTGTCACCATCAATGAGGTATTGACAGACAGAATCGATCATTTATTACCTAAGTTAATGGACGAAGCCAAGATAGATTGTTGGGTTATTATTTCAAGAGAATACAATGAAGATCCAATTTTAAAAACCTTTTTACCTGCAGAATGGCTTTCTGCAAGAAGAACTACGATGCTTGTTTTTTATAGAGATAAAAAAAATGAAAGCATTCATAGTTACGCTATAGCTAGATACCAGGTTGGCAAGCGTATTCAAGCTGCATGGAATCCCGAAAAAGAGCCAAATCAATGGAAGGCGCTTTCAAAGCTCATTGACAGTTTAAATCCAAATCAAATTGCTTTAAATACTTCAAAAGATTATGGGCATGCAGATGGATTGCATTATACAGAATTCAATGAACTTAATAATGCCATGTCACCTAATCTGCTCAAAAAAATTGTATCAGCAGAAAAACTAGGTGTTGCTTGGCTTGAGACTAGAACTGAAAAAGAAATGGCCTTTTATCCAACATTACTTGCAATCAGTCATCAAATCATTAAAGAAGGCTTTAGCAATAAAGTGATTCAACCTAATAAAACAACCACGAATGATTTGGTTTGGTGGTTTCGACAAAAAGTAAGCGATCTTGGTTTATCAACTTGGTTTCATCCATCTGTTGAAATTCAAAGAAGAGAAAGCAACGAAAAAGATGCAATTATTCGCCGCGGTGATTTATTGCATGTAGACTTTGGTATCAGCTATTTAAGACTTAATTCCGATGTGCAAGAGCATGCTTATGTTTTATTACCAAATGAAACGACAGCACCTGCAGAATTAGTTGCAGCATTTAATAAGACCAATAGACTGCAAGATATTTTAACATCCAATTTTAAAACTGGCAGAACAGGCAATGAGATTTTAGCAGCTTCTCTTAATCAAGCAAAAGCAGAAGGTATTCAGCCAAGCATCTACACCCATCCAATTGGATTTCATGGCCATGCTGCTGGCACAACGATTGGCATGTGGGATATGCAACAAGGCGTGCCAGGTTCAGGCGATTATGAGATGCGTCCAAATACTTGTTACTCGATTGAATTGAATGCCACACATACTATTTCGGGATGGAATAGACCTGTAAGAATTGCATTAGAACAAAATGGCTGCTATAATGGATCAAGTTTTGATTACCTCGATGGCCGTCAAAAAACAATACTTTTAATTCAATAAAAAAGGCGCTATTTAATAGCGCCTTTTTTTATATCAATCCTTTATCACCTATTTGATTTTTATATTATCCTAAAAAGAATTTTACAATAAAATAAGTGATTGCAGCAAGTGCGCCACTCACAGGAATAGTTAATATCCATGCCCATAGTAAATTGGTGGTTACACCCCATCTAACTGCACTTAATCTTTTTGTTGCACCAACACCTATAATTGAACCAGTGATGGTATGTGTAGTAGAAACTGGAATTCCCATTTGACCTGTAAAGAATAAGGTAAATGCACCAGCTGTTTCAGCAGCAACACCTTCAAGCGGGGTTACTTTGGTGATTTTAGACCCCATCGTTTTAACAATCTTCCATCCACCACTCATGGTTCCTAATCCAATGGCTAGGTAACAAGCTATTGGAACCCAATTTGGTAGGGATGCAAAATCTTGTATCGAACCACTTGCAATTAATGCAGCACCAATGATACCCATTACTTTTTGTGCATCATTGCCACCATGACCAATACTAAATGCAGCAGAACTAAATAGCTGTAATTTTTTGAACATATTACCTACTGATAGTGCATTAGGTGTTTTTATTTTTTCAACATATAAATAGATCAAAATAAAAATTAATGCTGTACCATAGATGCCATTTACAATCATCGTATTGTCAGCTTTATCAATTTCCTCAGCAAAAGCTTTTTCAATATTAAAATTGGTCAACTTCGCTTTTACTTTGTCAATATTTTTAGGTTGTATCGGATATATTTGATTAAGAAGTGTAACTGTAGAATCAACGGAAATGGTACCAGCTAAAAATAATTTTACAGGCGCTTTATAATCTTCTGTAATAACTTTTGCCTTGTCATACTCTTTCTTTGCAGCATCATTTTCAGGCGCAACAGCTTCCAATACTAAAAAATCGTTTGCGTTTCTTGCTGCATCCTTTAACTTACTAACTGCAATTTGATCCAACCAGCCACTGTCTTTTGCTACTTTTGCAATATAGTTTGCACTTGTATTATCAAAGTTTTCAATGAATGGATGTACTGAATTAAAACTAGCAGTCGCTTTTGTTAATTTCTCTTCTGTTAGTTGTAATTTTTTTGAAAGAATCGTATCTGTTTCTCCATATCCATTTAAATTTATTAATTCAGACTTTAGTGTAGCAACTTCTTTTTTGTATTTATCTATACCATAAAACTTTTGTGCGTTCTCGTTCATTTTGCTATTCTCAAAATAGTCAAACAAAAAAGCTGTCAACAAAGTAGTTAATACAATGATTCCAATTCGAATCCATATATTGCGCATGATTGTAACAATAGTGATAAACATAGAAGTTACAATACCAATAAGGGGTGCTAAAAATATAAACAAGATGGTTTTAATAATGGTATCAGCGTCTACAATTTTTGCCCAAGAAAAATGGATTCCTTTAACCGAAAGCGCATGTGCAATGGCTGCTCCTGCAAATCCACCTATTAAAGTGTGAGAAGATGAAGAAGGAATACCATACCACCAAGTTAATAAGTTCCAAAAAATAGCTGCCAATAATCCAGAAAAAATCACTGGCAAGGTGATGAACTCTTTATATACAGTTTTACTAATTGAATTCGCAACTGCATGGTCTTTAAAAATCCAAAAGGCCACTGTATTGAATAAAGCTGCCCAAAGTACCGCTTGAAAAGGCGTCAATACTTTTGTAGAAACCACCGTTGCAATCGAGTTGGCAGCATCATGAAAACCATTGATATAGTCAAATATGAGCGCAAGCGCTATAATGATAATTAGTAATGTCATTGTAAATTAAATTAAGCGTACTTGATGATAATAGACTCAACTACGTTACCAACATCTTCGATTTTATCGGTTGCGATTTCAAGTACTTGGTAGATCTCTCTTTTTTTAATTACTTCTTTAAAATCATTCTCTTGTTCAAATAATTTTTCAATACTCATATCAAAAACATCGTCTGCTTGATTCTCGATGCTATTGATTTTAATCATTGCATCTGTCATTTCCTTGATGTTCTTCATATTGCGTAAGCCTAATACCATTTTCTTGGTCTCCTGAGTTCCTTGTAAAACCAATTCAGTTAGTTTATGTATTCCTGTATCGTTCGGGTTTACCTTATAAAAATTAATCTTCTTAGCAGATGCGTAAATATAATCTGCAATATCATCTAATGATGTGGCTAAGTAGTGAATGTCCTCTCTATCAAAGGGGGTGATGAAATTTCTACCTAATTCAGTAAAAATACTATGGGTTAGATCATCGTTTTTATGTTCTAAATTTTCAAGTTGCGCTAAAATATTAGCCCTCACATCTACATCTGGCTCGTTGACCATTTCTTTAAGCTTAATACCCATTTCGTTTACGTGTTCAGCTACTTCTTCAAAAAGTTGAAAGAAGACCCTGTCTTTTGGCAAGAAAATCTTCATGATTGAGTTAAAATCCATAAAATAAAATTTGATAATGTGTGAGTTTGTAAATTTCCTTCAAATTCCGCTAATCAGGGGTATGCCTATATTACGAAATTGTTAACAAAGGGGGTATTTATGGCAGGTAGAAGAGGCCTAAGTATTGAATAATGGTGAATCGTTGGTTAAAATGAAAAGGGGAACCGGTTGCCCAGTTCCCCTGTAAAATCCATAGCTTTCCCCCAAAAGCTGAAGCGAAAATCAGATAATTGAAATTAAATAAAAACGATTAGGTAAATAATTGAGTAAGGTAATAGGTTATTTCTTACTTTTATATAGAATTTACTTATATACAATATGTAAATTTCCTATTAAATAATTGATTTACAATGCTTTATAAAAATTTAAAATTAATTGCTTTTTTAGCATTTTTTCTACAAATTAATCAAACTGCGGCTCAATTTGTGCCTTGCGAAAGGTCATATACTGTGTTTTTTAACCCATTATTGCAAAAAATGGTTGAATTAAAAGACTATAACGGCAATATCACTATTAGTAAAAATTCAGATATATTACCCCTTAATGGAAGTTCTTTTGCACCTAATTTGCAGGAGCTAATCAAGTATAATGGGAAAATTTACATTCTATTATATCAAACCGGTTTTATTTTTCAGATGTCCGAGCCTCAAGGGGATAGTGTTGTTTTCAAAAAACTGGACAACACCATAAATATTAACTACAATATAGGCTGTACCAATTTTATTTATAAGGACGAAATCTACAATTATGGCGGGTATGGATTTTGGAGCAAATTCCCTCATGTTAGAAAATACAATAAAGTTGATATGGAATGGGATATTCAACCTACTAATATTGAAGTTTTTTCGGCCGACTATGATTGGTTCTCTCCAAAAGAAGGCAGATTATATGTGCCCTTCCAAAAAATAGAAAATAAGGCGTTAAAGGATCCAAAATTTACCAATGGGATTTTTGAATATACAAGTTATTATTTAGACCTTAAGACAAGTGATTGGATAAAAATAGGTAAAGCATCACCTGAATTAATTAAGTTAATCAATGAAAAAAATAACTATGCAACTTATGCTTACGAAAACGGAAGGATTTTTGTAATCAATGAAAAAGCTTATTTATTCGACTATTTAAATAACAAAGTCTACAAATCAAAAAAAGCGGATCTTGATCAATTTTTTATCCGTGGTGCATTAGAAACGACAGCATTTTTTTATAACGGGAAGTTCTATAAGTACAGAGCAGGTTTTCAATCATATAAAACATGGGACTTTAACATAAATGACTTTGAACTTTTGAATTTTCCAATTTGGGGCAATGACTATATGACCTTAATTTTTGTATTAGCAATTTGCTTGGTTATTATCCTAATTATTTTCTTTATAAGGTTATTTAAACAAAGTGTAAAAAAGAGAATTGAAAATGCGCAATTAAAAGTATTGAAAACAAAAACAATGAACCAGGCTTTTACTGAAACTGAAATAAGCCTAATTCAATTATTGATCAATGCGAGTGGCGCTAAACAAAATGTAGAAATTTCTGAAATCAACCGTGTATTGGGTATTAAAGATAAAAACCTGGGTTTACAGAAAAAAGTAAGAAGTGATGTGATTAATGCGATTAATGATAAATATACTTTCATCACTCAAGGTGAAATTAATTTAATAGCGAGTGTTCGTAAAGAGGATGATAAAAGATTCTATGAATACTTTATTGTTCCCACAGAAGCGAAGACTGCACAAAAATTGATTGAAAAAAATTAAGTCGTAATACTACATTTAAAAAGGATAGGGCTGCCAAAGCTCTATCCTTTTTTGTTTAAAGTTTTTTCAATTATCGTATTGCAAAAATCATCAAATTTTGTTGCATGCAGTAGTATATTTTTTTTATGTCATCTGAATGTCAAATTATACGCATCGGGATGCAATTTACAGCGATGGCTATGATAGGACTGGAATGGAAGTTTGACCTTTGCGTCCTGAATGAAAAAAAGAAATCTCCTTATCCTATTTTTTGGGCTACTAAAAACTGCGAGTTTATTTGCACAAACGCGTTTTGTAAAAGATACATTAGATGCTAGTGGCGATAGCGTGGTGGTGACTGCAACAAGAACAGAGCGAAAATTAAGCAATCTTACGGTACCTGTGACCATCATCAATGCAAAAACGATCCAACAAAATGGATCATTGCGATTAACAGATATCTTAAAAGAACAAACTGGAATAAATTTAACAAGTGGTTTTGGCGCAGGCATACAATTACAAGGGTTAAACCCGGACTATACCATTATTTTAATCAATGGAGAACCCTTGGTTGGGCGCACTGCTGGGGTATTGGATTTAAATAGAATTGCATTAGGAAATATTAAAAAAATTGAAATTGTAAAAGGGCCTTCTTCTAGTCTTTATGGAAGTGAGGCTATGGCTGGCGTGATCAATATTATTACAGATGCAACCATGGGATCGCCGCTGATAATTGGACTTAGGTATGGTACTTACAATACAGTAGACGCCAATCTTGAAACGAAGTTCCAAACTAAAAACTTTCAATACCAAGGGTTTCTCAATAGCTATAACACAGATGGCTACAGCATACGTCCAAATAGCAATAGTCGAGTTAGGACACCTATTGAACGATATTCAACCACGCAACAATTTAAATGGGAACTTTCTAGCAAAACCAATTTTGTATTGAACACGCGTTATACCAAGGAACAAATACAAAATGAAATTGCGGTATCCAATAATGGGGTTACTATTTATTCGATTGGTAAGGAAAATATTAAAGATCTAAATGCATCAGCTAGTTTAAACCATCGTTTTTCTAATCATTTAAAAACGAGTTTAAGAGCTTATACAACCACATACGATGCTGTTCAAAATTTACTCACCATCAATGGTCTGCCATATAGAGATGTATTAAATCACAATTTTAAGCGCATTGAAAATCAAACCGACTGGGATCTTAATAAAAAGATACAAGCAGTTTTTGGTATTGGTGCTGTTTGGGAAGGCGTAAAAAGTAGTCGTTATGATAGTGAAAAACTAAGAAAGCAAAACGATATACAGTATGCATTTACACAATGGGAATGGAAGGCATCTGAAAAATTTACTTTGATTGGTGGTGTACGCTTCGATAAAAATACCCAGTTTGCTTCTGCATATAGTCCTAAGCTGTCTATGTTATATAAAT
>JACCDP011256687.1_pt1 | contig 12204 bp, 14 predicted proteins | sample 7445841 | NCBI WGS metagenome assembly JACCDP01 (sample SAMN15323441, study PRJNA562643) | freshwater metagenome | isolation source: river surface water | place: USA:Blue River Watershed | collected 2017-08-17
CACGTGGTACAGGCGAAAGAACTGGTGGTGACAATTCAATTTACCCATTCTGGAATTTGAAGGAAGGACAAGAAAGCACAGTACGCTTCCTCCCAGATGGCGATTCAAATAACACTTTTTTCTGGGTTGAACGAGCAATGATTAAGCTCGAGTTCGCTGGAATCAAAGGTGAAGCAGAAACTAAAAAAACAATGGTACAAGTTCCCTGCATGGAAATGTATGGTGAAACTTGTCCAATTCTAAGCGAAGTGCGTGGCTGGTTTAAAGATCCTTCATTGGAAGATCAAGGTCGCAAATATTGGAAAAAGCGTAGTTATGTTTTCCAAGGTTTTGTGGTTGAAGACGGTCTCAAAGAAGAATCTAAGCCAGAGAATTCTATTCGTAGATTCATTATTGGTCCACAGATCTTTACATTGATCAAGGGCGCATTGATGGATCCTGAAATGGAAGATCTGCCTACTGATCTAGTACACGGAGTTGATTTCCGTTTGATTAAATCCAGTAAAGGCGGATACGCTGATTATTCAACCAGCGCATGGAAGCGTCGCGAACGTCCACTAGGTGATGAGGAACAGGCTGCTGTCAAACAGTATGGCTTGTTCAATCTAAAAGACTTCTTGCCTAAGAAGCCCAGTGATGTTGAAATCAAAGTTATCAAAGAAATGTTTGAAGCCAGTGTTAATGGCGAAGCATTTGATATGGAACGTTGGGGTCAATACTACAAGCCAAGTGGTGCCGGTGCCGCAACAGGTGATCCAGTAGCACCTTCTGCTACCAAAGCCGCTCCTGCTACAACAGCAAGCGATGACGCTGATGAAGTAGAAGCTCCAAAGGCCACAGCCCAAACTACTCCTGCAACTAGTAACGCAGGCGGTGACAGTCGTGCCCAAGACATCTTGGCAATGATTCGTAATCGTCAAAAGCAATAATAAAATTAAGGGGCCCAGTGCCCCTTAAACATAACTAGTATGCAAGGAGAATAACTATGGCTACAAAAGCCTTTGATTTAAGTAAATTTCGAAAAACATTAACAAAAAGTATTGAAGGTCTAGGCGTCGGGTTCAATGATCCCACAGACTGGATCAGTACAGGTAATTATGCGCTGAATTATTTGATCAGCGGAGACTTTCATAAAGGTATTCCTTTGGGCAAGGTTACAGTGTTTGCCGGTGAAAGTGGCGCAGGAAAAAGTTTTATCTGTTCAGGAAATCTAGTGCGTAATGCACAACAACAGGGCATTTATGTGATTCTAGTAGACAGTGAAAACGCTCTTGATGAAGCGTGGTTACATGCTTTAGGTGTTGATACTAGCGAAGATAAACTTCTTAAACTCAATATGGCAATGATCGATGATGTTGCTAAAACTATTCATGAGTTTATGAAAGAATACAAAGCAATGGAAGAACGTCCCAAAGTCTTATTTGTTATAGACAGCTTGGGTATGTTGCTGACACCTACAGATATCAATCAGTTTGAAGCAGGAGATCTTAAAGGTGATATGGGTAGAAAGCCTAAGGCTCTTACAGCGTTGGTGCGTAATTGCGTTAATATGTTTGGCAGTTATAATGTTGGTTTAGTCGCTACAAACCACACATATGCAAGCCAGGATATGTTTGATCCCGATGACAAGATCAGTGGTGGTCAAGGATTTATCTATGCTAGTAGCATTGTTGTTGCTATGAAGAAATTGAAATTAAAAGAGGACGACGAAGGTAATAAGATTTCAGAAGTACGTGGTATTCGTGCTGCCTGTAAGATTATGAAAACTCGTTATGCTAAACCTTTTGAAAGTGTGCAGGTCAAGATTCCTTATGAAACTGGCATGAATCCTTACAGTGGTCTAGTGGATATGTCCGAAGCCAAAGGTCTTCTTAAGAAAGATGGCAATCGTTTATCGTTTACCACTTCTGACGGTGAAATTATTAAATACTATCGCAAAGAGTGGGAGCGTAATGAAGAAGGCTGTTTAGATAAAGTAATGACAGACTTCGCTAATATTAAACCCCAAGAAGAAGTCGTTGTAGAGGAGACAACAGTAAATGACTGACAACCAAATTAGCGACATTTGGCTATTTTTCAAAGAGTATATTGACAAAAAAGAAGTTGAGTTAGCAGCCGAGCAGTATGTGGACTTGTTAGCCGACTTTGGTATCAAAGACAAAGTATTAGAAGGTGCTAGGGGCGCAGATGCTGAACTTGACGCTGCCATCGAGTACTATCTCGAAGACGATGTCGAAGAAGATCCCGAGTATGAAGACTACGAAGAAGATGACGAAGATTACTGATGTGGTATAATAAGATAAGCAAGGATATTTCTAATATCCCCGATGCTGTGGACTATTACAACGCCGAATTACAGGCTGCAAGAATTGAATGCCGTATAACGGGTAATATTGAAAAGGCCGCAGCCAATATGCCAGGCATCGTGGAACAGCGATTTAGTCAATTGCAGGAAATTGAAGCTATCTTAGAATATCTTAACATTGAACTTCGCCGACTAAAGAGTCAACATTTTCGTAAATATTTAGAAAACTATCAACGTGCTTTGTCCTCTAGAGACTGTGAAAAGTATGTAGAGGGCGAAGCTGACGTTGTAGACTTTGAAAAAATTATCAATGAATTTGCCTTACTACGCAACAAGTGGTTAGGCATTACTAAAGCATTAGATATTAAACAATGGCAGTTGAGTAATGTTATCAAACTGCGCACAGCAGGCATGGAAGACGCCAGTCTTTAATCAAATCAATTAACTACGTATATAAATATGACTATGAAAATAGTCATAGTTACAGGTGGTTTTGACCCCATCCATTCAGGTCATATCTCATATTTTAAAGCAGCCAAGCAACTAGGCGATGTGTTAGTTGTTGGATTAAATTCTGACGATTGGCTGCGTCGTAAAAAAGGTCGAGAGTTTATGCCTTGGCATGAACGTGCTGAAATAGTACGCAATCTTAAAATGGTAGACTTTGTTATTAGTTTTGATGACAGCGATGGCACTGCTATAGATGCTATTAGAAAAGTCATAGAAAAAGAACCAGAGTCTTTTATAATTTTCGCAAACGGTGGTGATCGTACTCCAGAAAATATTCCAGAAATGGCCGTAACTGACGAACGTGTTAGTTTTGCTTTTGGAATTGGCGGAGAAGATAAGAAAAATTCCAGCAGCTGGATTTTAGAAGATTGGCGTAAACCTAAAACTGAACGACCTTGGGGCTATTACAAAGTCCTACATGAAGTAGGCAAAGAAGTAAAATTAAAAGAATTAACTGTAGATCCTGGTCAAAGTCTCAGTATGCAACGACATAGAAGTCGAGCTGAATTTTGGTTTGTCAGTGAGGGTGAAGCCACTGTATATACGTTAAACAGAAAAACTGATGCTGAACTAGTAGGTAAATTTACACAATTTGATCATACGTGGATTGCTAATAATGAATGGCATCAACTGTGTAACGAGACAGATAACCCTTTGCGTATAATTGAAATACAATATGGCGATAATTGTGTTGAAGAGGACATAGAAAGAAAATGAAAGTATTTGTTGGGTACGATATAAGAGAAGATATAGCATATCAAGTCTGCGAATATAGTGTTAAAAAATATCAGCCTAACGCTGATGTCATCCCCCTGAAACAAAAAGAATTAAGGGAAAGTGGTATCTATACAAGAGCCATTGATCCATTAAGTTCTACAGAATTTACATTTACAAGATTTTTAGTCCCATATCTTTCTGATTATAAGGGCTGGGCAGTTTTTGTTGACTGTGACTTCGTATTTGTAGACGATGTTAAGAAACTTTTTGATCAAGCAGATGATCAATATGCAGTTATGGTAGTCAAGCACGACTATACTCCTAAAGAAGGATTAAAAATGGACGGCTGTAAACAGCTACCATATCCAAGAAAAAATTGGAGCTCAACTATATTATGGAATTGTGGGCACCCTGCAAATCGACAGATAACACCGGACATAGTTAATACACAGACCGGACAATATTTACACAGGTTTCAGTGGCTTAACGATGAGCAAACAGGATCATTATCTCCTGAATGGAACTGGTTAGCAGGTTGGTATCAAGAACCGAAAGATGGAAAGCCTAAAGCAATACATTATACTGAAGGCGGTCCTTGGTTTAAAGAATATCGTCGATGCGAATATCATAAAGTTTGGAAACAACATCTAAAAGAAATGCTAAAATAAATTTATGAAGGCTGCAGGAATAGTTGGATCTATAAAAAATTTTGGACCTTTATCTAAGGGACTTTATAATCACGATGTTGAAACAATGCTGTTTGATAACATTGACGACGCATTAGCATGGGACTGTGACTTTATCATTCAAACAAACATCTACAATCAGTTTAAGAAAGATAAAGAAATATACAAGAAAATAAAAGAATCAAATAAACCAATACTAGTGGTAGAAAGCCCGATATTTAGATTCTTAAATGATCCCTACTACAAATGGTATCGAATAAGTTGGAACAGTTTTTTATTTCCAGAAGCAATTTATCCATGGAACAATCACGACGAAATACGTTGGGATTGGATCAAACGTGAATATAATTTACAGTTATTACCATGGAAAACAGACGGCGAATTTATAACTATTGCTTTACAAAAATTTAATGATAGTAGTTTAAATTCCTTATATGACGAACATGATCACAAACCTTTCCCAGTATATCTAAGATGGCTTACTAGTATTGTAAAGTCTCTAAATAATTTAGGATATAAAAAAATTGTTTTACGACCACATCCTGAAAATAATCAGACACAAATACAGAAAATCATAAATGCTTTTCCTAAATGTACCGTAACCAGAGATGATACTTTTTGGTTAAACTCTAAAAGAGTAATCACATATAATAGTCTATTTGCCATTGATTCTACTTACAATGGGATACCTGCTATAAGTTTATCAAATACAAGTTTGCATTATCAGTTTAGTGATATTGATCTACTAAACATACACGATGATAAAATTTTGATAGATAGAGAGGTTATGTTTAATAAACTAAGTCACTGCCAGTGGCGGGAAGACGAAGTTCGACACGGGTTACCATTTACTAAATTATTAGAGTTAATGCCAAAATGAATTATTATATAACAACAATGAGCAAAGAGTATTTTGATGCTCTCGGTTATAAAACTTTACAAAGTTGGCTCAAAAATTGTGATAATGGTGAAATAATCTTATTTTCTGAAAATTTTACTCCTACGTGGGATCAACCACATCAGATCGTAAATTGGTCAGATTCTTTTTATAATAAACTAAAAGTCATAAACTTGTCTCTTTCTGATGAATGGGAAAGTTTACAAAATATATTAACTGGCAGAGCTAAAAATTTTATATGGAAGGCAGCAGCCTGGGAATACGCCATTAAAAATTTTAAAGGAATAGTTACATTTTTTGATGCAGATTTAATCTGCTTTAAAAATCCTCTTCCTTTAATCAATGAGTTCCTTATTAATAAACATGACATTTCATATATGTCAGTTAATGATGTAAGGCCCCATGCCGATTCCTGTTTTTATTCTATCGATACTAATAGTCATAAATGTAAATTAATTTTAGATACTTACATGTTTGAGTATCATAAAAACATAAAAAATACAAACATATATCCAAAGCCATATGATGCTCCTGTCCTAGCTAGAACGATAGACATTTTAAAAAATGAATTAAGTGTTTTGGATTTTAATCGGGGTAGCACAGCAAAATCTCCTTTGAAAGACACTATACTTGCAACGTATTTTAGGCATTTAAAAGGCAATCAAAAAGACAGTGGCAGATTAATGAATCTGATAGATAAAACTATGAACGCAATAGATAAAGATAAAACCATAGAAGAAGTTTTGTTAAGATTTGATAGAAAACTAAGACAAGATGATAGTAAAAAAATCGGAGTACCTTTTTAATGATTAAGTGGAAAACTCAAGATGATTCTTATCTTTTAGGTATGCTGAATCCTGCTGTAGAAGATAGAAAAATTGAACTGTCTATATTATCTGATCAGAAGAAAGACACCTCTCTTGAACCAATATTTTTAAGAGGTATTACGGGAAAAGTATTGAGATATCGATATAATAATAACTTACCTTTTTGGTACATGGATACTGGATACTGGGGAAATTATAGAGATGTGAATAATTTCAAAGGTTTTAAAATTTGGCACAGAATAGTTAAAAACGGACTTCAACATAATACCATTATTAAACGTCCAGCTGATAGATGGGAATATCACAAATATAAAATACCTAAAAGAAAACTACAAGGTAAAAATATTTTGTTAATTCCGGCTAGTGCGAAGTCAGCTAAATTTTACGGCATTGATAATGATTTATGGGTTGAACAAACTATCGAAAATTTAAAACAATTCACTGATAGACCTATAAAAGTTAGAAACAAAATAGGTCGCACACAGCGCATACTTGAAAATACAATTTTTGACGATTTAGATTCAACGTATTGTGCGATCACATATAACAGCATAGCCGCAACAGAAAGTGTGTTATACGGGGTGCCAGTTATAACACTAGCACCTAACGCGGCAGATCCTGTTAGCGAGAAAAAAATAGAAAATGTTGAAAATCCGTATTTTCCAGACAAAGACTTAGTCTTTGATTGGGCTTGCCACTTAGCTTATGGTCAAGTTTCAAGTTTTGAATTTGAAAACGGCAATGCTTATAGATTATTGTTAGATCATTGGAATTTTGATGTACCTTTTATTAAGTGATAAAGAATTAATAGATTTCTTAATTGAAAAAATAAATTATGCAAGAATTTTTGCAGATATACCTGTCGATTGGAATCTGACTGAGGAGTATCTTTCTACCTTAGATGAAAAATATTTGACTAAAGAAAAATTTATTCCTAAGTTTAAAGAAAGAGTATTAGGATTAATACAAAGTGATCTACAACAACATTTAAAATACATAAATGAGTTAATAAAAAAAGAAAAAAGAAAAAATTTCAAACTAATAAACGAAAATTTTAATTATTTTGTTCAAAGTTTAGGTAAAGAAAAAATAATAGATTTTTACTTAAAAGATAAAAAACAAAATTTTGTAAAAAGCACAGGTCTGTATATTGATAAAACTGCCAAGTTAATAAGACGCTGTGATTATACTGATAACAGAAAAGATTGCTTGTTTAGAAATATGGACGGCAATGAAATTATGTTATTAGATAAAATGAATCATGAGTGGCCTTTTTGGTTTATAGATACTGGCTATACAAACTTTCTAAATGGAAAAAATAAAATCTGGCATCGATTAGTTAAAAACAATCTCCATCACAGCAAATATTTTGAAGCTCCTGTTGATCGTCTTGACATTTTTGAAAGTTTTCCTTTAAAGTGGCGTGATAGCGGAGAGAAAATATTAATCATAGAACCAGGAGAGTTTAGTTCTAGAACATTTAAAGTTAACATAGAAGAATGGAAGAAAACTGTTATCAATGAACTTAAAAAATACACAGATAAAAAAATAATTGTAAGAGAAAAATTAAGCAAAACAATCAGAACTAATTTATATAAAGAGCTCTGTGATGATGATTATTATTGCGTAATTAACATTAATTCAAATGCAGCTACGGAATCTATATGGGCAGGTGTGCCTGCAATAACGTTAGGTAAACATATCACAAATCCTGTTACAAGAAAAAATATTTCTGATATAAACAACTTATATAGGCCTCATCTAGCACAATGGCTATGCATGATAAGTTATAGCCAATTTACATACGAAGAGTTAATAAACGGCTTTGCTGTAGATACTGTAAAGAAATATCATGTCTAAATTAACAGCAGTGGCCTATTACGGCGGAATTCCACCAAATAATAAAAATCCAGAAAAACCTTTGATTTTGGATTATTTCTGTCAAGGTGTCGTGTCTTGTGGTGATAACGCTATACAACATAAAAGTTTTAACGCCATAAATTGTGATGTAGCCTTGATACAAGGATTTGTACACGAAGACGGTAAAAAAATGCCTCATCTAAATTTAAGAAAACAGGCATTGGAACTGCAAAAAAATACTGGTAAAAAATCATTAATAGTCGATAGTAATTTATTTTTATTCGCAGATCCAGGAAACTCAAAACACTACTTACGCTACAGTTTTGATGGAGTATTTCCTACTACTGGTTTTTATTTTGATAAAGATATTGATTCGACTAGATGGCAAAAAATCAGTAAAAATCTCAATATTCAATTGATGCCTTATAGACAGAATGGAGATCATATATTAATTTGTTTACAAAGAAATGGTGGTTGGAGTATGAAAGGTCTTAATTCTTTAGAATGGTTAACAAATACTATTAACACTATCAAACAACACAGTGATAGGAAAATAATTGTTAGAGCACATCCTGGAGATAAAAAAACACAGGGATTTATTAAACTATATCATAAAAATGTCATATTAAGTCAAAAAGAAAAACTCACAGATGACTTAATGAATGCATGGGCAACCGTTGTATATAACAGTAGTCCTAGTGTAGCAAGTTTAATTATGGGAGTTCCTGCATTTTTGACCGATCCTATACCACAAAACAGTCAAAGTTTTGGGGTTGCGAATTTAGATATAAGTAAAATTGAAACTCCTGTGTTTTATGAAAGACAGCAATGGATAGAAAAGGTTAGCATGTGTCATTGGAATTTTGATGAACTTAGATCAGGTGAAGCTTGGTCATTTTTTAAGAGATATGTATGATTAAATTAGATAATGGATGGTATGTACCAGATGGGGATATAAAAATGACCACCCACGTTTCACTGGATTCGTCAGTCGATGAACCAACATATGAACAACGTCATAGAGAAACAATATTAAAACATATTCCCAGTAAAAATACATTCGTAGATGTAGGTGCAAACTTGGGTATATGGTCGATATCACTTTCTAATGATTTTAAAAAGATCATAGCATTTGAACCCAGTCCAAGAAATAGAGAATGCTTAGAAAAAAATTTAAACGGTAGAGCAGAAATTCGACCATTTGCAGTTAGTAATATAAACGGAACAGCTTATTTTTCCGATGCAATAAAAAATTGCGGAGACTCTAAATTAGTAAATGTCGATTCCCCACCAAAAAGAAAACAATATGAGGTTGATGTAGTTACACTAGATGATCAGAATATAGAACAGTGTTCACTGATAAAAATTGATGTACAGGGTCACGAACTACCAGTTGTATTGGGTGCTGAAAAAATAATTACAGAACAACAGCCATGGGTTATATTTGAAATTAACGAAGACATTGATGAAATTTGTAATTTTTTCGAAAAGAAAAATTATGATATGATCAATAATAAATCAAAAAGAGTGTTTATTTTTGCTCCTAAACACGGGGATAATAGACCTTTAGATGAGTCTGCCTTTGGACGCTGGTTCGGACCTGGACCCTATAAAAGGCTTGTGAAAGTTAGATAATAGTAAACGGTTTATGGTATTTGAAATAAATGCCCGTTAATAATTCTTCTCTTGTAAACTGACTATAAGATAAGTGATAGATCCATCTCATCTTAACATTGTTGTCCACTTTCGATAATTGTTCTATATCTGAAATTTTACTGTTATACAAACTAGCAGTAGCAGATTCACCTAAACTTATAACAGGTATATCATGCATTGCTGCCTCCACTAGTGCGTTAGATGAGTGCCCAACTACACAGTAAGTATCTTTAGAAATAAAATTTAAAAAAGTATCATTAACTACTCGATCGCCCCTAGATGGTGGGCGTTGTCTGATACGTATCGGTCTATCAGAATACTTTTTAATTTCAGAAATAGTTTGAGCGATCCATGCATCAACTGATGGAGCTAAGTTTTCAATGTGCAACTTCTTCTCATCTGGTGGCACAATAACTATCGAATTACCTCTGGAAAAATTTTGTAATTCAATATTTAAAAGATCCCATCTATCTGCAGGACGTTCAATTATAGATTCCATGTTTTGATAAGAATTCTTAGAAATCCTAAAATATGTTTTTAATTTGAGATTTGAAAAATATGCACTATCTAGATTATAAAAATTTAAATTGTTTGCTTTACAGTGAGTGTGTAGTGTTTTCTTATATCTTCCAGCCCAACACAAAGGAAATGTTTTATTTTCTAGTGCCTCGTCTACTGAAGTGAGTTTTCCGCCGCCGCCCACAGTAAATGCATTAACGCCATACTTTTCGCTGCCAACCGACAAAAAATTTATCATCATTTTAATAAAGCAAGTTGTTGGTGTCTTGATCCGTTCCACCTTAATAAAGCAATTTGCTTTCTTTTTGGTTTTTCTGGCATAGTGATTTCTAAAACTTCATAATCAGATTCTAAATTATTTTTTATTTCGTCGATCGCGTCTTTTACACCATCTATTTGATAATCATCAAAGACTATAACTGTACTTTCTTTAACCATAAAGTAATCATGCATAACTGTATCATAACTGTGCCCGCCATCTATGTATACAAAATCATAACTAACTGGAACTGTCAGTGTATCCTTAGTATACCCCTTAATTAGCTCATAGCTAAATCTTTTACCGTATTTTTCTTTTCTTTTAGACAGGGCCTTCTCTGCTAATTTAAAATTTCCTGGTCCTTTACCGTTATGTTCTATACTATCAGTTTCTGAGTTTGCCATATCAAATAAATCATACCCAGTGTACTGTAATCTGTGTACTCTAGGAAAAAGATAATCTATAAATTGTATTGCACTAGAACCATTATGTGTTCCTATCTCTGCAATATTCTGAGGTAAGTACAAATCAAAAATATTATAAAAATTTTGTAACAATGATGGCTTCATTTTATTCCTGCCCAATATAATTCTTTACGATGTACAGCAAGATCCACCCTGTAACTCTTTCCTGATGTTTTTCTATCACCTTTTAAATGATCAAAGTATGCACCTAATTCAGTATTAATTAATGGGTGACCTTCTCCGGGACTATTCTTTGGATTAGGTCTAATATCGACTAAATGTTTGCTCCAATTATGAGTTTTAAGTCCTTCTTTTTCTAAACGTTCTCTAACAATGTCAAAAACATAACTGTCATGCCATTCTTTTAAAGTAAAAATTCCATTTTCAGCATCATCCCACATTTTTTGAAATTCGTCTAAAAATTTTTCTACCATCGGGTCACGTAAATTCATAGAATAAAATCCACATTCGCTATATTTGTTAAATCTTCCTAAATAGCAAATTCCAGACGACTCTGGAATAAAATTATCTAAAAAATTACGTGGCACATTGCTATGACAAACTATATCTGCGTCCATCCATATAAGAACATCTGCATTAGTGCGTTTTGCCGCAGAAAAAATGGAATAAACTTTGTGACTAAATCTTATGGCATCCCACTTAAAGGATTTTCCAGCATCTTTGCGTTTTAAATCAGGACCCTGACCATTAGCTCTGGGATCATCCTTGTATTTCGTTTTAAACGCAACAATTTCTGGACTTTCTTGATGCAAATCATATACATGAATTTTATTTTTATGATTTTCATGTACATACGGAGTACAATTTTCAGTATATACCATTAACTCTATAGGAACATTCTTAATAAATGTGTCTATAAAATTTTGGCCATACTGTTGTAGACCTTTTTGGTGGAATGTAGTAACAGCAACAAATTTTCTCAAAACTGACCTCACAAATCGTTAAATATACTACTATTTATGGATGAAAAATGATCTTCGGTTTATTTAAAGATTACGGCGCATTGAATTCTGGATCAGTTTTTGCTGCCTTTGAACAAGGTGTTCAAAAATTAGGACATACTGCTATCGGTGGGCACATGGACATGCCAGATGTTGCTGTAATATGGAGCGTCCTTTGGAATGGTAAGATGGCCAAGAACAAAGAAGTTATGGATCATTTTATAAAACAAGGAAAAAAAGTAATTGTATTAGAAGTCGGTGGATTAATACGTAACCAGACTTGGAAAGTGGGTATAGGCGGTATAAATGGTGAGGCATATTTTGGTCACGAGACAGAAAATACCAGCGACCGTCTTAGAAGTATGAAAATTAAGATACAACCTTGGAGATTAAAAAGTTATCAACCGAGATATATTTTAATTTGTGGTCAAAATGATCGAAGCCATCAATGGCGCAATATGCCAACTATGCAAGATTGGGTCACAAAGACCATCAGTGAAATAAGACAGTATACAGATAGGGATATTCGTGTAAGACCTCA
>JACCDP010555533.1_pt1 | contig 12200 bp, 10 predicted proteins | sample 7445841 | NCBI WGS metagenome assembly JACCDP01 (sample SAMN15323441, study PRJNA562643) | freshwater metagenome | isolation source: river surface water | place: USA:Blue River Watershed | collected 2017-08-17
TAATAATTGTTTGATTTATATTTGATTGTTCAGTCGATTCTAAATTTATAAAAGTCAAGCATTTAGAAAGTTGAATAATTGTTTTTAAACGAGGAAATAAATTATAAATTTTCATAATACGTAATTTAGTTTCTTTGATTATAGGTAATCGTTTTATATATAAGTCTTCATCCATCGCATTTGAAATGTTTTGAATATCTGATTCAATATCGTTTGGCTGTAAACTTAATCGAACATAAGAATCTTTATTGTAATAATTATCAACATTTGGACAACCCCAATAAAATAGAATACATTCTCCCATTATACCATCTGTAAATTTTTCTGTAATATAATTTTTAATTGAATTATTTTCCGCATTAAAATGATATTTATAAGGGAATATACCATCATCTTTTTTACCTTTTGGAAGAGTTCCTTTATAATTATGAAAAGAACTGTTTTCACCATAAACGTGAAGTTCAAAAGGAAGAGTTCCTTCAGTTGCTCGTTTATCTAATTCTTTTATAAAGTTTAATCGAAGAATATGACCTTCGTCAAAATATTTGTTACTTACAACAACACTAAGAACTCTGTCATACTTTTTCTGAATGGTAAATAAAGGATTTAAAAAATCTTTACAGGAAGGAGATAGATGCCATTCGACATTATTTAATTGTTGAGGATGATCACCCCAAAACATTAAAGGATTCGATCTTAAATAATCTCTATATTGTTTGAAATGAGTAGTATTATCCATATGAGGTTCCATCGCAAAATAAACAAGTTTTTTTGTATCTAAATTAATGTTTTGTGTTGAGTTTACAACCATATTATAATCGGCATTGGATGGATTAGAAGTAAGTTGTATATTGTCAAAATAATTTAATTTAGACCAATCACTTACAAGATTTTGAGGGGATTGCCAATTACATTCAGGGTAAATATTAATCATATTAGTATTTTTAAAAGGAATACTATTTTGTTTTATATCAAACACATTAACAGGAAATGAAGTAAGTTCTCCAGTATGACCGTGAAAAACAAAGATATGATTATCTATTTTAAAACCAAAATTAGAAGAATTATGTTCATAAATAAAACGGAGAAAATTTTCTTCATCATTATTGTTTAAAATGAAAGTATATTTTTTATCTTTATAATCAAGAGACATTTCTAATGATTCATTTATTTCAAATAAAAAGCAGTTTTTGTCTTCAATGTTATATTTTTTAAATGAAAAAATATGAAATATATTGTTTGATACAACATTTTGAATAATTTCATTAGGTAAGTTTTTAAATGTATAAATGGATATAACTTCAGATTTTAAATGATTCCATTTTTCTAATTCAGTCGTTTTGACTATTAACGAAACATTGAAATGAAATGTATTTTTACATTTTTTTAATAAAACATCAACAGAAGAAGACTTAGTTGAACTATCTAAAATAATAGCGATATGTACCATTTTAAGTTATATTAATTATATAATTTAAAATCTTTAAGTTAAGTTTGAGTTATTTCAATTGTTGGATTTAAGTTGCTAAGTCTTGATTGACCTTTGTTTGATGTTCTATAATTAGGATCCACGTCATTAAAAGATATAGGTTCTAATCTTACAAGAGATAAGGCGAGTTCAGGTTTTTCTGAACCGGACATTATATTTTTTCTACAATCGTATGATATAGAATAGAGTTGATATAATTTTTGAGAAACTAATAGAACAGATGTTATAAGAGTAGTAACACTTCTGAAACCATCATAATAATAATGAAAGATAAGTATTGAAGAAAATAAAGTATTTATATAAAAGACAATGGAAGAGAAGATAGAGTATTTATAAATAAGATTGTTATAATAAGTTACACGATTAAATATTTTTTGATAGTTTTCTAAAGATTTTTCAAGATTATTATCTGGTAGATTTTTATTTATTTCTAAATGTGTTATAAAATAAGTTTCTCTTTTACTTTGAACATAGTAAGTATAAATAAAGAATGCTAGTGTTAAAAAATTAAATGTTAATACAAATTCATTAAACATTGTTAAATCACTGAAATTTTCATAGAGAGTACAAGTTGTTTTTGTTTTTTCACAATACTGTGGAACAAATACGACAAGTAAACAAGCAATAAAAACTTTATAACATTCTATAAATGTAGAAACATAAGATATTAATAATTCTTTTGTATCTTGATTTACTTTCATTTTTATAATAATAAAATTAAATTTTAAACCGCCATTTCTGCCTTGATTGTAGGATATGGATTGTATCCCATAATTTTGAAGTCTTCTGCTTTGAAATCATTTATAGAATTTACTTTTCTTGTTATTTCAAGAGTTGGAGGAACTCTTGGTTTTCGTTTAAGTTGTTCTTCACATTGTTGAATATGGTTTGAATAAATATGAGTATCACCAAGCATAAAAACAACTTCGTGTGGTTTTTTGTTTGTTATATGAGAAATCATATATAATAAAAGAGAATAAGAAGCTATGTTAAAAGGCAATCCAAGAAAGACATCGCTTGATCTCATATTAACTAATATACTAAGATTATCATCATCAACATAAAATTGAAAGCAATAATGACAAGGAGGAAGAGCCATTTCTTTTAATTGATAAGGATTCCAAGCAGAAACAATAATTCGACGTGAAGTAGGATCGTTTTTAATCATATTGATTGCGTCTTGGATTTGATCGATTCCATTTTTTCGTTTATCAATAAAACCATCTTCTTTTAAAATGTCCATTGTATCAAGAGATATATAATCTTTGTTAAAATTTCTCCACTGCCATCCATATCCTGGACCGAGTTCACCTTCTCTATATTCAGAAAGACCCGCATTATCTAAAAATTCTCGAGAGGTGTTTCCTTTCCATATATTGATTCCCTTTTGTTCAAGAATTTTAGTATCAGTGCTTCCGCTTAGAAACCATAAAAGTTCTTCAACAACACCTTTCCAGAAGACTCTTTTTGTTGTAAGAAGGGGAAATGAGTTAGAAACATCAAAACGAATGGATTGAGCGAAAAGAGAAACAGTGCCAATTTTTGTTCGATCTTTTCTAATTTGGTTAGAAGAGTTATGTTTATCAATAAGATTTTTCATAAGATTAAGATATTCATTTTCATTTTTTAATAATTTTTCAAAATTAAAACTATTAGATACGAGTTCATCAACAAAATTAATATAATCATAATATTCCCAAGTAAGTTTGTAATTATTTGTTTCAATAGGAGAAGGAATTCCGTAATAAACTTGTGTAAGATAGTTTGGAATTTTGTAATTTAATTTTAAGGTTTTATCAGGATTGATTGATTTAAGAATTTCTCCTCCAATTTTTGTAATGTATATACCACCGGTAATATAGAAATTAGCAATTGCTTCTTCAATAAGAGAAATTCCTCCAATGATAAATATACTTCCAAATGGTTTTAATTGTCTACCAAGTTGAATGGCACTGTCAAGTGAAGGGGAGATATGATAATTTTTTGGTTGATTTTGAATAGTTTGAGAATTAGAAAACATTGATTTTGAAACAACAATATTGATACGATCAGAAAGAGGTTGATGAGCAAGAGAAGCGAATGTATTTTTTCCCATAATAACAACATTGCTGTCAGATTTTGATCCAATCGTAGTATTTTTAAAGAACTGAAGATCGTCAGGAATTTTACACCAAGGCATACTTGATCTGTCAGAAGAGCAGAAATCGTTGTTTTCAGTGACAGCAAAAATAATTTTAAGCATTATTTATATTTGTTATAGAAATATAAATAAATATTAAAATTAATTAAAAATTAAGTTTAATATTTGAAATGAAACGAAAAATAGAAAGAATATCTACAAAGGAATATAACTGTGACGAAGATGATGAATATGAACATTCAGAAGAAGAGGTTGAACAACTTTCTATAAAGATAAGAAAGATTTCGATTAATGAAAAAAAGAGTATATGTAAATTAAAAACGATAAAGTTTAATAAAATTGACGTTAAAAAAGTTCCATCATATATAAATTAAAAATTAAATATATATTTATTTAATTATAATATAATAATGAAAAGAATGGAAGAAAAATTAAACGTTATTTTAGATTTAGACAACACCTTAGTTTGTGCTGTGGAAAAAGTTCACTACGACGTTGCTTCAGATCCTCGTTTTAAAGCATTTAATGAAAATTTAAAATATAGAGATACAACATTTGTTTATACAAATGATGGTTCTGATGTTGTCCATAAAGAAGAATACAGAATATACGCAAGACCTCATTTAGATGAATTTTTGGATTATTTGTTTGAAAATTTTAATGTGAGTGTGTTTACAAATGCGGAAAAAGATTACGCGATGTATATAGTAAATAATTTTATCAAAGGGTCATTTGAGAGTGAAGAAAAAGATAAAGAGAATAAGAAGAGAAGATTGGATTTTATATTTTATAGATATCATACAATGAGAGGAAATGAGAAGTTTGGAGGTATTAAAAATTTGAGATTGATATGGGAAACGTATAAGATGTATTACTTTTTTCCAGCAAATACAATTATAATAGATGATTTGTACGATGTATATAAAACAAATCCATTAAATACAATACCAATAAAGCATTGGAATGTAACACCTTTAGCAATAGATCAAGTATTAGAAGATGATAGTTTAGTAAAAGTGGGAAGAGAGTTATTTCATTTAGAAAAATACTATGAAAAGAATGTGTATCCAGATATGACGGATATAGAATCGATGGGAACACCAATATTAGATGGATATGTGTTTAAAGAGAAAACGCCTTTATAAATAAAAATGAAAAAAAAATCATTAGAATGTAGGGATTCAATCCCAAAAGCGATAAAGATGCTTGTTTGGAATAAATATATAGGAGAGGAATATGGAAAAGGAAAATGTTTTTGTTGTAATGTAACAGAAATACGCCAAATGAGTTTTCATTGTGGGCATATATTAAGTGTGGCAGATGGAGGAGGTACAACGATAGATAATCTGAGACCGATATGTCAATCTTGTAATTCATCAATGGGAACAACAAATATGATAGAATTTATGAAAAAACACGGATTAAATGTAGATAATAGTCAACTTGAAAGTATAAATAAGATCGATGAAATGAAAACTATGTATGAAAATAGAATAAAAGAGCTTGAAGAAAAGAATATGGAAGTAAATTCACAATATAAAAAATTTTTAGAAAAATGTGGAATAAAAACAGTAAAGGAAGAGGATTTATTGTCATTAGTGAATAGAGCATTACAATTTGAATATGAATTGATAGATCAATTTATAGAAGATAATTATGTATTGAATACAAAGGCGAAAAAATATAAGAAAGTGACAATTGACGAGTTTCGAAGTGCGTATGGCAGATATGTATTATTTATGTATGAAGATGATATGAAATGGAATTTAGAAGAGGGAAGTTTAGATAGAATATTGTTTGATAATATTGTTATTGAACATAAAAAAATAAAAATAACTAAAAATGGAATTTTGAAAGGAGTAAAGTCAAAGATATAATTATTTTTTATATTTTATAATAATAAGAATAATTATAAATAAGATAAGATATTTATATTTCATAATAATATCATAATATTCAAAGATTCTACATTTGACACATTTATCTTGAATTGAACTAATATGGTAGTTTTGTTTGACATATTTTTTGTTTGTTATGTATAAATTAAAATCTGGATTGTATTCTGCGAATAAACCTATATAACTATCAATTTGGACATCGATAGGAAAAATATTTTCTAAAAGTTTGGTTGCTCCTTTTTTTGTAATCATATAGCCTTGTAATCCCCAGAACTCTCCTCTATACAAACTAACAAAGTCATTTACTTCTTCTATAGAACCTTTTGAAGTGTTATTATATCCGAATGAAAAAAAGTCGATTGAATCAAAAGGAATACTTTGAAGACAAGTGTCAATCTTATCTACTGCGTTGTCTGATAAATAAGCATCATCTTCAAAAACAACAACTCTATCTATCGAGGGTTGATTAAGAAGCCATTTCCAAATATTGACGTGACTCATATAACAACCAAGAGCGCCTTTAGAAGAGAGAGCGCGATGAAGATTTCTTCCTTTTACTAAGTCTGTATAAGCTTGAAGAGTGACAAAAACTTCATCATCTTTTAAAGTGGTGTTTGGATTAAAGATGATAGGAGTTAAATTTCTACCGACAGTGGCATTCCATCGTTCAACATCATTAAATCCAAGTGATTTAAGGGAGTCGGATAAACTAGTGTACTCGTTTATTTTTGTTTCTAAATTAATAATAAAAGTTTTGAAAGTAGTAATACTCATTTAGTAATAAAAAATAAAAAATGATAAAATATTAAATAATTTTTTAATTAGAAAAATTAAAAAATTATTTTTGTATTATAATATTATAATAAAAATAAAAATGGATAAAGAATATAAGATGAATGTGATTCTTGATTTGGATAATACGATTATAAATGCCCTTGAAGAAAATGATAGAAAGAAACTTCCAATCGATTTCTCAAATAAATTTCAATATAAAGACTATATACCATATTTTAGAATATACGCAAGACCTCACTTAGAAGAGTTTCTTAACTATTTATTCAAGCATTATAATGTAGCTGTTTTAACTGCCGCAGAAAAAGACTATGCGACTTTTATAGTAAACAACTTTATCCTTACCAAGCCTGGAAGAAAACTTGAATTTGTATTTTACAGAAATCACGTAGACACATCTGAAAAGGTATTTGGAGGTATGAAAGATTTACGAATGTTATGGGATTTATATAAAGTAAGAGGATTTTATCCATCAAATACAGTTATAATAGATGATTTAGATTTGGTATATCAAACAAATATGTTTAATACGATACGATTATATCCATTTTTTGTAGTTGATGAAGAAACATATGAACCAAACTATGAAGCGTCAAATGATACAGAATTATTAAATGTTATACAAAAATTAGAATTTTTAAGAAATAAGTTTCAAACAACTCCATTAAAATGGGAATTTCTTGGTATTTTAGATTTTAAAGTAATTCCAGATAAAGAAGAAGAATCTCAGTAATTAAGCTCTTCTATTATTACCTTCTTCAATACGCATCATTTGTTCACGTTCAGCAATTAATGCTTCCTTTGCTATTTTCATAGCATCTGTACGTTCCGTTTTTGCTTTATTTGGACCATATGTTGAGTCATTTCCCATAATTTCATCCATAGTATATCCTTCTGATTTAGATTGAGGTTCTTCAGAAACATCTTCTAACCCGTCATCCATAAAAGTGACTGCTTTCTTTTTCTTTTTAGAAGGACGTTTAATACCGTTTCCTCCTAATTGATCAGTAACTACAGAATTTAATAAGGGTTTGTATGTCTTATTACGTTCTATCATCATATCACCTCTTTCTGCTTCAGGAAGACTTGATTCTCTCATACCATCGTGACCTTCTCCTTTTGGTGGTAAATATTTGTTAGTTGAGATCATACCATCATCATCAATAGGTGCGAAACGTTCATCAGGGAATAATGTTGTTTTACCAATTTTTCTTTTTTGTAAACGTTGAGGTTGGTCTTCCATTTCAAATTCTTCTCTTGACATACCAAGAGCTTGAGCCATATCTTCTTGATCGTCATCATCTTCTTCAAGAGAGTCGTCAAAAACAGTAACACTCTTCTTCTTTTTTTGTTGTTGCTGTTGTTGTTCTTCTTCTTGTTGCTTGATTGCTTCTAATTTTTGATTAACCATTTGAGCGCCTTGATTTAAAAGATTAACAAATTTTTCCCCTTCATAAATATCAAATGTATTATCTTTAGGGTAGTATAACATAGCAGAAGGAACGGTTTCAAATTTATGAACAGAGGAATTGAGAACCATTTTTCTGGTAATAGGATTATCGATGTCGACAACTTTTAAATTAAAATGTGGTGCTATAAATTGAAGTGCTTGCGAAATATTTTGTGAAGCTTGAGAATACTTAGAAACGAAGACAATAAAAATTTCGTTAGGAGTGCTCATTTTATAGAATAATATTGTTTTTTAAATAATATTAAAAAATAATTAGTTTATGAAATAAATTTATTATTTTCTTTTTATTTAATTAAAAATGAGTTTAGATAATCAACAATATAGTCCTTACGATTATTCTTATATATCTTCAAATATTCCTTATAAATTTACAGATTATAACAGTCAATCTACCGATGCTTTAAACATATACAAAGGTCTCGGCGATATTAATAAAAATTTTAGACACGTATTATGGGGCGCTGGTAATGGTACTGACAAATACTTTGGAGGTGATAAGTATCGTATTTTGTTTAGTAAAGATAGTTTAGACAATATGTCTAAACAAATCACAAAACGCTTAACAGGTGTTCATCCAGATGGTAAAAATATTATTTTACCAATTGCGACAGTATCATCTGTAGCGGAAAGTATGTATGAAAACAACAATCAAATGAGTTTAGCTGTATTACAAGATATGACAGTAAACTATATAGTAAATCAGATAAGAACAGAGTTTGATACAATTCAAACAAATAATAAATTAAGTTTATGGGTTACAAAGTATGATACAGATTCAAATTTACAAAGAGTCAATGGTATAAAGCTTAATAATAAGTCGATACGAGGATCAGCATCTTGGATGACATATTAAAAAAATATTTTAATTTATTTTAAAGAATAAAATAAATTAAGTAAATGAGTAAAAAAATAACAATTATAGATGATGATTTAATAGATGTTAATTCCAATCAAAACTACAGAAGACTTCCATCACTTCAATCAAATCACCAAATGGAATCTTCAACCGATTCAAGAGAAACAGTGCGTCGAGCAATTTCCCAACTTTTCAAAGATTTTATAATGACAAAAACCCATCAATACAGCAGTAAAGAATTTGGATCATTTGGTATTTATAAAGCAAGAGTTGAAACATATACAGCAGGAGGTGAGAAATTTATAGTGGCATTTGTTCCTGATGATGATTTTGAAATAGGAACAAACCGAATGCTTTCATCCTTAAAGTGGACAAACTTTCAAACACGTGAAACAAGAAATGCGAAAAAAGAATTTAACAATCTTTATCTTCAAGAGCAAATTTATAAACGTGATAATGTTCCTTTATTACAAGATAGAATCAGATATATAAAGACATCGAATTCATCATATGTATATGTGCCAGAAAATTTACAAATGAAGATAGAACTTATACCTGTGAAAGAAGATGATAATTTTCCAGAAGAGGGAACAGTAGAAGCAGCGATTAATTTATTCACAACAGTGATTACAATATGAGGAAGAAGACAAAATATATAAAAAAGATTAAATTAAAAAAATATGTTTTTATATTAATAAATTAATATAAAAATGGAAGAAGCATTTGTAACAATACAGCAAAAAAATGAGACTGAATCAGGAAGTTACGAGATTGAAAATATAAGATTTCCAATTTATAAAACAGATAGTTTGACAACAATTAAAGATCGTTATTTTCAATCCAGATCAATATTTCCTCCAATTGGATTTTTTGAAATTACAAAACCTCCAAATGTTGTATCAAATATAAAACAAATTGAAAACATAGATGTAAAATTTATAGAAGATGTGCGATGGAGAATAAATCCTTTAGAAAATTCAATTTTAAAAGTCACCACATTTCGTGATTTATTAAATGAAATAGATGTTTCTAGTTTTTTTTATGACCAGTTTGATTCTATTTTATATCCTCTTTTTGTAAAATGTAGAGATCTTTTTGGAATGAAAAGTCCAGAAGAAGTTGTTTTCGCATCAGTTATAACATTTTTTACAACGGATACAGATAAAAGTTATGAAGATAGTTATGAACGTGTAAAAGAATCACAAGTAGAAAGCACATTTCAATTATGGAACTATTTAGAAAATTACGAAAGAAATTATCAAATTTACTTTGAAAATATATACAGACAATATAATCCTGAGAGAAGAGAAAGAGAAGAACGTGTGCGTATAAATTTTGAACAATTCTTAAACGATTTAGAAAAACGTAAAAAATTATCATTTGATGTTTCAAATTTAATTCAAGTAAACTATGTGTATAAAGGTAAGTGTAAATTCTCTATTGACAGTTATGAAATTTTTAATTTGTTAAATCCTGACAAATATTTACATTACGCAAACATAGGTAAATTTTATAAATTATTAAATGATTTTAATTATCCTGTAGAATGGTCAGTATTGACAAACGAGGAAGATGAATCTGTTTTACAAATATATATAGCAGGAACTAAAACAGAACCAGATATATACAACCCAAATCCAGAAGATTATTTTTTAGTGGAGCTTATTCAGACAGGAGAAGACAAAGGGATATTTTCATTTGATATTTTAGTAAAAGCAAATAAAACGATTGAATTAAAAGAGGAAGAGATTATAGGGAGAATGATTTCTTACTTAACATTTAAGACAGAAAACCAACGAATAATTCCAGAGGATTTAGAAATGAAGAAGACGTTTGGTAATGGATTTTATGTATATAAAAATATAAACATAACACGCGAAGTGTTTTTTGATTTTTGTACAAATCATCCATTCATAAGAAAATTACTTGTGATTGATGAAAAATATAAAATAGAAAAAGAGAGAGGTGGTACTCGTTTTTATGCTTCACTCAATAATATGGAAACTTCTGTAAAAATGAGTGCGAAGATTCAAACTATAAACCAACCAACGGATGAGATGCTTCAAGTCTTTTCAAATTTTCTTTCACTTGGAGATAAGATTATGTTGATTAATATAAACTATGCGGAAGATAAAGGAGAACTTGACAAGTTATTATTTGTTTTATCAAGTGTGTTAGATTATATGATAGAAAATACTCAACAATTTTTCAATAATTATTATTCAAAATACATAGATGATTTATATTTAATCTTTGCGGAAGATGTAGAAGAAGAAAAAGAATTTCGATTAAAAGATTTATATCCACAACTATTTGTTTCAGGTTATGGAACAAAGTGTCAATCGTATCAACAGCCAAGAATTATAACAAATGTAAGAGAAATAGAAACAGAATTAAAAACTCCAGATTCTGACTTGTTATTATTTCCAAAAACTCCGGAAGAAGGAAAACAATTTTATTATAGTTGTAGTCATTTGAAAAATTATAAATATGCTGGATTGATGGATAATACATTATCAAATTCTGAACAGTTTCCATATTTACCTTGTTGTTATGAAGCAAACCAAAAGGTTCAAAACAAGTTACGTTTTATGTATGAAAAAGATATAGAAGTAGAGGATAAGGAAGGATTTAAACAAGTTATTCGGTCAAAGAAAGTTTTAAAACCAGGACAGTATGGGTTATTATCAGACAATATATTACATTTATTTAATTTAGTAAGTGATAAAGTAATATTGGGTAAACATCGATTCTTGAGATGTGGTGTAAAAACAGGAATAAATAGTGTTATTCATTCTTTAATTTTATCAAAATCGAATGATCCGCTTAATTTTAATATAAGTTTAGTTGAGGAGTATAGAAGAAAGATAGTGGAATATTCTAATTATAACTTTACAAGTCAAAGAGGAACAACCCCAAATGATATGAAATCAATTATACAAAATAATGAAAACATAGATCCGTTGTATTGTTTGGAGTTATTAGAGAATTTATTTGAAGTAAATATAATATTATTTTGTATTGATAATCGATTAAACAAATTTGGATCGATATGTAATACAAAATTTAAGAGAAACTATATATTTAATTTGAACAGAAATTTATATCCAAATACAGTATTTTTATATAGAACTATGGGAGGAAAATTAGATGGTCTCAAATTCCCTCATATTGAACTTATTGTTCAAGAAAAGAAATTAGGCCAGTCTGACAAAATAGAGGGAAACATATCCTATTCATTTGACAGCACAAGTTCATTAGTAAAAGAAATTTACTCCATCTATCTTTCAAGTATAAATATGACATATAAAAACACTTCTCTCAAAAGTAAAATAATGGCTCAAATAGAAGATGGGTATGGTAAAATAAGAAATTTAGTAGTTGATTTTAAGAATGAATTAGTTGGAGTTATGTTGAGTCCAATCTCAAATTTTTACAAAGACCAATTTATAAAAGTTGTGGATAGTTCGAAATATAGAGATATATTTGAAAAGAATAAGATTGATATAGATACAGCAATCAATTTTTTTAACTATGAAGGAATGAAAGATATA
>JACCDP011149495.1_pt1 | contig 12200 bp, 11 predicted proteins | sample 7445841 | NCBI WGS metagenome assembly JACCDP01 (sample SAMN15323441, study PRJNA562643) | freshwater metagenome | isolation source: river surface water | place: USA:Blue River Watershed | collected 2017-08-17
AGTCATCATATTCTTGCCATTTATGCTAAATACACCCATATTACCAAAAACATTCAACATATATGGTGTGTATTTGGCATTATTACAAATAACATTATCAAAATATCTCGGCCAATTATTCAAACCATATGTATTAACACCATATGGGAATCCGATAGCTATTTTATTTGTTCCATTCGTGAATGCTAAATTTGGATCAGCCGAACATTTTATGCATACGTTTGGCAATTCCCCGAATGTTAATACATTATAATTCTTAATATGATTAATAAATGATGGTTGCGCTGTCTGATCTGATAAATTATTATAATAACTAATCCTACTGGCATCACCTGTAAGATTCTCACAACATATTTCAAATACATCAGTAGTACTTCCACTTATACCATAATCACGATTGTTTATCCTAACAAAATAATCGCTTCCTGTTCTACCCAAATTAATATATGGTATTGAACCATCATATCCAATAATTGCTATAGAGGGGTTAACACGTTCATATATACTCGTACCTATAAGATTAGTATCATTTGTAATAGTCAGGCATCTATAGTTTTTGAAATATGTATTACCACTTGATAGACCTCTATGCGCAGAGAATTTTACAAGCGAGCTATTATCATTCAATGCATCATTAACACTATTTGTAACAGAAAAGCGCGTGTTATAATTAATAAGCGAAGCATTCATCTTTAAATATGATGCATTCATATCAATTATATTCAGATTGCTTGTCTGCAAATTAGAACAAAATTGGCTAACAACAGTGATATTACTGACAGAAGCATTCTGAATGTATGCATTTCTTATGATATTTGAATTGCAGAATACAGCATTTATATTTGAAATGTTAATCCCATTGAAATTAATAGTCAAATTTGAGCTATATATTTCATCTATTTCTGTCTTCTTTAAATAGCTGGCGCCGTCTGCAAACAGCACATATTTATTGGACGTCATAGTAAGAGAACCCAAAGAAAGACAACCATATCCTGTCATACATGCCTTAAAATCTTTATTTGATGTCAAATATAAATAATGCGGCGGATCATATAATTGCATTGCAGTAGCCAATTTATAATCTACCTTATGATTAACATCTTCAAGTTGTACATTGACATTGAAGTAAATATTATGGATGAAGTTTGACGTTGTATTTTGTGAAAAAATGCTTTGTATAATGCCATTAAGATTGCTATAATATAATGGTACATTAACAAATCTATTTGCATTATATCGAGGGTCTCCAACAATTACATTACACCCCGAATAATTATAGGTATCTTTTGACATAACCACAACACTGTAGTTATAAACATGATTCCTTATAAAATTGCTTGTTTGTGTACTTGATACATCATTATTAATATATGAACCAGTATCATAAGCAGAATAAGAATATCCACCTGGTCTCTCATAAGCATGCAAATTGCAAGAATAGTATATGATATTCTCACTACGGTAAATATGTGTATTAAATCCACGTACATATTGTATGCTGTCTGTTGCAATTCTCAGTTTGACGATATTACTTGTATAAGTACTATTCCAAAAGCGTTCTTTAAATTCAGTATTGCCTATATGAAACTTGTTGTAATAGTTTGATGTATTAATAATATTTTCATCACCTTCAATTCTTACTATATTCACATTATAGTCAAATATACCTGCTAAATTATTTTTATTAACAATACTCTGTATATTGCTAGCATAGCTAATATTTGACAATGCATTGTACTGGACGTCCAATTTCAACATGGGGTCTTTGCGTATCAAATCATCTTTCATATCATCTCCACGTACTATATGCACCAATGCTCCTGGTGTACTTGTTCCCACGCCTACTGAACCATTCGCCATCAGATTAAAAATATCACCTTGATTAACACCTTTATACTTTATTATATATGGGTTGTCCTCTACTTGAGCTATACTTAGAGATGCATCCGGTGGTTTGGAACCTATTCCGACCCTGCCTTTCCTGTCTATGATAAACTGATTCACTATTTCTGGTCTGTATATATTGCAAGTACCTAACTGCATAATATTCATGAGATTGTCATAGCGATTAACTAAAATAGTTGGCGTACTATAGTACTGACCCAGAACATTCTTCACAGTAAGAGCCTGCTCCGTATTGAAAGATTGGATAACAAGACCTATAATATTAGGATTAACAATATCAATCGTCGCACCTGAATTATTCTGGATACGGTCTACGTAAAGAGTATTTTGCACCTTCACATTTTTAATAGAAGTATTATCATTGTTTACCTCGAATGCTACTGTTTTATTAGCATCATATACGCACACTTTATCACTTGCATCTTTTAAAAAACATGATACATTACTATTGAATACAGTCAAGTTCGATGCAGTATAAATCAGATCACGTACAATAATGTTGCTATTCATGACAATATTTGATGATAGCTGCATAATAGCTGAGCGATTTTTAATATCATAAATAGTATACCTATTATCAATCAAACCGTTCGCATAGCTATTCCGAAAGTTCACAACACAGTTGCTGAAAGCCTCGTCGTCCGTATTTATTAAGATTGCATTACTATTATGAAATGTATTGACTACTAATCTACTTTCGCTCGATGTTTCGAAATCATCAAGTGAATAGGAGTTGTTTCTGAAGCCTATATTAATAGACATTATCTATATTATTAGAGTATAATTGTCTTATATCCCATTTATTTTTTGTCTCCACATACAAGAATATCCTCTATTTTCCTGGACTTCTTCAAACCTTTGGGGATATTCATGCGTATATGAACGTTCTGATTATCCAATATAGCATATCCTAGCGACAATAGTAAAGCCATGTCGCTAGTAGGATTGGGATAACGCGTATTTGACAGTGCAGGCATGTCTTGATTACATTCTTGACATCATCAATCATTTTTTATTTCTAGTCTGATAATATATGATGTATGTATTACGATATATAATAATCCTTCTATTATACTACACAGAAGCTTGCAAAGCTTGCGAAGCTTGCAAAGCTTGCGAAGCTTGCAAAGCTTGCAAACGACCCTTCAAATTACAAAGAGTATCCACATCAATACAATGTATGAATATGACAAAGAACCATACATATATAAGAAAGAATTGAGTTATATGAAACTATGCAGTCCCTGCGTATATTCCTGACTTTTATTCTCACGGCTCATGCGGTTCTCGCTGCTCCATTTATTACACCATATTATACACCAGAGCATACATACGTGAATGTTAGCAGACTTGTTATCATAGCAGATATTCACGACGACCTTGACAGGTTTAGGACTATTCTACAAAACGCCAGAATAATTGATAAAACAAATGAGTGGGTGGCTGAAAAAAACACGCTAGTAGTACAACTAGGCGACCAGATTGATAGAAAGCACATTGACGATGACGATATTGCCAACAAGCATCATTTCAGAATGATACGATATACTGACTATTTACAGACGCAAGCGATACAAAAAGGCAGTGATTTCTTATCACTAATAGGAAATCACGAGCTTATGAATATTGCCAAAATAAAGAATAAATTGGATATCCGTTATATTGTCAGCAAGAGACCTATTGTAGCTATTGTAGATAATTATCTGTTCTGCCACGGAGGTTTTCATCTGGACCACTACAGACTTCTTAAATCGTATCATAAGAATATTCGTGATTTGAATGAAATCTGGTACAAATATGTGTATAATATGAACTTGACAACAGATGAAACGCATATTCTGAATGCTCTGATTCTAGATACGGAAAACAGTGTATTATATACACGAAAAACTGCAGACAAGTACGATAACAATAATTTGTTTCGTCACCTGGATCTTGATTATATGTTTGTAGGCCATTCTGAGACACAGAATATTTACCTGAAGAACAAAGTATGGCATTTGGACCAGGTGCTTCGCACTGCATTTGACGACAGATTGTATACATATCTAGATATTATCAATGGTAATATTACTGTGAAAACTTTGAGGTACTAACAACATAGATAATAATAATCAAAACTATGATTATAAATATGATACCTATCATATCAGAAATACGCAGGCTTCTTAGTAAGTAATATCTTGAGCGCAGTCGAGGAAAAAACCTGCAACTAAGTACTAATGCATTACTTACTGCACTCTCCAGTGTAGTATAGCTAAGGTGTGAATAGCCATTGTGTGCTCCTACATTGTATATATTCTCTACAACTTTGCTATTAAAAGGAATATTTGCAGTATTGATAGCATTGAAATAAGCATTATCTGTATTAACCCATTTATTTTTCCTTGTATCATATGTTGTATTCGGGTTTATGATAGCTGTATATCCTTCATCCGGCAAATCAGGATACAAAGACTTCTTCATCTGTCTAACAACCTCAGCTATTAACTCTTCTTTGCTACATTCATTTGCAGTCTTCATTATGTTTCTGCTGACAGCATAACAGTCGCTGATTGCTACACTTAATACAGTATGATATCCATTTTCTATTTCTTGCATATAATCACTCAGATTGATGACAACAATACGCCAATCAGTATCAAATGTCAAACCGTTTATAGCAGGTAAATGCAAGTTCTCTTTGAAATGATATGTTATTGATATATAGTCTATGTACTTCGTCTTTTCAGACCAGGCTGCTAGTTTATCTATGTTCCCGAAACAATCCTTGCAATTAGATTTTTGCAATAGTCCTACCATAGCTGTAGGTGGAACTGCTAGCACAAGTTTATTCAAGTATATAACTTGTTCGTCGTTCAAAATTATGTATTGTATCTTTTGGTTATATGCTGTCTTATGTATATATGATACATCTACGCCAAGGGCAAACTTGACACCCCTTGCTTCAAGATATTTCTTCCAATGAGGAAACAAAGAAACATCTAATGGTTCCTTAGGTTGATATATACTCAATAGGTTCATTGCATCAGATACACGTAGCAGTTTGTTAACAGAATAAGTATGGATACTTCCTCCATCCATAAACCTGCAAACTCTGTCTATAATATCCTGTGTTTGCCTAGTGAACCCATATTTATCTGTATATTCTTTGATGCTAATGTTGTTGCCATAATTATGATTAAGGAGGAAGAACATATATGCCATAGTATTTATGAATAATTCCCACCAAGTAAAGTTAGGCATTAGTTTTGTCAGTGCCAATTCCGTTAAATCATATTTATACTTGACGAAAATGTCATCTGCATTTAGGCCCATTTCATTCATCAATCTAAAAAAGTTCAAATAACTAGATAGATATATGCGCGGTCCGTGCTCTGTAAAGAGTTGATTATTAACACGCTTGACACGATGGCAGCCTCCTATTTCCCTTTCTCTATCTATAACAAGTATTCTCTTTTTCATGTTGCTGCAAGCATGTGCCAGAGCTAGTCCTGCAGGACCTGCGCCTATAATTACTATGTCATAGTAATCCATACTATTTTCTTCTACATACAAAAACACATAAATATTATATCAGTATTTATTATAGAAATGGAACAAGATAGACAGGTAATAACAAGTGTAAATCTACAAAATGGTATTATTTCAGTTACATATGAGAATGGAGAGGTAGAAAATCTGCCAAATGACAGGGAAACCTATGTAGCCATGTATAATAAATGGCTAATCAATCAACCACCTTTTATTTCCGACCTATACAAGGTACAGATGCGTAATATTATACTAGCAACTATCAATAATAATCAAAAATGTATTAATGACATGTGCGCCTATTTTTCAGTAGGAAACGAAGAAGAAGCAAAGAAGTTCTTGACATATATGAGAAATCGCGACCTGACAGAAGAGAAAAACAAATGGATGCCTCAAACTCCTGTCTAAAAATAGAAACCTAATAAAAAGTATTGCAATTATAGTAAGTAAATGAGGTACATCCAGCTTCTTTTAGTATTTATAAGTTTGCTGAATGTCTTGTCAGTGCGTTCATATATCAACATCAATGTCCTGGGAACAGGCATGTTTCTTCCTTACAGTATGGGTGTTATAGGATATATAAAGGAATATTTTCCTATGAAGGATTATACACTAACAGGTGTATCAGGTGGTGCTTGGTGTTCTCTATTATATGAATTGGAAGACAACCTTACAGACCATGATAAGATATGGAATATAACTGTTGGAGACCCCAGCATCAAAATAAGACTCCATAACAATCTCAATGTATTTCAAGAGAATATAGAAAGGAACCTCAAAGCCAGATACAAGAATGTGCCTGCTTCGAGGATACAGGCGATGCCTCTGTCTATTATAGCAACACATTATGATAATACGAACTGTAAACTTTCTAATAAAAAGAAAACTGGCTTCAAGAATATCAATGACCTGATAGATTTTTGTCTTTGCAGCTCATACATACCTTATTTATCGGGGACATTGATGTGTCGCGAATATGATAATAAATATTATGTGGACGGTGATATATTGCGAAATAAAAAATTCGTTGATTTAACTTCTAATCCGCTTACTAATACCCTATGCGTCCATAGAAATATGTGGGGCAGAAAGTTTCCATTGAATAATTACATTTATACAGATATCAATATGTCTCGCCAGCTTTTTCAACAAGGCTGGTCTGACACAGAGAAAAACAAAGACACACTGCGCCTATTTCAGAAATAATCTGTTAGCCTTTTCGAAGGATTTCTCAACCCTCTTGTCATATGTTTTCAATCTCTCTAGCCTTTCAAACTCTTCTTTTTCTTCTTTTAATTTTTTTTCTTCAAGAACTCTCCTTTCCTTCTCAGAAAGCCCGCGCTTTATTTTACTGTTTCTGTATTTCTCGTACTCTTCAACGGATTTGAAGTCTTTCATTTTCTTGATGATTTCCGGATCCACTAGTCTTGTTCCATCATGTGCCTTCATATAGTCAGTATATGCCAAAGTGTTCGATTTTTCCATGCTACTTGTATAATCATCTGGACGCTTGCCTCCCAATTCTGTAAACTGCAAGTTCTTCGCCAATAATAGGGGTTCAGGTTCCTTATATTTTACTAGCTGTTTGGATACAGGGACGTTCTTATTGAATATGCTATTGAAACTTTCATTATCCAATTTATCTTTTTTAATCAATCTCTCAATGTTGATATCCTCCCTTTTTTTCGAAGAAGTATCCATCATAGAACCGTAACCAAACTCCATCTCATCGTCTTGAACTTTGCATTTTTCAAAGTTCTTATTAAAGACCTCGTTTGTTATATCCTTTGCAGGCTTCAATACTTCGCTAGGATGTTCCACAGTATGGTTCGTCATTCTATCAAAATATTCTGTAGACTGTTTTTTCAAGTCAAAATGCTGTCTATCTGCATCGCGATTTTTGTATTCTAATGCCAGTTTTTTGAAACAATATGTTATAATGTTGAAAAGTTCTTTATTGCCTCCTGTCTTATCTGGGTGTGTGTTGATTGCCAGTTTCCTATAAGCCTCTTTCAGCTCATCCCAAGTAAATTTCTTAGATACATTTAAAACTTCGTATGGGTCCAAAGTATCTACATCAATGTTTTTGAAATCCACGTTCTGTATGTTTCCAGATTGCTGTATGGCACTATAGTACTGCTGATATGTATATTGTCTCGATGATTGATTACCCATAAGTTATCAATATAGGAGGTAAAAAATAGATAATATAGTACGCATAAATACATAAAAATTATTTATGATATAACAAATAAAACTCATCAAAAAGATGAAAAAGAATGTAATAGTCATAGGTGGAGGCATAATAGGGCTTTATTCTGCTATAAAATTGTTGGACTTGGGATATGATGTCAGTATAGTTGATAAGAAGGAAACCAGTGGTAATATCAAATACAATAATTATTCTATCTTTAATAAGAGCCATGCATTATATATCAATCTGTTGAATAAGTTTAGCATCAATTACTCAAAGTTTGCCGTTAAACAAAATGAACGTTTATTCAATCTTATAGCATACATTATAGCTAAAGCTAAAATTATTCCTAAAAAGAATATCATATCACAGTCATTTGGCAAGTTTTGCAGGAGTATATTGAATGCCTATGAATATGATATATTGCAGAGTAACCTACCAGATTATGATTGCATTTATGCAAATATGAATGTTATGGATTGCATAATAATGTTGTCAAATGATATTGCAAGCACACACGAGTATTATAAATTGGATGATGACATTTCTGTCTTGATGAAAAGGATGCTAGATTATCTGAAGGAAAATGGTGTCCGCATTATTAATGGTCTAGAGGTAAAAGAAGTCAGATATGAAAATAACGTTTATTGCATAAACGGTACATTGCAAACATCTATTCTTGTTATGACATTATCCAAGAGAAATTTGATGCAGTTAAAAATGTGGACGAAAGAACAGAAGTCCTTATTAAATAATGTATCTACATACAATATTGACATAAGTAGTATATACAAAACTATAAGAGACTGTAGTTATAGTGAGGATTTAGCAGAACAGAATACTATTCGGAATGATATACTTGAAAAGTTGCATATAAGTTATCCCCTTGTGAAGTGCAACCAGACTGCAGTTGATTTATGGAACATAGGAACAAATAGTGTTATTGTCAGAGAAAAAATAAAGAATATCAGCCCTGCTTTATTCATATGCAATATGTCTTATAGCAAGAGTTCACTATTTATCCATTACGGTCTAGAAACATTTGATTGCATTCTGCCTAGAATTACTAGGATATGTTCTACATGAAGTATTACGAAGTATTACGAAGTATTACGAAGTATTACGAAGTATTACGAAGTACTACCGAAACCTCCTGTATTTCTGTTTGTCTCATTGAAATCTTCTTTGCTTTCTAGGATTTTGCCATAGATTTGCTTCTTAAGGATTAGCTGGCAGCATCGCCAAGGAAGCTCTGGTTCTGTGGTATCAATATTTATTTTTGTCAGAGCAACATAGATATTACCTCTATAACTCTGGTCGATGATACCCACGCTATTTGCGAGCATATATCCTGATTTACTCAGAGAGCTGCGTGGAACAATTTCCACATAGTATCCATTTGGAATATCAAGCTTAATACCAGTATCATAAAGTTTGGTATTGGCATTCAATACCTTTGCTTCCTTTACAATAGTGATGTCATAGCCTACGTCCGATGCGCGACATTTTGACGGTAGCACAGCTTCCTCACAAGTCCTATATACTTTCAGTTGAGGCAGAACATTTTCATTTTCGCTATTAAAAATCTTGTAGAAGTTATCATATAGTTTCAAATTAATATACGGGACGTTGTCATCCCAATAGAGAAGTCCCATTAAATCAATGACGTTAACATTGGTGTAAACAGCAATATTCAAATTGAATAGCTTGTTCTTGACATAAGGGATATTATATAGATTGCTTACTGTATCCAAGTTATTCTCTTGATAAAACGTTATATAAAGGTTGCTACTGTCATTTTCGTGTGTTATGTTTCCGTACTTTTCGATATAGGCCTTGACAAATTGATTTTGTACGACTGGGTCTTGCGTATTTTGTAAAAAGTGCGTTATATCCATATCACAAATAGAAGATAGTGATGAAACTCTGAGGTGCTTGTGAATACTTGTAATGATATTTTCAGATGTAATAGTGAGAACAATGATATTATTATTGAGATTATAAATACAATTGCCTAGCTTACTAAGTACCTTCTTGATTTTGTCAATATTCCTGAAATACTTGTTATATTTCATAGACTTGACATTTTCATCAATAGTAATCTCCACTGAAATAATCTTTTTATTATCGTCATTGTGTTTGATATTATAAATAATAAGCCCTAGAATATATGCTTTCTGTGGTGTATCAATGGTTTCAAAATAAGTCTCGCCAAAGTCATGGCAAGCTGCTTCTGTCATTTTATTATCAATACTCAATAAGTTTTTATATCTATTTACAAGTAAGATGATAGGAGGTAGCAGGAAGAGAAGGTCGGGGCTCAAAAGAAATCCCATAGACAAGTACTATACAAACAGCAAGATTGCCAAGCTCTGCTATCAGCTTGTTAAGAAACATTTGAAAATAAAGAAGTCGGACACTGTGATTGAACCTGCTGCTGGCAAAGGAGCCTTCATACCTTATATTAAGAAGTTTTCACGACACTATAGATTTTTCGATATAAAACCAGAGCATCCTGAAATAGAAAAACAGAACTTTTTGAAATACAAGGGTAGTAGCGGCGATAGCAGCGATAGCGGCCTGCATATATTTGGAAATCCGCCTTTTGGTAGAAAATCTTCAACAGCTATTAAGTTTATCAAACATTGTGCTGCATTAAACGCCAATTCTATTTCTTTCATATTGCCTAGAAGTTTCAAGAAAGCCAGTTTTCAAAAATCCTTTGCTTTGCAGTATCATCTTGTATATCAAAAGGAGCTTCCTGAATATTCATTTATCTATAATAATGAACCATATGACGTCCCGTGTGTATTTCAGATATGGGAGAAGAGGGATTATCTCAGGAAGAAACCTGTTAAAGGTGTTCCAAATAGTTGGTATCAATTTGTAAAAAGACCAGATTGTACTTTGGCTATCACGCGTGTGGGATTTGGTGTAGGTAATGTCAGAAGGTGTACGCAAAATGATAATGAAAATACGAATTGGTTCATAAAGGTTTTAAGTAGCACTATTAATGCCAGTAAATTGCAAAAATTGAATAATATAAGGTTTGAAAAGGATACGAATACTGGGGCCTATAGTATATCTAAACAAGATATTATAGAAAAGTATAATAAGGTATAGACTAATCATAAGATGCAAATGGAAACATATAGAAAAGTAGAGTTCAAGACAAGGCTATTCGAAGGGTATAACATGTGGATTGATATTGAAAAATACAAGGAAAAAGAAACGTTTGATGAACTTATCAAAGATGTCAAGATACATCTTGTCAATTTCTTGAAGACATTCAATCTCAAGTCGTTGGAAGAAAATGCTAAAAACATAGATTTAATAGTAGAGATGTATTGTAATAGCAATGATGTCCTTAAGAAGACATCTGCTAAGGATACAATTTATTTGTACGAAAGGCTTCTTTAGAATGATATAGAGCGTATGTCTTTTGTATCTTGCTTTTGGCTATCTGTGTGTCTTGAACTAGTTGTCTGTGAAGGCATGACAGGAATGAAATTATAAATGAAATCTAGGCCATCGTTCTTGTTTTCAGAGGTTTTCTGTCCGTGCATTTGTTTGGCTTGCTGGGCCTCTTCTGGATATTCTTCTATCAATTTATGGCGTATCTCATTGTAAAGTTTGATGCCTATCTCGTCTATTTTTTTGATGACAGATACTTCTTTTTCATTCCAGCCGCGTGAAATGTCGCGCTTATGTATATATATTGATATTAAGGCGAGAGACCAGATGATGCCAATACGTTTTGGTTTATGTTTTTTCTTGAACTCATAGTTATATAACCAGAAGGCATCGTTGACATATTCTTCTTTATAGAGCATGCTAAATACTCCCCAAATAAACCATGCATTATCATTGTCTGTTGTGTAAAACTTGGTTTCAAACTTATACTTTGTTCGCAATATATAATCTAACACATGCCTAAGATTATTTGCAGTATGGCTGAGAGTATCACAATGATCCACTGAAACATTGTCAGTAGACTTGATGGTTTTTATAATAATTGCTATAATACGAAGTGCGACTGCATAATTCTCATTATCATGAGGTGGTAATATACCATCAAATCTCATGATACCATTTGAAGACAATTTCATATCTTCATTATTAAAAAAAGGGGCTATCTTATCCTTTAAGGCCTTTAAAGATATAGAGCCGCACTTGGTTGTAGGATGTTTATTATATATGTCGCACAAGATACACATCTTTGTTATAAGAACGTAGATGTCTTTAATAACAATCTTTTCAGTCTCTATAATTTTTTTTGTATTTGCATAGATATCTATCACCTTACTGATGTCATATAGGGATATAAAGGAGCCTATATAGGCACAAATATCTATGTAGACATTTTCAAGCAGATCAAATGAATTATGTAAGAATATGATTTTTGTTGTTATCAGAATACTATTCTTTATGTCACCATTACTGATTGATGTAAAAAGCTCATTATCCATGGTATCATTTACTATAACAGAGATTTATTAAAGGAGGTTATGGACGAATAGCGAAATAAGATGCTTTAGGGTTTATGGGCTAATAGTTCTATATAACA
>JACCDP010976453.1_pt1 | contig 12199 bp, 7 predicted proteins | sample 7445841 | NCBI WGS metagenome assembly JACCDP01 (sample SAMN15323441, study PRJNA562643) | freshwater metagenome | isolation source: river surface water | place: USA:Blue River Watershed | collected 2017-08-17
GCGACAACTATCTAGAAATTTGCAAGGTTCGTTGTTATGGCTTGTTGGCCGAAAAATATGCAGATCAAACATTAACTAAAGAGCAACAAGAAAATATTTTAGCAGGTCAAAAAAGTGCAGTAAGCACATTGTATTTGGTTTTTAATGCCATACTTAAACTATTTGCTCCGTTTTTGCCCCATATTTGCGAAGAATTATATAGTTTAGTTTTCACTTCTGAATTTGGTGAAAAAAAATCAATCCATAGCAGAAATAATTTTGCTTATTTACCTTTATGTTTTGAAAATAGCAAAGCTTTACAACAAGGAGAATGGCTTTTGGCAACACTTTTTGCAGTGCGAAAATATAAATCAGAGCATAATTTATCAATGAAAACTACTATTAATAAACTAATTGTTCACTATAATTTTTACGACGATGTTTTATGTGATTTAGGCAATGTTTGCAATGCTAAAAATGTTGAAATCAATTTATTTTTAGAAAATGTTAAAATAGAAAATTAATGACAAAAATTAAAAAAATATGAGTGAAATAATAAATAATACCATTTCAACTTAATTGATTAATTTTAAAGTTGAAATGGTATAATATATTATTAACTTTTTAAAAATTGTCTTGGAAAATAAAAAATAATATGGTGAAATTAACTTTTTTTATTTGTTATCAACTTTCATTTTATTAAAAATGCAAAAACTTGTTATTATTTTTTTTCTTGTCTTTGTTGGTTGTGCAGGCAATCATAAACAAACATCGCAACATAATTTAGCGGTAAAGCCAAACGAATTTTGGTGGCCAAATAAAATTAATTTATCTCCCCTGCGTCAGCAGTCTGTTTTGGCTAATCCTTATGGTTCTAATTTTGATTATGCCGCAGAGTTTGCAAAAGTCGATATTGAATCTTTAAAACAAGATATCAAAAAAATTTTAACCACTTCTCAAAGCTGGTGGCCTGCCGATTATGGTAATTATGGCCCATTTTTTATACGCATGGCTTGGCATAGTGCTGGCACTTATAGGCTTGCAGATGGCAGGGGCGGTGCTGGCGGCGGGCAACAGCGTTTTGAACCGCTAAACAGTTGGCCAGATAATGCTAATTTAGATAAGGCAAGAAGATTGCTTTGGCCAATTAAACAAAAATATGGCAAACAAGTTTCTTGGGCCGATTTAATGGTTCTTTCTGGCAATGTTGCGCTTGAATCGATGGGCTTTAAAACAATTGGCTTTGCAGGTGGCAGAGTTGATGATTTCGAGCCAGATTTAGTTTATTGGGGGCCAGAAAATAAATTTATGGCAAGCGATCGTTTTGATAAAAATGGTAAATTAATTAAAAATCTTGGTGCAACTACTATGGGTTTAATTTATGTAAATCCCGAAGGCCCTAACGGCAATGGCAATCCACTTGAAGCGGCAGCCCAAATTCGTGAAACTTTCGCTAATATGGCAATGAATGACGAAGAAACAGTTGCTTTAATTGCAGGCGGTCATACTTTTGGCAAAAATCACGGTGCACACAAAGTAGCAAAATGTATCGGTTCTGATCCTGCAAGTAGTGGGCTTGAATTGCAAGGTTTTGGCTGGCACAATAAATGTGGTAGTGGCAATGGGTCTGATACTGTAACTAGCGGTTTAGAAGGCGCTTGGCATGCTAATCCAACCAAATGGACAATGGGTTATTTAAAAACTTTATTTGCTTACAATTGGGTTAAAACCAAAAGTCCTGCTGGTGCAATTCAATGGATTCCCGAAAAAAATCAAGCAGCAAATACGGTTCCTGATGCTTATGATATCAATAAAAAGCATGCACCAACTATGCTTACAACCGATCTATCTTTAAAAGAAGATAAAAAATATCGCGAAATTTCTCAACACTTCTTAAAAAATCCGCAAGAGTTTGAAAAAGCTTTTGCAAGAGCTTGGTTTAAACTTACTCATCGTGATATGGGCCCAAGAGCTAGATATATTGGCAAACAATCTCCAACAGAAGTTTTTGTTTGGCAAGATCCACTACCAAAAGCAAATTACAAAACAATTAATGTTGCCGATATTAACAATCTCAAAGCCAAAATTTCACAATCTGGCTTAAAAAATTCCGAGCTAATCAAGGCCGCTTGGGCTTCTGCCTCAACTTATCGCCAAACCGATATGAGAGGCGGGGCAAATGGTGCTAGAGTGCGTCTTGAGCCACAAAAAAACTGGGCAGTTAACGATCCGCAAGAGTTAGCAAAAACTATAGAAACTCTAGAAAAAGTGCAGAAAAATTTTAATAAATCTTTAACTGGTGGCAAAAAAGTTTCTCTGGCCGATACAATTGTTATTGCTGGATCGGTAGCAGTTGAAAAAGCAATAAAAAATGCAGGTTTTAATATAAAAGTTCCAGTTACAATTGGCAGAGTTGATGCCACTCAAGAGCAAACAGATATCAATTCTTTTGCAGTTCTTGAGCCAAAAGCCGATGGTTTTAGAAACTTTTATAGTTCCGATGTTGAAACTTCTCCAATAAATGCCATGATAGATCGTGCTTATATGTTAAATTTAACAGTTCCAGAAATGACAGTTTTAGTTGGAGGTTTACGAGTTTTAGATGTTAATTCAAAACATTGTCAAAAAGGAGTTTTAACTAAATATCCAGAAAAATTAACCAATGATTTTTTTGTTAATTTACTTGATATGTCTTTAGAGTGGAAAAAATCTACAAAATCTGAAAATGTTTTTGAAGCATATGATCGTAAAAATGGGCAACTTATATGGCAAGCAACTTCGGTTGATTTAATGTTTGGTTCTAGTTCAGAGTTACGTGCGGTTGCTGAAGTTTATGCCAGTGCCGATGCTCAAGAAAAATTCATCAAAGATTTTATAAAAGCTTGGGTTAAGGTTATGAATGCAGATCGTTTTGATTTAAAATAATGGCACTGTTGAATTCTAGATTTGTTTTAATTTTAGTTTTGAGAAGAAATTTTAGCTATTTTTAGCCTCATATTAAACATATAGTGTTATACCATTTCAACTTTAAAATTAATAAAATCTAACTTCATCTTTTTGGCTAAAAATATTTTGTTAGATTTTCGATTATAAATGGGTTTTGGTATTAAATAATCTTGCAATTAATTAGTAGTTGTTTTAAAATAATTAATAGAAATTTTTTTAATACAACGGTTCTTTAATTTAATTAAATGTTTTTTTATGCAAGTATATTACGATAATAATGCTAATATCAGCATTATTCAAAACTTAAAAGTTGCCATTATTGGCTATGGTTCGCAAGCTCATGCTCATGCCCAAAATTTACGCGATAGCGGTGTTTCACAAATCAAAATTGCTCTAAAAGAAGGCTCTAATTCTATTGCAAAAGCAAAACAAGCTCACTTTGATGTTGTTTCAAATCAAGAAGCCGCTAAATGGGCCGATTTAGTAATGGTGCTTACTCCAGATGAATTTCAAGCCGAAATCTATCAAAACGATTTAGCTCCTCATTTAAAACAAGGGGCTTCTCTTGTTTTTGCACATGGTTTAAATGTGCATTTTGGCTTGATTAAACCAAGAATCGATTTAAATGTTTTCATGATTGCTCCAAAAGGTCCAGGTCATACTGTTCGAGGCGAATATGTTAAGGGTGGCGGTGTGCCATGTTTGGTTGCTGTTGCTCAAAATCCTTCTGGTAAGGCTTTAGAAATTGCTCTTTCTTATGCTTCGGCAGTTGGTGGCGGTCGATCTGGTATTATCCAAACTACTTTTAAAGAAGAATGTGAAACCGATTTATTTGGTGAGCAAGCGGTGCTTTGTGGCGGTGTTACTGCTTTAATTCAAGCAGGTTTTGAAACTCTCACCGAAGCTGGTTATGCCCCAGAGATGGCTTATTTTGAGTGCTTACACGAAATGAAATTAATTGTTGATTTACTCTATGAAGGTGGAATTGCTAATATGCGCTATTCTATTTCAAATACTGCCGAATATGGCGATCTCTCGCGCGGCCCTAGAGTTATTAATAGTGCAGTAAAAGATGAAATGAAAAAAATCTTAACCGAAATTCAATCTGGTAAATTTGTTGAAGAATTTATGCTTGAAAACAAAACTGGCAAAAAGAATTTTGATGCCTTAAGGCAAAAAGGCAAGCAACATGCCATTGAAGAAGTGGGCAATAAGCTTCGCCAAATGATGCCTTGGATTGGCAAAAATAAATTGGTCGATACTAATAAAAACTAATATCAAATAATGTCTAAACAAAAGCTAGCGGTGGTTATTTTGGCGGCTGGCAAAGGCACCAGAATGAAATCATCTCTACCAAAAGTAATGCATCAGCTGTCTTTTCGGCCAATGCTTTACTTGGTTTTAGATCAAGTTGCTAAACTTGCTCCACAGCAAATAATTATTGTTTGTTCACAACATTTGCTTTCTTATCAGCAACAAATTATTGCCGAATTCAGCCATTTACCTTTGGTTTTTGTTTTACAAGAACAGCAGTTAGGCACTGCGGATGCAGTAAAATCGTCATTGCATGAGCTTGCCAAACAAAAAGCAAAACAAGTTTTAGTGCTTTATGCCGATACTCCGCTTATTACCGATGCTACTTTGTTAAAAATGCAAAACTCTCTTGATTTAGCTTCGGTTATAGTGTTAAGTTTTGTGCAAAATAACCCCCATCAATATGGCAGACTCATTACTTCGCAAGAAAAAGTTTTGCAAATAATTGAGCACAAAGATTGTAATTTAGAACAACAACAAATTTCTCTTTGTAATTCAGGTGTTATGGCAATTGATGGCGAACTTTTGCCAAGTTTGCTTGATGAGATTAATAATCATAACAAAGCAGGCGAATATTATCTTACCGATTTAATTTTTATTGCTAATCAGCGAAATTTAATTTGCCATCATTTGCCTGTATCAAAAGAAGAGGTTTTAGGGGTAAATTCACAAACTGAATTAGCAATGGTTGAAAAAATTCATCAAAAACAAATCAAAAAAAATCTTCAAGAAAACGGTGTTACTATTTTAATGCCCAAAAACACCTACATTGCTTACAATGCCAAAATTGCTTGTGATGTTATTTTGCATCCTTTTGTGGTTATTGGGCCAAATGTAGTTATTGAGTCGCAGGTTGAGATTAAATCTTTTTCACACTTACAAGGGGCGGTGGTTAAATCGCAGGCTAGCATTGGTCCATTTGCTAGAATTAGGCCAGATTCTATTATTGAGAAGCAAGCTAAAATTGGCAATTTTGTTGAAGTTAAAAATAGTTCTATTGGCGAAAATAGTCAAGTGAATCATCTTAGTTATTTGGGCGATGCAACGGTAGGCAAAAAAACCAACATCGGTGCAGGGGTTATTGCTTGCAATTACGATGGCTATCAAAAATTTACCACTAGTATTGGCGATGAGGCATTTATTGGCTCTCACTCTTGTTTAATTGCCCCACTTGACATAGCAAATAACACTGTTGTGGGTGCAGGTTCTGTGATTACCAAGTTAGTTGCTACTGGCGATTTGGCAATTGCTCGAGCTAAACAAATCAATATCAAAAATGGAGCAGTTGTTTATCATAACAAAAAAAACATTCACAAAAAACCTAAATAGGTAATTTAGCGATGAAATTTTTTGTTTTTTTGATGTTATTTTTTAATTTGTATAGCAAAATGGCCTTTGCTGTTGCTACAATTCAAGAAGTAAAATATTTTGCTTCACTTAGAGCTAACGAAACTAATGTTCGATCTGGTCCGGGGCATCATTATCCAATAAAATTTACTTTTCAAAACAAAAATATTCCTGTTTTAGTGGTAAGCGAATACGATAACTGGCTTGAAATACAAGATTATCAAAATGAAAAAGGTTGGGTTTCGCAGAGTTTAATAACCAAAAAAAGACATCTAATGGTTGTAAATGCTACTCAAAATATTGCAATGTATAAAAAAAATAATCCGAATTCTAAAATATTATTTATGCTCGAAAATTTTGTGATTGGTGAATATCAAAAATGCCACGAAACAATGTGTTTTATGAATGTTAATAACAAAGAAGGTTGGGTTAAAAAAGAACATTTATATGGTTTTGATTAGAAAATTTACCGAAATTTATAATTTTATTAAGCTGGTTATTAATTACATAAACGGTGATTTTGCCTATCAACAATTTTTGCAACATCATAAAAATTGTTGTTTGCCAAGTAAAAAACAATTTTTGGCCGAAAAACGAAAACAAAAATGGCAAAATTGCAATCGGTGTTGTTAAGGCAATGTTGCATTACAAATTTTAAATGGCACTATTGCATAAGAAAAAACATTGCCATTATTAAAAACCCCCCGTCACTAGCAATAGCTAATGACGAGGTTGCTTTTATAGAGAAGTTATCACTTAGATAAACCACTCATCTTTTACAATAAAGAGTTAACCACTGATATTGTAACAAGAGCAATAAATGGAATAAAGACCATATATACAATATTTATAGTTATTAGACGAGAAGCTTATCAAGTAATTGACTACAATAAAATAGCCAATCAAGTGAAAACCTCAAATGCTTCGTTTAAATAAAAAATTACTTAAACGATTGCACTAAAATATTAGTTTCCTAGTATTTTAGCTATCTTGTTTCTCTCCTCCACAAGTTCGTTGTAAGAAAGAGGAACAAGACCTTTTTGCAACAAATAACCATCAGAACCAATGGTATGTGTGCTAGTAATTTCTGTAATGAATTCGGCAATTCCCATAGAGTTTATTTGATTTAGCTTGGCATAAATAAATAAAGGTCTGGATATAGAATAAGTTTTATTAGTAATATTTGCAAAACTCGGGGTAATGTTGTTTATTTTTACAGGTTGCAACAAGTTTTTATTTTCTTCTAAAAAACTAAAACCAAAAATACCAAAAGCATTTTGATTATTGAGTAATTTTTGCACAATTAAATTATCGTTTTCACCTGCTTCAATAAATGCACCATCGATTCTTATTTGAGAACATTTTTTTTTGCGAATTTTGCTATCTGGGTAAGTTTTGATAAATAAATTGTTTTGCAAACAAACATCTTCTAACACTAATTCAACAAAAGAATCTCGAGTGCCAGAGCTGGCAGGTGGACCATAAACAACAATTGGTAAATTAACAAGTTTTTTATTAACTTGTTGCCAAGTTTTATAAGGGTTGGCAATTAATTTTGAGCCATCACTACTTGGCACAGAGCTTGCCAAAGCTAAAAATAAATCGTGTTTTGAAAGTGAAAATGTTTGAGATTTTACAGTATTGGCAATAACAATGCCATCGTATCCGAGCTTGATTTCAATAAAATTAATATTGTTTTTTTGACATTTTTCTATTTCGGATGGCAAAATAACTCTTGAAGCATTGGTAAAATCTGGAAAGTTATAGCCAACTCCTTCGCAAAAAACTTTAAAGCCACCGCCAGTGCCAACAGCTTCAACAACGGGGGTTTTAAAGCCAGTTTCTCGACCAAAAGTTTCGGCAACTGTGGCAATAAAAGGATACACCGTAGATGAGCCAGTAATGTGCAGGCGATCTCGTTTAGTGTTTTGAAAATAGCTTTTTTGTTTAGTTTTTAAGCTATTGTTTTGCTTGGTATTTGCCAAACAAAAACTTGCATTAAAAGTAAAAAAAGCAAATATTATGTAAAGCAAAAATTTCATAAACATGCAAACATTAAATTTTTACAAAAAAACATGCTTAAGAAAATAACAATTGCCAAAATTTTAATTTTTAAAAATAAAAAGTCAATAGTTATTGATTTTATAAAACAAAAATTTAAAATTAAAAATGATTTTTCTTTATTCTAAAAAGTGCCTTTATGCATTTAAAGATAGTAAACGATATAACCACTTCATTATAAATAAATACTTCAAAAATATGTCTTCTGTTTCTGTTTTTTTTTATATTATAGCTTCTAGCTTATTTATTTTATCGCTTTACGGTTTATCTTCGCAGAAAACTGCAAGAATTGGCAATATTTTTGGTATTTCTGCTATGATTATTGCCATTGTTAATAGCTTGTTTTTGCCTACTATTCATCACAATAAAATATTAATTACCTTGGCAATAGCAATAGGTGGGGGCATTGGTTATGTGGTGGCAAAAAAGGTTAAAATGACGGCAATGCCTCAATTGGTAGCAGGTTTTCATTCGTTGGTTGGTTTAGCTGCGGTTTTAATTGCCGTTTCTGCCCTTTACTTGCCTGTTGAGTTTGGTATTAATGTGCTTGGTGCCGAAAATATTAATCTTAAATTAGGTAGTAAAATTGAAATGTTGCTTGGTGTAATTATTGGTGGCATTACATTTAGTGGCTCTATTGTGGCTTTTCTAAAACTAAATGGCAATCTTACTAAAAATATTGTTATTTTTCAAAATAAAAATTACAAAACTGCTCTTTATTGCTTTTATTTGCTTTTTATTTTAGCTATTTTTACCTTTTTGTTATTTGGTTATGCTAAAATAGCTTTTTTGTTTATTGTTTTAGCTTCTATCTTTTTTGGTATCGGCTTAATTACTCCAATTGGCGGTGCCGATATGCCTGTGGTGATTTCAATGTTAAATTCTTACTCTGGTTTTGCTACTAGTGGCATTGGTTTTACCCTTAATAATCCAGTTTTGGTTATTACAGGTGCCTTGGTTGGTGCAAGTGGTGCTATTTTAAGTTATATTATGTGTAAAGCAATGAATCGCTCAATTCTTAAGGTAATTTTTGCTTTCACTAACCAAAATCAAACTACTAGCAACAGCAAAATTCTAGAAAATAAAATCATCAATTATGCTAGCCCAGAAGATGCTTCCTTCATTATGAAAAACAGTTCTTCATTAATTATTGTGCCTGGCTATGGCATGGCGGTAGCTGCCGCTCAACATGCGGTTGCCGAAATTACTCATTTGCTTATCGATGCTAATATTGATGTTAAATTTGCTATACATCCTGTGGCAGGCAGAATGCCAGGCCATATGAATGTATTACTAGCCGAAGCTAATATCGATTACGAAAAGGTTTTTGAACTAGACGAAATAAACTCGCAATTTAAAACTACCGATGTGGTTTTAGTTATTGGTGCAAATGATGTCACAAATCCATCAGCTAAATACGATAAACAAAGCCCTATTTATGGTATGCCAATTTTAGAGGTTAATCAAGCTAAAACAGTATTTTTTATTAAAAGATCTCTTTCTTCTGGCTATGCAGGTGTTGATAATGAATTATTTTTTGAAAAAAATACTTTTATGGTGTTAGGCGATGCCAAAAAAATTGCCGAAGAAATTGCAAAAAATCTTAAATCATGACTACCAACCAAATGTGGGGAGGCAGATTTAATCAGGCCCCAGACAACCTAATGCAAGAAATCAATCAATCAATTAGCTTTGATAAAATTTTATATCAGCAAGATATTGCAGGATCAATCGCTCATTGCCAAATGCTTGCCAAAACTAATATCATTACCCAAGAAGATTCTGAAAAAATCATTGCTGGTTTGTTAAAAATTAAGCAAGAAATACTAGAAAATAAATTTGAGTTTCAAATTTCTCTCGAAGATATTCATATGAATATCGAAAACAGGTTAGCCCAAATTATTGGCGATACCGCAGGCAAACTTCACACCGCCAGATCTCGCAACGATCAAGTAGCTCTTGACTTACGCCTTTTTGTACGTGACAACCTCGATGAAATCAAGCAACTGCTCTTGGTTTTGCAACAAAATTTATTGAATCAAGCAACTAAACATTTAGGGGTAATTATGCCAGGTTTTACCCACTTGCAACTGGCTCAACCAGTTCTTTTTTCACATCATCTCTTGGCTTATTTTGAAATGTTTAAACGTGATATTTCACGTCTTGATGATTTGCGAAAAAGGCTTAATCAATGCCCTCTTGGCTCTTGTGCTTTGGCCGGAACTTCTTTTGCTATTGATAGACATTTTGTAGCAAGCCAACTTGGCTTTGATTCTCCCACTAATAATTCAATGGATAGTGTTTCTGATCGTGATTTTGCTTGCGAATTTTTATTTTGTTTAAGCTTGATTGCCAACCATCTTTCTAGATTTGCCGAAGAAATTGTTATCTGGATGAGTAAAGGTTTTAAATTAATTAGTTTATCTGATAAATTCACTTCTGGTAGCTCAATTATGCCTCAAAAGAAAAATCCAGATTCAGCCGAATTAATACGCGGAAAAAATGGTCGAATCATTTCTGCTTTATTTTCTTTGTTAACCACTTTAAAAGCACTACCTCTCACTTATTCTAAAGATATGCAAGAAGATAAAGAGCCAGTTTTTGATGCTACCTACCAAACTAAACTCATTATCAAAACTATGTCGGCAATGCTTAACGATATTGAAGTTCATAAACAAAATATGCTTGATATGGCTTCTGCCGATTATTCTTGTGCTACCGAATTAGCCGATTGGTTAGTAAAAAATTTACATATTCCTTTTCGAAAAAGCCATCATATTACAGGGGCAATTGTGAAAATGGCCGAACAACAAAACTTGCCTTTGCATATGTTAAATTTAGAGCAAATGCAAAAAATCTGCCCCGAAATTAATCAAAATGTTTTTACTTGTCTACATGTTGAAAATGCAGTTAATTGTAAAAATAGTTATGGCGGAACCTCTATCAGCAGTGTAAAACAACAAATACAGCTGGCAAATAAATATTTACAGCAAGTGCCATGAAACAATTATTGCTAAACAGTTTATTGATTTTGCTAATATTAAGCAGTTGTGGTCGAAAATCACCTCTGCAACCGCCGCCAAACTACAAAAGACCAAGCTTTGATAACTATTTTGAATAAATTATATGTTATCTTTTTTAGAATTATTTAACAAAATAAAAGCTTATAATCCAAACAGCGATTTTGCTTTAATTCAAAAAGCCTATATTTTAGCAAAAAATTCTCATGGTAATCAAAAAAGACACTCTGGTGATCCTTATTTTGCCCATCCTGTGGCGGTTGCCGAAATTGTTATTTCACTTAAACTCGACGATCAATCAATTGCCACCGCTCTTTTACATGATGTAGTTGAAGATACCGAAGTGAGCCTGCTTGAAATCAAAGAGCAGTTTGGCAACGAAATTGCTAGCCTAGTTGATGGCATTACCAAGCTAGGAAAAATTGAGGTTTTGCCTGCTAACGAAAGGCTTGCCGAAAATTTTCGCAAACTCACTATGGCAATGTCGCAAGATATACGTGTGTTGCTTATTAAGCTTGCCGATCGCTTACACAATATGAGAACATTACATTTTGTGCCTTCTGCCGAAAAAAAAATCAAAAAAGCTAAAGAAAGTCTCGAAATATATGCTCCACTTGCTGGTAGAATTGGCTTAAACAATATAAAAGATGAACTCCAAGAATTGGCTTTTGCGATTATTCATAAGCAAGAATATCAGCAAATAAATGAAAAATTACAAGATATTAGGCAAAAAAATCAAGATTTAATCGATAAAATACTTTCCGAATTGCAAAATTTATTTACATACGAAAAAGTAATTTGCCATATTTCTGGTCGAGAAAAAAAACCTTATTCTATTTGGCAAAAAATGCAGCAAAAAAATATTGGTTTTTATAGCTTGCACGATATTATGGCTTTTCGTATTTTGGTAGAAAATGTTGCCGAATGTTATAAAGCTTTAGGAATTGTCAATTCAAATTTCAATATGATTCCAGGCACTTTTAAAGATTATATCAGCACCCCCAAAGAAAATGGCTATCAATCGTTGCATTTAGTGATTTTAGGGCCTTTTAACAAAAAAATTGAAATTCAAATTCGTAGCCAAAAAATGCATGAAATATCCGAAATTGGCTTGGCGGCACATTGGCACTACAAACAGCGGGATAAAAATAAATTTTCTGCTACAAATTTACAACAAGAAAGCAATCAATATCGTTGGATACGTGAATTAATTCAGCTTTTTGAAACTTCCGAAACCGCCAGCGAAGTTTTGAAACACAATAAACTTGCTATGCATAAAGACGAAGTTTTTTGTTTCACACCAAACGGCGATATTTTTAATTTACCTTTTGGCTCTACTATTATTGATTTTGCTTATGCTGTGCATTCTGAAGTTGGTAATTCTTGTATTTCTGGCAAGGTAAATGGCAACATTGCCCCGCTTCGCCAGAAACTTGAAAACGGCGACCAAATTGAAATCATCACTTCTAAAAATGCCAAACCATCACCAAATTGGTTGCAATTTGTTTTTACTTCTAAAGCACGTTCGGCAA